>SDBT01002767.1_pt1 | contig 30709 bp, 20 predicted proteins | sample 2277101 | NCBI WGS metagenome assembly SDBT01 (sample SAMN10404973, study PRJNA504765) | marine sediment metagenome | isolation source: marine sediment core GS10_PC15, 103 cmbsf | place: Arctic Ocean: Southern Knipovich Ridge | collected 2010 | reverse complement strand
GACTATCAAAAAGGCATATGGTTTTAAAAACGAAAAATACCTGCAATATGCCTTATATCTACGCTTGGTAAATTATCAGAACCAAAAATGACCCATAGATTTAACTGTTGAACCAAAAATATTAACTCATCAACAGCGATAATTAAGAGGAATTATTTCTAATAAATGCTAACATATCATAGCACTAAAAAGAGAGGTGATTGTGAAAAGGAATACACTTATTTCTATCATGATTCTTATTGCCATTCCGATCTTTACTTTTGCACAGACAGAAAAAAATCCGGATGAATTCATACGATTAATTATCCGCGGGGATGATCTTGGTAGTACACAAGGTACTATCGAAGCATTTTCCCAGGCCATCAATAACGGCGTACTGACCTGCGCCTCTATACAGGTTCCCGCTCCCTGGTTTGAGGCCGCCTCCGAATTCGCTAAAAAACGTCCCGGATTTTGTTTTGGCATTCACCTGACCCTGGTTGCTGAATGGCGGGGTTATCGCTGGAGACCTGTGTTACCTATACAATGAAGTTTCTTCCCTGGTAGATGAAGACGGATATTTTTACCAAAGTCCGGCTGATCTCCTTGCTGCAAATCCCAAGGCTAATGAAATTGAAGCGGAATTATCAGCTCAGATTGAGTTAGCCTTAAAAAGAGGAATCCGGATTTCATATCTGGATAATCACTACCTTGATATTGATACGATTCCCGGTTGCAATAACTTAAATCAAAAATTAGCTGCGAAATATGGCGTGTCTGTTTCCGGTGATGTAGGAGAGAAAAGGTTGAAGGGAATATATTTTGTGCCTGAAGAGCAAAAACTAGAATGGGCAATAGAGAGGCTGGAGGAACTCGCACCAGGTCTCTGGCTGTGGAATTGTCATCCCGGTATCGATTCCCCTGAACAAAACGCTCTTATTCACTCATATCCTGAACACATATTTCCGGGACAGGGGGTTGGTATGCATAGAGCTATGGTTCTTGACGTGTTAAAAGATATTGCTGTTAAGTCAATCATCTTGAAAAAGGGTATTGTCCTTACAGATTATAACAAAATAAAAGATTAAAAATAATCTGTGGCTCTATTGCCTCTATTTGACAATCTGATAAATAATTACAGGAGATTCAATTTGAAAAAGATAGATTATATCAGAATCTTACGATCCGTTTTGTTTCTGAAAATAACAATTTGCCCGAACATTGCCGGTAGACATGGAATTTATAAAGGCAGAGGTTGCAGAAAATGATGTGCAATGCAAATCCTTCTTAGATGATCCTGATGTTGACAGGTACAATACGATAAAGATCAGATTAAAAAGCCAGGAAAATAAAAAAGTCAGATGGTCTGTATCTTACAAATAATAATTGATTCTTAATAGTCTTATATTGTTGAGGGAAATAATGATTTCTGTGTCAAAAAAAACTTATAAGATTTTAATTGCATTTATAATGCCGGTATCGCTGGCATTCAGTATTGCTTTTGCGGCAGATGGTAATGGCCAGGATAGTTTAAATGTCCTGGATCCGGATAGATTCCAACCTCAAACCGAAGAAATGATGCGCCGCTATATAAAACGTATTTCAAATGAAGCTCTTGATCATCGTCTTGAAATATATGAAGAATTAAAAACAAGGGAACAGATAGTCGTCTCTCAGGAGGAAATGAAGCGATTCTTTTTATCCAAGTTGGATCTTCCCGAACGATCACCTCTTAATGCGCGTATTGTCGCCAAAAAAGAATTTGAGGGTTATACCAGGGAGAAAATTATTTATGAGAGCCAACCCGGGTTTTTTGTACCTGCAATCCTATATCTGCCGAAGTCAACACCCCCGTATCCGGGGGTACTGGTTCTTTCCGGTCATGATGAAAATGGAAAGTTTGGCTATCAGGAAATCGGGATAAGTCTGGCCCGGAATGGAATGGCGGCACTTCTCCCCGATCCCATCGGACAAGGTGAGCGGAAACAGATTTTAAATGAGCAGGGTCGGGGCATTTATAATGCTACCACAGAACATAATATTGAGGGTATTGCCCCGGTCTTACTGGGAAGAAATATTGCCAGCTATATGATCTGGGATGGAATTCGGGGATTAGATTATCTTATCTCTCGACCTGAGATTGATGCGGAGCGGATTGGTTGTACTGGTAATTCCGGCGGAGGAAACAGAACCAGTTATTTAATGGCACTTGATGATCGTATCAAATGCGCCGCACCAGGATGTTTTATCACAACCACCCGTAGAAAAAATGATGCAAAAGGTCCTGGAGATGCAGAACAAAATATACATGGCCAACTTACATTCGGTATGGATCTTCCTGATTATATTATCATGCGGTCACCAAAACCCACGCTGATACTTTCTGCCACACAGGACTTTGTACCAATCGAAGGAGCCTGGGAAGCCTTTCGGCAGGCAAAGCGAATTTACACGCGTTTAGGTTTCCCTGAATGTGTTGATCTGGTGGAAGCCGATAAAAAACACGGTTTTACAAAACCTCTGAGAATTGCCATGGTTAGATGGATGCGGCGTTGGTTGCTAAATATAGATGATGCTATTACGGATGATGAGGTCACGCGGGAATCTGACCAGGATATACAGTGTACACCCCGTGGTCAGGTATTGTTAATGCCTGGTGCACGATCTGTTTTTGACCTTAATATCGAAAAAGAGCAGGATCTTGGGAATCAAAGACTAAAATATTGGCAACAAGCTGATGATGAACAACTTCGCAATAAAATACGCGATATTACAGGAATACGTAAAATAGATGATTTACCAGGGGCGGAAGTGGAAGAAAAGGGAAATATCAATCGCCATAAGTATCAGATTACAAAGATTATCATTAATTGGGAATCAGATATTCTGCTTCCATCATTATTGTTTATACCACGCAAAGTCAGCGGCGATTACATTCTATACTTACATGATAAGGGTAAACAGATAGATTCAGGTCCGGCTGGGAAAATAGAAAAGCTGGTACTTGAAGGAAATGTGGTCTTCGCTGTCGACTTGCGCGGGATAGGTGAGACACAAACCACGCCATGGAGATACATGCAGGCTTTAGATTTTACCGGCTCTAATACAGCAGAATATTTTATTGCCTATATGCTGGGAAAATCTTTTGTTGGTATGCGGGCAGAAGATATACTGATATCTTCGCGCTATCTTCTCGAACTTATACCCACCAATAAGGAAAAGCAGATAAAGATGATTGCCGAGGGCGAACTCGGGCCGCCGGCGCTTCACGCAATTGCGCTGGAGCCAGAACTCTTTAAATCCCTGGCATTACGAAATTCATTGGTCTCCTGGTCAATTGTAATTCATACGCCAGTTACAAGAGGTGCATTTATAAATACGGCACACGGGGCACTTAAATTCTACGATTTACCTGATTTAGTGAGAATGGTAGGTGCTGAACGAATTGTTATTCAGGAAGCGGTTGATGCAAAAAATAAAATAGTTAAATCAAGTTATCGGTATTGATGATGAATACGTCAATAATGCTATTAAAAATCATTGAATTAAAAATCCGAAAGGTATTAAAATGAAAAAACCAAGAATAGGATTTATTGTTTATGGTGTGCACAAAGATGGTCTTCTTGATCCCATGGGGACACCATTTATTGATGATAAATTAATTGAGAACGCAAAATCAGCTCTTATCGATGCAGGTATAGAACTTGTTGAGCATGATTTGATAATTGCCTCTAAAGAAGAAGCAAAAGTTTGTTTTTCAAAATTTAAAAAAATGGATGATGTGGATGCAGTCATTCTGTTTTCCGGAACCTGGGTTTGGGCTGCACACATGATAGCAGCTATACGAGATTTTTCTTTTACAGGGAAAGGAATCATTCTCTGGACAAATCCCGGGTCACAAGGTTGGAGACCTGTGGGTGGATTGGTCCTGCAGGGTGGATTAAAAGAGATAGGGATAAAACATCGCTTTGTATATGGTAGCTATGATGATCCGAAAGAGATACAAAAAATAGTTTCTTACTGCCGGGCCAGTCACGAAAAAAACATTTTAAATATGAGCACCATTGGTGTATTTGGTGGACGCGGTATGGGACAAACCTGTGGTGTAGCTGATCCTTCTCAATGGATGCGAAAATTTGGTGTGGATATTGACTCACGGGATACGACTGAATTATTGAAGATAGCAAAGAAAATAAGCGATGAAGAGATCCAAAAAGCAAGGAATGATATTCAACCATTTTTTGCAGAACCAATCCCTGATGATGAAATGGCTGAACGATCGATTCGTTTGTATCTGGCACTAAAAAAGATATTAATAAAAGAAGATTGGTGCACGTATACGATTCAATCATTTCCCGGATTAGGTGATGATTATAGTGCCACCTGTTTTGCGCAGAGTATGATGTTAAACGATGGTATTGGGACCTCAACGCTCTCTGATTTTAATACCTTACTAACCTCAAAACTCCTGACTGATTTAAGTGAAGAGAGTATATATTATGGTGATTTGCAACATATTGACAAATCAAACAATGAAATAAAAATAATCGGAGATGGTGCATGTCCTCCTTCTCTTGCCGGAAAATTGGGACCTGCTGGTTTTGCCGAGCATGGTATTCCCACCGAAGGAGAAGCTGGGGGATTATCAGTAAATTTGGTTTGTAAGCCCGGCGAGGGTGTTCTGGCCCGTGTGGGTAGAAATAATGGTGAATTTGAAATGGTCATTGTTCGCTGTTCAATTTTTGAACCTTCCCCTGAAGAATTGGAAAAGAGACAACTGGAATGTGGGATTCCCTTTTGGCCTCATGCCTTTGTCAAGGCTCATTGCGATATTGATCAATTAATCGAAGCATGGAAAAATGAATATGCTGTACTTGCATATGGAGAACATCTGTATGAAGATTTAATTGCTTTTTGTGAATTAACAGATATTAAAGCAATCGCATTATAATGAAAAAAAATTTTAATTATGATAAGTGGTCAGTCATTTATACACCCGAGGATGGTGGCCGGCTCGATCGCCTAAGTTTCGCTGGTTTTGACCTTTTGACTTCTGAACCGGAGAAGTTTAAGCCACCAACTGATGATTATGGTCTCTATGAGAAACGACCGGTATATGGCTACGATGATTGTTTTCCCTCTGTAGAACCATGTATCTATCCGGGGATGGATTGGGAGGTGCCGGATCATGGTGAAGTATGCTATCTTCCTTTTCAGGTTAGAGAAGAATCTAATCGGTTGATGTTTTCAGTTAAAAGCCAGGTACTCCCGGTTCAATTTAAGCGAGAGCTCAGGTTTCAGGAAAATGCTCTAATATGGGATTTTGAGGTCAAAAATAAAGGTGTAAACACGATACCATTTCAGCATGTTATCCATCCATTGATGCCTTTAGATCCTGTTACAAGAATTGATCTTCCCCAATTCAAGTCAGTATTTGATGCAATCGGGGGTAAAAATCTAAAACTCAATAATCCGGCTGAGGTTCAAAAGTATTTACTGGCACAGGAACAAGGTACAGCCGACATGCTGTTCCTCCAATATTTACAAGATGATCACCTCAGCCTTGGGTTTATAAACGGAATGCAACTTAAAATCACTTATCCAAAAAGTCTCTTTTGTGCCATCGGTATTTGGTGGAACAATTCGGGCTACCCGGATGAAGATGGTTGTCGTCGGAATGAGTGCGCATTCGAGCCAATTCCTGGTCATACAAGTAAACTTACTGATGCATTCAGTAATGGTACCTGTCTATCAGTATCTCCGGGACAGAAATTAAACTGGCAGATAATATGGACAATAAAAGAAGGCTATAGTTAGAAATATGCCATTGATTTTAGAGAAAGAGCAAGTTCAGGCGGTCTATGCTGAAGCAGAAAGCAGGCAGTGGGTACTGCCGGCGTTTAATTCAGAAAACCTGACAACAAGTGAGGCCATTCTGTCTGCCGCAAGCGGGTTCGGCAAGGAAGTCGGGATTGAAGATCTACCAATAATAATCGGGATCACCAATAATTATCTGCCTCGTCCCCAGTCAGTCTTCTATACACATACGCGCAATTGGCAGATTGGATTAAAATTATTTCTGGGAGAATTGAAGATACTTACAGCAAACGAATCATCCTATTCCAACCTGAAGGTGATGATACACCTTGATCATATACAATGGGATATCGACGAGAATCTTTTTGGCTGGGGTATGGATCAGTTTTCCTCTATTATGTACGACGCTTCAACACTGCCCTTGGATCAAAATATAAAAAAGACAGCGGAATTCAGAGATAAATATGGGGAAGAAATTTTGATTGAGGGCGCCTGTGATGAGATTGGTAAGTCTACAAAAAATAATATGACTTCTGTGGAGGATGCGGAAAAATTTCAACGCGAGACAGGAGTGGATATTATTGTTGCTAATTTGGGTACGGAACACCGGGCTTCAGGATCTGATCTCAGGTATGATGGTAATTTGGCAAGAAAAATCTCTCATAAAACCGGACCCTGTCTATGTTTGCATGGGACTTCATCGGTTTCTACAGAAAATTTATCCCGTCTCTTTGATGATGGGATCAACAGGGTAAATATATGGACCACTCTGGAAAGGGACAGTTCTTCCAATCTATTTGAAAAGATGTTAGAGAATGCAGCGAAGATCATCGGACCTACCAGAGCACATGCTCTGCACTCTGATGGATTGCTAGGTGCCAGGACGGATTTAATTAGTCATCCATCAATTGATTATTTTACCACAACATTTCGTCAGAACGAAGTCTATAATCATATGCAATCCAATATTTTACATTATCTGAGAATTTTTTATCCAGTATAAATAAATAATTAAGGAAAACAGGTGAACTATCTTGGCATCGATATAGGCACAAGCGGCTGCAAGTCGGTTGTATTTGATGAAAATGGTGTTCAGCTTGCCCTGGCAATAGGTGAATATGATGCTGTTTTCTCAGATGATGGTGGTGCCGAGTTAGACTCCAATATAGTCATACAAAACTGTTTTGATACTATTCGTGAATGTTCAGGGCAGGTCACACCCAACTCAATTGTGGGTTTGGGGATATCCAGCCAGGGCGAAGCCTTTACAGCAATTGGTAGTGATGGCCAGGCTTTAAGCCAGGCAATGATCTCCTCCGATACACGATCAGAAGCCTATATGGATGATTGGATTAAGAAGGTTGGTCAGGAGAGATTGTATCAGCTAACCGGTCATACAGCCCATCCGATGTTTACATTATTTAAGCTGATATGGCTAAAACATAATAAAGTGCAGATATGGCAAGATGCGATAAAGTTTTTTTGCTTTGAGGATCTTCTCCAGTTCAGGCTTGGAATTGATCCGGCTATAAGTTGGTCGTTGGCCGGGCGTACGATGTTGTTTGATGTAGTAAAACATGAATGGAATCATGAAATATTAGATTTGATCGGGCTTAATAAAAATCAATTAGCCAGACCATTGGCCGCTGGTAATGTGGCAGGAAAACTTGATCAACAGGTATGCAGAAGACTTGGATTTGCCGAGGGAGCAATAGTTGTGTCGGGTGGGCATGATCAGCCTTGTGGTGCTTTAGGGGCGGGTGTGACCAGATCGGGAATGGCTATGTATGCAACCGGAAGCGTGGAATGTATTACCCCCGGATTTGATAAACCTGTTTTTTCAGAGGATCTATACAAAAATAATTTATGTACCTACGATCATGTGGTAAAAGACATGTATGTGACGGTTGCTTTCAGCCTGACAGGTGGCAATATCCTAAAATGGTTTCGGGATGAATTTGGTTTTGAAGAGGTAGCATTAGCGGAACAAACAGGAGCCAATGCATACGAGTTGTTATTAAAAAAGGCAGGAAATATTCCTTCTAATCTCCTGGTTTTGCCCTATTTTACAGCTTCGGGGACACCCTATTTTGACACCAGAACGAAGGGTGCTGTTCTTGGACTTAGATTATCCACAAACCGGGGTGAGTATATCCGGGCCCTGCTCGAAGGTGTTGCTCTGGAAATGCGTCTAAATCTGGATATCCTTGAAAAGTCAGGGATTGTGATCAATGAACTACGAGCCATCGGTGGTGGATCCAGATCAGAGTCCTGGACACAATTGAAGGCCGATATCACAGGCAGAAAAATCACGACATTGAGAGAATCAGAGGCTGGTTGTCTTGGTGTTGCTATGCTGATTTGTTCTACGTATACCGGTCAATCAATTCGTGAAATAGCCAAAAGGTGGGTAAAAACACAAACTACCATCCATCCAGATCCGAATAACAAAAAATTGTATGATAAACGGTTTGAGTCATACAAGAAACTTTACGGCATCATTAAAGAATTAAATTTTTAAATCTTAATTTGGAACACAAACTTGAATTATCAATACCGCAGTCCCGAATTAACCAGCAATCAAAAAAAAGAAGTCCACAAATTTTCACAAATTAACTCGAATTTCTAAAAATTTATATTTTTTACTTATAAATGACTTTATAGATAAAAGTCATATTATGTGTCACCCTAAGTCCCGTCAGGGGGGACTCATCATGACAATTAGGTCGAAAATGGACTTTTCAACAAGCTCATAAATAAATATTCTAATTCGTGCAAATTCGTGTAATTCGTGGATAGAAATTTTTATCTCTTCGATTTTAAACAAAAAATAGGATTGAAAATGACGATTATAAAATTTGTATTCATTTTACTTCTTCCATGTTTACAATTTGCACAGGATATTCATGGAGATCTGATACAATTCCATAAGGTAACAATCGAGTTTAAAGGACCGGTTTCTTCCGAAACAGCCGAGATGAATCCATTCACAGACTATAGGTTGGATGTTATATTTAAAGGACCGGGAGGGAAATCATATCAGATTCCGGGCTTTTTTGCTGCTGATGGTAGTGCTGCTGAAACTTCAGCCAGTGCAGGTAACATATGGCGGGTAAATTTTGTGCCGGATAGAGAAGGTGAATGGCAATTCCAGGCATCATTCAGGAGCGGGCCGAATATTGCTGTGAGTTTAGATCCGGCTGAAGGATCAGAGGTGAGCCTGAACGCCACCTCAGGTAAATTTAATGTGTCATTACCTGAAAAAAATATTCCGGATTCTCATGCCCGGGGATTTCTTTGTTACACAGGTGAGCATTATTTACGTTACTCTGGTACCGGAGAGTATTTTCTAAAAGGTGGTGCAGACAGCCCGGAAAACTTTCTTGCCTATTCTGGTTTTGATGATACCTACGATGCTGATGCCGGTTCGGGTAGTTATTCAAGTGTGGGAACATTTATCCATCATTATACGCCTCATCTTAAGGATTGGCAGGCAGGTAATCCGACATGGCAGGGGGAAAAGGGTAAAGAGATAATCGGTATGCTTAACTATCTTGCCGGCAAAGGTATGAATAGTGTTTATTTTATCACTTATAACCTTGACGGTGGGGATGGCCGGGATATCTGGATGTGGACATCACCTGAAACGAGAGATAGGTTTGATTGCAGCAAACTCGATCAATGGGAGATAATTTTTGATCATATGGATAATCTGGGAATAATGCTTCACATTGTGACCCAGGAGACAGAAAATGACCATGCACTGGGTGGATCGCCAGGTCTTAATCCTGTAAGAATGCTATATTATCGTGAATTGATTGCACGGTTTGGACATCATTTAGCCATCATGTGGAATTTAGGTGAGGAAAATAATACCTCCGATTCCGATCGTAAAGAGATCGCAAGGTATATCCGTACCCTCGATGCCTATAAACACCCTATCACTTTTCACACGCATTCTAACAAGATACCTTCTTTTTATGAAGGAATTTTTGGAGATCCATTTTTTGAGGCCTCATCTAATCAGGGTAACATGGACCTATATAATAAAGATGCCATAATTCTCAGGCAACGCACTGCTAATGCGGGCCGCAAATGGGCAATATTCGGCGATGAACAAACCCCAGCCGGACGGGGTGTTCTCCCCGATGAAAATGATCCGGCTCATGACTTGCCCCGTAAACAGGCATTGTGGGGTAATCTGATGGGAGGCGGATCAGGGGTTGAATGGTATTTTGGTCATGAGTTCCCTCATATGGATATCAACTGTGAGGACTGGCGATCACGTGAGAAAATGTGGGATCAAACAAGCATTGCCCTGGAATTTTTCCGCAAATATTTACCCTTTGAGCGCATGGAACCGGCAAATGAATTGACATCAAACCCAAAAGATTATTGTTTTGCCAATCCCGGAGAGATTTATGCAATTTATCTGTCTGAAGGTGGTAGTACGGAAATTACGATCGGGGAGGGCATATACAAAGTCCTCTGGTTTGATCCCCGAAATGGTGGCGATCTCCAACTGGGTAGTGTGAAAGAAATAAAAGGCCCTGGAGTGAAATCTATCGGTCACCCTCCAACAAACAAAGATAATGATTGGAGTATTTTGGTTCGTCGGGCGGAAATAAAATAAGGAGCGAGGAAAGAATAAATTTGAATAAGCAGAACAAAATATTACTAACTGTATTCGTTATCTTGCTGGCTTTTAAGTCCAACGCCGATATCAGACTTCCCTCAATACTTGGCAATCACATGGTCATTCAGCAGAATACTGTGATAAAAATTTGGGGCTGGGCTGAGGCAGGTGAAAATGTAAATGTAAAAGGGAGTTGGCAAAAATCAGATGCTTCAACCGTAGCAAACGAGAGGGGAGAATGGAATGTTGAAATAAACTCTCCTTCTGCCGGCGGACCATATGCAATTATCATTGAAGGTAAAAATAAAATAGTTCTGCAGGATATACTGGCCGGTGAAGTATGGTTTGCCTCCGGACAATCAAATATGGATATGGCTCTAAGACATTGTGAGAATGCCCAATCAGAAATAGCAGCAGCGACCTATCCTGAGATTCGATTATTTCATGTCGGACATATTCACAGCGAAGAACCACAAGATGATTGTACCGGAGCCTGGGTTAAATGTACTCCACAATCTGCAGGTGAGTTCTCCGCTGTTGCCTACTATTTTGGCCGGAAACTACAAAAGGAGCTATATCTGCCTATCGGTTTGATCAGCTCAAGTAAAGGCGGTTCGCCAGCAGAAGCATGGATGAGCATAGAATCTTTGAGAAATGCATCACTGTTATCTGAATTGGTAGAAATGTGGAATAAATGGCAAAAAGAATTCCCCGAAGCAGAAGAATCGTTCCAAAAAAAGTATAAAATCTGGCTGGAAGAAAAACAACAGGCACAGAAAAATAGTAAGCCCGAGCCAGAAGAACCTCAAAAATCCACTGCCTGTGACATGATGAGCAAGCCTCACCGCAGACCAGGCGCATTATACAATGCCATGGTGGTGCCAATTCTACCATATAATATTAAAGGAGTTATCTGGTATCAGGGAGAAAATAATGTGGACCGGCCGGTTCAGTATCGAAAACTGTTTCCAGCCTTGATTGAAAGCTGGCGTACAGACTGGCAACAGGAAGATCTATATTTTTATTATGCTCAAATCGCACCTTTCCGGTACACGGGTGAAGAGAAAGTGGCATCTCTGTTGCGGGAAGCACAAACGATGACCATGTCAGTGCCAAATACCGGAATGGTCGTTACAGCTGACATTGGTAATATTAACGATATTCATCCGAAAAACAAACATGATGTCGGTGAACGACTTGCCCTGTGGGCTCTGGCAAAGACCTATGGTAATGAGAAAATAGTTTGTTCCGGCCCCTTGTATCATTCAATGCAATTCGAATATAAGGGCATCCGAATTAGTTTCGATTATGCAGAGACAGGATTGATCAAAAAGGGAGAATCACTGACTCATTTTGAAATTGCCGGAGAGGATCAAATATTTTATCCGGCAATAGCGGAAATCGAAGGCTCAACTATATTGGTGAGTAGTAAAAAGGTCCCGATTCCGGTAGCTGTCAGGTATGGCTGGACCATTACATCGATACCTAATTTGTACAATCGTGGGGGTTTACCGGCTGCACCCTTCAGAACCGATGATTGGGATTAGGTAACGGAAAATGATAGATAGCAGGGAATGATTATTAAAAACATTTGACTATGAGGAGTCCGTCAGCATTCAACTTGATCTGGCAAGCACCCCATTTATACCGATTGCTACGTTATTCTTCCGTTTAAATCTTCCAAGTTGATTTTATAACCATTGTTTGTTTATATATGTATTAAGAAGGGCCAGATAAAAACGAAATGCCAAAGAATATAAAATGAGGATAAACCATATATGCCGGATTACATTTCAAGAATGCGGCTGGTGATTTTCATGCTCTGTACAGTATTATTTGCTTGTGTGAAGAGTGTCAACAAAATTGAAGTTCAGGGTGAGGTTAAAATTAGTTATACACTCAACGCCTGGGATCATCCGACGGTCATCTGGCTGGAAGACAAACACAAAAACTATCTTAAAACAATTTATGTCAGTGACTGGTTATCGAACAACGGATACCTGCTTTCATACGTTTGCCCGCAGTGGAGTAAGGTTGCGAATTGGAGTAAGGTTCCTGAATTAGAAATTGATGCCGTTACTTCGGCAACGCCCGCGATCGGTAGACATGAAATAATACTGAACTGTAATGCTGTAGATCTGTCATATGGAATATATTATTATTCTGTTGAAACCCATATACATAATAAATATAATATAGTTTATACAGGAAAAATTACCATTAGTGATGTTGCCAATTCCAGCGTAGCTGAAGTCATTTATTTGCCCGAAGCGCATCCGGATTCTGCCAAAAGAAATGTCTTGAGTGATGTTGGGGCAAAATATCAATTATTAAATTAAAAATAGGAAATAATTATGAAGCGCAAAAATCAAACGATATCCAGAAGAGAATTTTTTAAAAATTCATCGATGGGCTTGGTAACAGCATCGGCTCTTCCTTTCATATTACAATGTTCTAAAAATCCTGAAGTTTCAGCGCTTGAACCGGAAGTGAATGAGGATGAAAAAAGAAAGATTTATGAAGATGATGGTAACGATCCGGTCCCACCTGATCCTCAACCCAAAGAGGAACAATTAGAGACCAGAACATTGGGGAAAACAGGAATGAAAGTATCCCGCCTGTCATTTGGGGGTGGTTCTCAGTTTATGAATAATAATGATGGTGAATGGGAGCCTATCATGGAACTTGCCCTGGCAGTCGGTGTCAATTATTTTGATACAGCCTGGAATTATGGTGATGGGAAGAGTGAGAGGCGATTTGGTGAGATACTCAATAATCATAGAAATAGTGTGTATGTGGCTACAAAATTGGATGCACGGGAAAGTGAAGAATCGAAACAGCAGTTTGCAGGCTGCCTGGATCGTTTAAATATGGACTATGTTGATGTCTTAATGATGCATGCTATTAGTCAATATGATGTTTTGTCTACAATAGAAAATGGGGTTTATAAAGAGCTGGTAAAGTTTAAAGATGAAGGCACAGCAAAATTTATTGGATTCTCTGTGATGGAGGAAGAAGATTTGCCCATGGCAAAATCTATTATCGAAAATTTGGATGTCGATGTCATCCTGGGAATTATCAATCCAGTCGGCCGTTTTGGTAACTGTGCGGATTTACTATCTATCGTCAATGAAAAAAATATCGGGTTTCTGGCTATGAAGACACTTAGAAACATGGTTAACCAGGATACCACTGCCAAGGAACTCATTGCCTATGCGCTGGATAAGGAAGGTGTAACCGGCGCTGTTATAGGTCATTATGGTCTTCAGGACCTCGAAGAGAATATAGAAATTGTAAAAGAATATACAAAAGTTTCATGTTTGCGTAAGGATTGGGGCGCTCTGGAAAAACGAGTAGAACTATTTTCTGAAACCCACACGCCTGTATGGACATTGCCCGGTTATCGGGACGGTATGATGGTTTAAAAATGAATTGCTAAATAATTTTATCTTATATTTCTGCTATATTAGTTTAGAAATCCCGTGTATTATTACCGTATTATTATTTTAACACCTGGGAAAATCGTGATGGACATCTTAAAACACCTCTCTTTTCTTCTAAACCATTTGAATTCGTATCGCAATAAGCCAAGCTGAACCCAAACTGCTTAGCGATATCATTATAGACTTCCTGAAAAAAATAAAAATACTATTTGTGTTTAACAGACCTGTCTCTTAATATTTTATATCAATAGTACAATAATCTTACCAGGTAATCGATCATGTCCAAAACTACCTTTCAATGCATCAATCTAATCTTAGCATCATGCCTGATCCTGGCCTGTAATCAGGACAATCTGCAGGTTGATTCCTTGTATTGTGAGAATAAGAAAGAAGCCCTAGGAGTAATGGCAACTGATTTCCGGCTGAGTTGGAAAATTACTTCAACGAAACGAAATGTTTTACAGATGGCTTACAGAATTTGCCTTGCCGATAATGAGGATAACCTCACTGAAGACAGAGCCCTGATCTGGGATTCAGGTATCATTGAAAATAAGCAAAGTATTCTTGTCAGCTACGATGGCCCTGTATTAGATCCTGGTAGCACTTATTACTTTAAAGTAAAGGTATGGGATAATCATGGAGATGAATCTCCGTGGAGTGAGACGGCCAAATTTACCACAGGCCTTTTTTCTGAAAAGGACTGGAAGGAGGCCCGCTGGATTGCCTACGATGAACTGAAAACGGAAAAAAGGATTGTACCCGGCATTCACATGCTTTCCAGGAAAAATGAATGGGAGCAAAAGGACAGCGGAAATCATATACTTCCATTATTTCGAAGGGATTTTTCAGTAAAAAAGAATCTGGAGCAAGCCTTGGTTTTTGTTTCCGGGCTGGGTCACTATGAACTTTACCTGAATGGTCAAAAAGTTGGTACCGATTTTCTTACTCCTGGATGGACCGATTATGATAGCTGTAGTTTTTATAATACCTATGATATTACTAATGAGGTAATGTCCGGCAAAAATGCCTTAGGGATAATGCTTGGTAATGGGTTTTATATAGTCCCCAATAGCGGCTACCGCAAACTTATCACGGCTTATGGTAATCCAAAAATGATATTAAAACTGCAGTTGATATATCAAGACGGAAGCAGCGAAACAGTGGTTAGTGATGAAAAGTGGAAAACATCAGAAAGCCCGATAATCTATTCAAGTATCTTTGCAGGGGAGACCTATGATGCCAGGCTCGAGCAGGATGGATGGGATTCCCCTGGTTTTAATGGTTCTCAATGGAAAGATGCATTAATAGTAAATGCTCCTTCAAAAAATTTGTTACCAGAAATGGATTATCCATTAAAGATCTGTGATATCCTGGAGGTGAAAACTATCAGGCTGATTGATCAAAGTGAAAAATCCTTTTTGTATGATTTTGGTCAGAACGCCTCCGGTATTATCGAATTAGCGGTAAAGGGAACCCAGGGGGATACGATTCGAATGATTCCCGGGGAATTGATCAGGGAAAATCTTGAAGCAGAGCAGAAGGCCAGCGGAGGTCCCTTTTATTTTACCTATATTCTGAAGGGTGATGGCATTGAGATCTGGCGACCCCGTTTTACTTATTACGGGTTTCGTTATGTGCAGGTGGAAGGTGCCGTACCGGATTCCAGTTCTGAAAAGACAGATTTGCCACGAATTATATCGTTGAAATTTCTGCACACCAGAAACAGCGCACCGGAACAGGGGACATTCAGTACCTCATTTGATCTTTTTAACCAGATTAACTGGTTAATTAAATGGGCGATCAGAAGTAATCTTCAAAGCGTGGTTACGGATTGTCCGCACCGTGAAAAACTTGGCTGGCTGGAACAAACTTATCTCATGGGTGAAGGCATCCACTATAACTACGATATTTACCATCTGTATAATAAATTAATTGACGACATGATTACAGCTCAGACGGCAGAAGGATTAGTGCCTGATATTGTTCCCGAATATACGGAATTCAGTAGAGGATTCAGGGATTCTCCGGAATGGGGTAGTGCGGCTGTAATTCTTCCATGGTTGGTCTATAAATGGTATGGGGACTTTGTGCCGATGGAAAAGGCCTGGACCATGATGACCCGCTATGTGGAATATCTTAATGGGAAGTCCGATGATCATATTCTTTCCCATGGGCTGGGCGACTGGTACGATCTGGGGCCGAAGCATCCAGGGCCTGCGCAGTTGACACCCAGGGCATTAACGGCAACGGCTATTTACTACTATGATGTAGTATTGTTGAGTGAAATGGCCGGAATCCTTGGAAAAAAAGAAGAAATACATTTTTACAAACAATGGTCTGAAGAAATTAAACAGGCCTTTAATAATGAATTCTTCGATCCTGATATATACCTGTATTCAACAGGGAGCCAAACCGCCATCGCCATGCCCCTTGCTATAAATCTGGTACCTGAGGATATGAGAAGTAAGGTTGAAAAAACGCTGATTGAATCCATTAATAATAGCGGAAAGGCTCTGACGGCCGGGGATGTAGGTTTTCATTTTCTTGTCAGGGCATTACATGAGGCGGGCGCTGATGAGGTATTGTTTGAGATGAATGCCCGCGATGATGTTCCGGGTTATGGGTTTCAGCTGAAAAAAGGCGCAACAGCGCTTACAGAATCGTGGGCTGCCCTGGAATGGGTTTCTAATAACCACCTGATGCTCGGGCATTTAATGGAATGGTTCTATGCCGGTCTTGGTGGTATCAGCCAGACGGAAAATTCTATTGTCTACAAGGAAGTCTTAATCGCACCCAGGATCATTGATGCAATTGAATCAGCAGAGGCAACATTTGAATCGCCTTATGGTCGGATTGTCTCCCGATGGGAAAAAAGTGAAGGGGCGGTAGAGATTAATATTCAAATTCCTGCAAATTCTATTGCTATAGTAAAACTGCCTCTTGCAGCAGGCCAGAGGATATATGAAAGCGGAAAACCTGTCAGTGAATCAGAAGAAATTCAATTAGGGAGTAAATCGGAAAATTTGGTGACGCTCAGGGTGGGGTCGGGAAAATATCGTTTTATTTTAAAGTAGATACGGTTTGGGTTACTAAGGACACAGAATGCTGTGTCCCCACAATTATATATATTTATTTTTGGAAATCGAGACGATAAAATAATCGTATAGAATCAGGTCATGCTGAACTTGATTCAGCCTTAATTAATTTTTATACGTAGAGACGTCCCGCCGGGACGTCTCTACAAACAATAATTAATGATGTCAACATGAACTCAAGTCAATATAATTAAGGATTAATAGTACAAATTCGTCCTAGAGAAATTTATGATAATGGCGATTTCTCATCGATTTTTAAGATCTTTGTAGAGTTGCCGATTTGGGCAGGATGTGAGATGAACGAGTCTGGTATATTTTATGAAAGGAGATCTGCTTTATGCTGATAAAATTGATCAAACGATATGCTGTTGGGGTTTTCTGTATCATAGGTATTTCCTTGTCATTCCTTCCGGCAGCTAATGATACCCTTGAAAGACCAAACGTGGTTCTTATTCTGACCGATGATCAGGGAAGTGTTGATGTAAACTGCTACGGGGCCGTGGACCTGATCACCCCAAATATGGATAAACTTGCAGTAGAAGGGGTTCGGTTTACGCAGTTTTATGTGGGCGCTCCGGTTTGTTCCCCTTCCAGGGCATCGCTCCTTACCGGACGGTATCCTCAAAGAGCTCAGTTGGCTCGTAATGCCTCTAGAGACAGGGGAATGCCCTCTTCTCAGGTTACTATCGCAGAAATGCTGAAAAAAACCGGTTACTGCACCGCGCTTTTTGGCAAATGGCATCTCGGAAGTACGCTCGCTATAAGTCCCAATGCCCAGGGATTTGATGAATTCCTGGGACATAAGGTTGGATGTATTGATAATTACTCCCATTTTTTTTACTGGAGTGGTCCCAACCGACATGATCTGTGGTTGAATGAAAAGGAACATTTTGAGGATGGTAACTACTTTCCAGATATCGTAGTCAGAGAGGCCAAGCGCTTCATCAAGGATAATAAGGATAAACCCTTTTTCCTCTATCTGCCCTTCAACACGCCCCATTATCCCTTGCAGGCAGAGCAGAAGTTTGTAGATATGTACAAGGGAATGAAAGATGTTAAACGAAAGCGTTATGCGGCCTTTGTTACCTCCCTTGATGATAAGATAGGGCAGGTAGTGGCCACGCTTAATGAGTTAAATTTGCGAGAAAAGACCATCGTTATATTTCTCAGTGACCATGGACATTCCGTCGAGGAACGCACCTTTGGCGGGGGTGGCAGTGCCGGTCCATACAGAGGACATAAATTTACCCTTTGGGAAGGAGGAATCCGCGTGCCCTGTATCATCTCCTGGCCAGGTCATATTGCAAAAGGAGAAGTGCGTGATCAAATTGCCTGCAGCATTGATCTACTCCCGACAATTGCAAAATATTGCCAGGCCAAATTACCGCAACGCAAATTGGATGGAAAAGATATCTCTGCCATTATAGATTCAGACAAAACCAAATCACCGCACGAGATCTTGTATTGGATGAAAGATAAAAAATGGGCGGTGCGAAAAGGTCAGTGGAAATTGGTTAATGATGATGGAGAACCCTTCTTGAGCGATATGAGTAAAGATGTGACGGAGACAAAAAATCTGGCAAGTGAAAATGAGGGAATTGTGGGGGAGTTGACAGAACTTCACAAAGATTGGATTAAAGAAGTGGTGGTGCAATAATTTGAAAAAATAATTTTTCACGCAGCGACTCTGCGAGAAATAGAAGCTTTAACAATAACATACAGGAATGATCATTAATGATGAAAATTGGGGATTTAGAACGATATCAGCAGTATCTCCCGCTAAGAGAATCGGGAAGTCCATCCAAAACCTACAATTTTTGGCTGACGCTGCTGTTATTTGGTAGTATGGGGGCGATCACCTGGGCCATCCGGGGCACCGCAGGCTGGGGCGGCGTTGATGGCACGGTTGTGCCGGGGATGATGTGGGCTGTGCTCTGGTACTATCTCTGTTATCGCATGGGGATTGACGCCCGTGGTATCATCTTCTGGCTGGGTTTCGGAATTGCTCTGGGCGGTGAATTAGGCTATGGGCAGTATGTTGCCTGGATCCGGGGCATGTTTTATGTTGGTGAAGAAATTATTTCGATTGAACCCTGGGTTGGCTACTTGTGGCTGATGATTTGTGGTATAGGTTGGGCCGCCCCGGGGGGCATTATGCTGGGTTGGGCTTTAGGGAGAAAAATGTCCCCCGGGCAATGGCTTCTCCGCATAGTTTTAATGATTATTTTACTTGTATTTCTTTTTGCCTGGCCCGTTGTGGATTGGCTTGCTGCCCAGGTTGTCGATTTTTGGCCAGGATTGATCTTTCCTCATGCAGATATGGGTATTTACGCCGGGGATCTGGGGCATCATCTCGAACGTACTATCTATACCAATACACAAAACTTTGCTGTTCTCCTCTGGTGGATAGCTGCATTATTGTTGGCCATAATTCAGAAAGACAGGATCACCCTGGTCGCCGGGCTGCTGCTTGGTCTCGGGTTTGGGGTCGGATTTATGCAAAGTGGGGCCTGGTGCCTGGGTTATGGTTTCGCACCTGAATATATCGATTGGTGGAAATTGTGGGAGTTAAATGCCGGTTTTAATCTTGGTTTGCTCTATGCCGTTGCTCTGTACTGGGCCATCCGCCAGGTAGACCAAAAATATTTAGCAGAAGTAAGTGCGTCAGATACTCTTCCAAAAAACCATCTGTCGACAGTGTTTTCTGAAAAATCGGAGACTATTTTCTTGGCTATAGCCGGCTCTATATTGATATTTTTTATGGGCTTTGAATACTTCTTTTGGCCCGGGCTCAGTCTGAGCATCCTGTTTTTGATTGCCATGGTTATTAGTGTGATTCCTTTCGGTGGGCGTCAGGAAGAAAAAGCAATCAGGGAGAAACGTTTAAATTTATTACTCATCTACAGTGTTTTTATACTCGTTTTCCTTATGTTGCATGGTGGCTCGGAGAGAGCCGGTATTCTCCTGGGCCTTTATCCGTCCGAGGCGGTGGATCAATATGCCTGGCCGGTAGAACGAATTGTATTATTTGCGCCCTTCGTGTTGATATTAGTCGGCATCGTGTTCTACCGAATTTGGAAAACAATCTTTCCGGGTAACCAGATCATCGATCAGGACAATTCACAATTGGCCATTTGGATGGTTGATTTGATGACCGGGATGGGCTTTATTGGTGCCCTCTCTATCTGGCCGGCTAAAATCGGAGTTCTCTACGCATTGTTTTTGGCTTTAGCTCTCTTCGCGTTCAATCGTATCAATCAGCGTTTTTCTTAACCAGGGAGGTCGCAGGGTTATTGATAATAAGAATTATGGATATTGGTAAAATCTAGTAGTGGCCGTTCGTGAACGGCCACTATTGATAATCTTCTGTGCCACCTACGGTGGGGAATTTTAAAAAATATTTACGATTATAATTTATAGATAAAGTTTGTCCTCTTTCTAAAGGACTGTATTAACCACGGATTAACACGGAAAAATACACGGATCTATTATTTTTTAAAAAATGAAATTAGATTATTTTAGTATTTTTAGAATATCATAAATTTTAATTTAAACATCCGTGTCCTTCCGTGTAATTTCGTGGTTATATTTTTTTATATTTAGCATATATTGTAATATGAACGCCAGAGGCCGTCGTTCACCCGAAGGGTGAGCACTAGGAACTCTGTGGTTCAACTATAGAGGGTTGACCAATTTTGTGGTGGTATAAATAAATGAAAATAGTTTCGATCAATGTATCTCCTCCTGTGGAAATAATCCATGACAACAAAAAGATTATGACAGGCATTTTTAAAAAACCGGTTGAGGGTCCTGTTTATGTTTCTGAATACAATCTTGAAGGAGATGGACAGGCAGACCTAAAGAATCATGGTGGTGTCGATAAGGCTGTTTACGCCTATTCGTATGATCATTATACCTACTGGACCAGAATTTTAAACAGGGAGGATTTTGAATATGGACAATTTGGCGAAAACCTAACCATTACTGGTCTTGATGAATCAAAATTGTGTATCGGGGACCAATTAGACGCTGGAGAAGTCAAATTTGTGATCACTCAACCACGCGTACCCTGTTTTAAACTGGGCATTAGGTTTGGAGATAGTCAAATGCCCAAAAAGTTCTTAAAGTCTGCCCTGACGGGTTGCTATTTAAGAGTTCTACAGCAAGGTCATGTCCAGACAGGCGATATCATAAAGATAATTAAACGTGATAAAAATCAGGTCTCCGTCAAAGATCTTTTCGAAGCATATTATATTTCCAAAGAAGAGACCGCCACGAAGATATTACGAAATGCCTTGCAAGTGCCGGAATTATCTCTATCCTGGAGAACTCAGATAGAAAAGCGTTTATCCGGAATGTGATTAGAGAACTTAAATAGAACCTTATGAAATATATCTGGAATTAATTGGTTGCGCCATAAACTGGTGGGGATTTGGGGTATGGTGATATTTCATGTATTATAACTATTGTTTTCTCAGTGTCCTCTGCGCCGTCCCACACCACGCCTCCGCCTGAGGCGGACGGCGCCTCAGCCGTGGGGCAGGCCTCTGTGTTAAAATTTTTCCTAAAATATCTACTTTACTATCACCATGACACAATTGACATTACACATTCCTATGTGTAATTTATTCAAAATTTGGAGTTATAATGCCCACTAACTTAGCAATAGACGACAAATTACTTAATACGGCAAAACGCGTTGGCAAACACAAAACGAAGAAGGGGGTTGTCACAGAAGCCCTGATTGAATACATCCAGAGAAGAGAGCAGTTAAAAGTTTTAGGACTCTTTGGTTCGATTGACTATGAATTGGATTATGACTATAAAGCACAGAGAAATAGTAATTGAAAATACTGGTTGATACCTCAGTCTGGTCTCTCGCATTAAGACGTGGGCCATCGCCAAGTGATGTGAATATAACAGAACTTCAATATCTGATTAAAGAGGTTCGGGTACAATTGATCGGTCCAATCAGACAAGAAATTCTATCAGGTATAAAGTCAAATCAACAATTTGAGACACTAAAAAAACATCTACGATCTTTTCCAGACTATCCTATCCGAACAATCGACTTTGAAAAAGCAGCTGAGTTTTTTAATCTATGTAGAAGAAATGGTGTTCAGGGTTCTAATACGGATTTCCTTATTTGTGCAGTTTCATTCAATAATAATTGGCCAATATTTACAACAGATAAATATTTTTTACATTTCCAGAAAGTATTCCCGATAGTTTTGCACAAAAACAGGGAGCGATAAGGGATATGGTCTTTAAAAAGCAGGTCAGGAATTGGATGAAATTTTTACTTTCTTCAATTTCTTTTGTGATCATTTTCAATTGTGTCTTCCTCTCCTGTGAAAAATCCTTTTCACCCCTGGGTAGTGAAATTGTTTATGCACAATCCTTTGAATCTCCAAATGATTTTTCCGATTGGGACGAGTTCGGCGCAGCTAGTATGAAAAAGGATGCTCCGCCGGGGGGAGGGACCTGGTCTGTTCAGATATCAGGAGGATGTATAGTTCCCCATGCTTATGTGGACATTGAGCCACTTTCTTATGACTGTGAGCTGGTATTCAGTTTTTGGGGTAAAAATTTATTCAATGGGGGGAGTGTTTCTTTAGGATCCGATGATTATAAGGGAGATACCCAGGTTGCAGTTACGGACAAAGTCTGGCGCTATTATATATCAACCGTCTATAATTATAAAAAAGGTCAACCTTTGCGTTTGAGTCTGTACTCGGGAGGTTATGTCCCAGGTGCAATGTTGATCGATATGATAAAGATTAAGCTGGTTGACTAATCTGATCTATTCATAGCGCCCCGAGGTCTCAGGGCAAACAAATCGCAATTTCTACTATGTCATCCCGCAGGGATCTTCCTTCGTGTAGATGCGATTTCAACAAGAAGGGAGATTCATTCTGAATGACATCAAATCTTTGCCAAAAAATAATAATTGCTAATTTTATTTTAGAAACCCTATAAAAATACGAAGTATTTTTAGACGATTTTGACTGTTTGAGCAGTGAAATCTAACAGATGTAAAAAGGCCGTTCCGCGAGTTCAAAATCGTAATGGTTTTTGCTTCTTTTTGCCAAAACAAAAAGAAGAGTAAGGGGCAAGTTGCAGATTCCTGCATAAACAGGGACAATCTTTGGCCAGTGCAAAAAGTATGTACCACAGCGATTTATAGAGATAGGCTCTGTTGGAAGCAAATACATAAATTTGTTTATAAATCATCATGAAGCTTTACACAAGGAAAATTAAAATGAAAAAAGAATACTTGGTATTTATTTTGATATTCGTATTTTTTGCCTTCCCAATTTTAGCCACCGAATACCATGTTTCTTCGAAGGGAAATGATGATAATGAGGGCTCAGATTCGAATCCGTTTAAGACTGTTTCGGCAGCGGCACAGAAGGCTCAGCCGGGTGATGTGATAACTGTCCATGAGGGAACCTATAGGGAAAGAATCAATCCACCCCGCGGCGGTGAATCTGACTCAAAAAGAATTGTATATCAGGCTGCCTCCGGGGAAAAGGTATTAATAAAAGGCTCTGAAGTAGTAAAAAATTGGCAGAATGCTGAAGGAACTGTCTGGAAAGTGTCGCTTCCTAATACATATTTTGGCGATTATAATCCTTACCAGGATCTGATTGAGGGGGATTGGTTTGATGGGAGAGAAAGAGATCACCATACGGGTGAAGTTTTCCTCAATGGAAAGTCAATGTATGAAAAGGCTACCCTGAACGCGGTGATGAATCCGGCGCCTTATGAAGATTCCCGGGATATAAAATTCTCGATCTATACCTGGTATTGCGAAAGTGATGATCAAAAAACAACGATTTGGGCTAATTTTCACGAGAATGATCCGAATAAAGAATTGGTTGAGATATCGGTAAGGGAAACCTGCTTTTATCCCGACACGCCAGGCCGTAATTATATAACGGTACGTGGATTTCAACTTACCCAGGCTGCAACACAATGGGCCGCACCAACGGCTGAACAGATAGGACTCATCGGTACTCATTGGAGCAAAGGATGGATTATTGAGAATAATATTATCAGTAATTCAAAATGCACCGGTATCACCCTTGGAAAAGACAGGAAAACCGGTCATAATGTGTGGTCCAACAATCGTAAAAAGGACGGGGCGACACATTATAATGAAGTTATATTCAGGGCCTTGCAGGAGGGCTGGTCAAAAGAAAAAATCGGCTCGCATATTGTACGAAACAATACCATATTCAACTGCGGGCAAGCGGGAATTTGTGGAAGTTTAGGAGCGGCTTTCAGTACAATAACGAATAATCATATTTATGATATCTGGACAAAAAGACAATTCCGGGGGGCTGAACTTGGCGGTATCAAGCTGCACGCGGCGATAGATGTACTTCTCGAAAGGAATCATATTCACAATGCAGGCAGGGGATTATGGATGGATTGGATGGCCCAGGGGACGCATATTACCCGTAATTTATGCTATGATAATACCATTGAGGATCTCTTTTTTGAAGTTGATCATGGTCCGTTTATGGCGGACAACAACATATTCTTATCCGAATTCGCCCTGAAAGATCTTTCCGAGGGTGGGGCCTACGTGCACAATCTCTTTGCGGGCAAAATTAAAACCCAACCAAGTGTACGTTACACACCCTATCATTTTGCGCATTCCACTGAAGTGGCAGGATTGATCAACATCATAGGTGGAGATGATCGGTTCTATAACAATGTATTTGTCGGAGTTGGAGAAGCCTTAAAAATTGATATAGACGCCCGGCAAAAAATCGGGTATGGATTGGATGCTTTTAATACCTTTGAGCGTCCTATGTATGTTGAGGGAAATATCTATTTAAATGGTGCAAAACCTTTTATAAAAGAAGCTATTTATATTGAAAAAGTGGAATTAAATCCCAAAGTAAAACTGGTTAAAGACGGGAAACATATGTATCTTCATATGACCATCGATCCTTCATTTAAGGATTTAAAGACTCAGCTCGTGACCACAGGTCTGTTAGGTACAGCAATGATTCCCGAATTGCCTTTTGAAAATCGGGATGGCTCGCTCATTAAAATTGACTATGATTATTTTGGTGAAAAAAGGAATGTTGAAAATCCAACCGCTGGTCCCTTTGAAGCGCCGGGGGCGGGGGAGCTGATCTTACAAGTATGGAAAGAGAATTAGATTATAATCTGAATTCTATTATTTCTCGCAGAGACCCTCCAGCCGGCGGGCGCGGCGCGGAGACCTGCCCCCGCCAAATATAGGTGGGCGGCGCAGAGAAAAGCAATGATAATTAGAAAAGACAAAAAGAAATAATTTCTTTATGATTTTTTACTGCTTTCTCTTTATTTTAATTTTCACTAATTAAATATAAAAATAGTATATCCACTATTAACAACCTTTATATTAAAAGGGAGATGATACCTTGAAAGATCGCCATTTAAAATCGAAGAAAAGATTTATTCTTAAAAACTTTGTGATAATTTTATTTTTAATCCATTTTCTTTTCAGTTGTGGTGCAGACGATGAAAAGGGATGGCGCACTTATCGGCATGACGGCTTTCGAAGCGGTGTGACGGATGAAACCTTACCGATGAATCTTTCTCAAAAATGGGTTTTTAGGCCGTCCCATGCACCCGCCACAGCCTGGCACAAACCAGGAGAAGAGTTGCCGCGTATGCATGCGGATAATACCTATCACGTGGTATCAGCCAATGGTTATACCTTTTTTGCTTCATCCATTGATGATAAAATCTATGCTTTAAACACATCAAGCGGTAAGGTTGAGTGGACGTTTTTTGCAGAAGGTCCGGTACGTTTTGCGCCATCAATCTGGCAGGATCGAATTTTCTTTGGGTCAGATGATGGCTATATCTATTGTTTGAATGCCGGGAATGGCAATATGCTCTGGAAATATCGCGCAGGTCCTTCTGATAAAAAAGTGCTGGGTAACGGACGAATGATATCGCTCTGGCCGGTCAGGACCAGTGTTCTGGTTGAAAATAGGGTGGTGTATTTTGGCGCCGGTGTTTTTCCCTACGAAGGTATTTACATATGTGCCTTAGATGCTGAAGATGGGAAGGTGATTTGGAAAAACGATACGATCGGTGATAAAGCCCATGAACTGCAATTTGGCGGTATTTCTCCTCATGGCTATTTACTGGCCTCAAAAGATAATATATATATACCTTCCGGCAGGGCCATGCCGGCGGCTTTTGACAAAAATAGCGGAAAATTTCTCTATACCCTGAGTCCGGGTAGCAAAGCGGGCGGGACGTGGGGATTGATCAATGAAGGTATGTTAATTGCCGGTGTAGATCGATCGGGAACGCCGGCAAAGATCGCTTATGAACTGGATTCGGGAAGGCGAAAGGGTGACGCCTTTGTTTCTTTTGACGGCATTGATATGGTGGCCAGAGGGAATGTCTCTTATGTGTTGACGGAAACCGGGATTCATGCCATCGAACGAGAAAAATATCCCCTAATTGAAAGTGAGATCGACTCATTATTAACCGAGATAAAAAATGCCAACAGTTCTCTGAGAAAAATTGCCCAATCCAGTGTAGAAAAGGAGAATGATACCAATCTAAATTTTGACCAACTGATTGATAGAATTGAATTGCTAAAACGAGAAAAAGATACGGTGCAGGGATCTGCAACAAGATGGCAATTCAAAGAAAGTGGATTAAATACAATCATTTTAACAAATAATAAAGTAATTGCCGGTGGCAAGGGGTTAGTGGTTGTTTTGGATGATCAAAATGGCCGGGAGTTACAGCGCTTTAGTTTTGAGGATAGGGTTTTGGGTTTGTCGGTCTCTGAAGGCCATCTGATTGCCACCGATGAAAAGGGATATATCTATTGTTTTGCCAGTGGTAAGGTATTATCCATAGATGAGATTGAACCAACGAAAACAACTTCCCCATTTGAAGATGATGATCTGAATGAGGTCTATAAGACGGTGGCGGATAAAATTATAAAAGAGACCGGTGTGCACAAAGGGTATTGCCTGGTTCTTAACAGTGCCGATGGCCGGCTGGCTTTTGAACTCGCCAGGCAAAGTGAATTAAAAATTATCGGGATTGAACAGGATGAGGATAAGGTAAAACGGGCCAGGCAAAATTTAGATAAAACCGGGCTCTATGGTACCCGGATTAGTTTTGAAAACTGGGATATAGAGAGCCTGCCTGATTATTTTGCCAACCTGATCGTTTCAGATGACTTTTTATTTTCAGGTGAAATTACGGCCAATGCCAAGGAAGTCTATAGGGTTTTAAAACCCTTTGGTGGGATGGTTTGTCTGGGACAGCCAGGCACGATTAATAAAAATACTAATCAAACCGATCTGTTGACATGGATGGGCAAGATCGGTACAGAAAAACCGGAGGTGTCACATGATAGGGGGATCTGGGCAAAGAGCAAACGAGGAGCTCTGGAAGGGGCAGGGGGATGGACGCACCAGTATGCTAATCCGTCGAACACGATCTGTTCCGACGATGCCTTAGCTAATTATCCCTTTGGTGTACTCTGGTTTGGTGAACCGGGACCGGAGAAAATGGTTGAACGTCATGCCCGTGCCGCCGCACCTGTGGCGAAAAACGGCCGGCTTTTTGTCCAGGGTGAAAATGTGGTCATGGCTTATGATTCTTATAACGGCCTAAAACTCTGGGAACGGGAGATTCGCGGTGCCAACCGGGTCCGGGTAGATGTGGACGGCAGCAATCTAGCTCTTTCGGATCATGGACTTTTTGTTGCCACCGGGGAAAATTGTCTGCTTTTGAATGCGGCATCAGGTGAAACGCTACATACCTATAAAGTTCCGTCTTCATTGGATGGGAAGCCACGCCGTTGGGGTTATATTGCCTGTTCCGGAAACACCCTTTATGGTTCTGCAGCCAAACCATTTGATGAAGCGTACAATCACATTCTGCAATCCGTAAATTTTGCAGATGCCGAGAATAGAAGTGATCAGGAGTCCTATCTTGTTTCACAATACGCATCCATGGAGGATGCACAAGGCGAGTTTCAAAGAGCCGGAACAAAATGGCGTTTTATTGCCGATTATCCTGCCTGGAACGGAGGTATTATCACCCAGGAAGCAGCAACAGAGAAAATCATGTTCAGTGATGCTGTTTTTGCTATGGATATCAAATCAGGAGAAATAAAATGGGTACACCGGGGAAAGAAAATTGCCCATGTCAATATCTCAATGGGGGACGGAAACATATATTTCGCTGATAATGTAGTCACAAAGGCACAAAAAATGCAGGGCATAAAGGATCGGCGGGAGTATGCAAAAAACGCTATCTGGAAAGAATACACCGAACCAGTAAAAGATAAAGATACCGATGTCCGCCTGGTGACTGTGTTGGATGCAGAGACGGGTAAGGTAAAGTGGGAGCGACCCATCGATCTCTCCGGATGTGGAGGTGATGCGGTTGCCTCGGCGTATCAGAATAACACCTTGCTTTTTTTCGGCAGTTTTGGTTTGCATGATAAGTGGCGCTTTGCAGCTGATGAATTGAGATGGCACAGAATAACCGCTTTATCTTCTGATAATGGAAAAATGCTCTGGTCCCGGCCCCTGAACTATATGGTTCGTCCGGTCATTGTAGATAACACCATTATCGTTGAACCACGGGCTTGTGATTTGCGAACAGGAGAAATTAAAACCCGTGTCCATCCGGTCACGGGTAAAATAGTTCCCTGGGAGTATTATCGACCCGGACATACCTGCGCTATTACCTCAGCCACTTCAACTTGCCTTTTTTATCGTTCCTACAATGCGGCTTTTTACGATCTTGCCGGCGACAGGGGCATAACCTATTTTGGGGCGATTCGACCGGGATGTTGGGTAAACATGATCCCCGCCAATGGATTATTGCTCTTTCCTGAAGCCAGTGCCGGCTGTACCTGCTCCTTCCCGCTACGAACTACCGTCGTTTTAAAACCAGTGGAAAAAACGGATGCAGGGGACTGGAGTGTTTTTGTCAGCCAGGGGCCGATCACACCGGTTAAGCGTCTGGGTATCAATCTTGGCGCACCGGGAGATAAAAAAGATGATAATGGTGATCTCTGGTTTGGCTATCCGCGACCGATCACTGGTTATGGGGTTCGTTTTAGTCTTAACGAAACGGTTGAAGAAAATATGGGCTATTTTTCTTATGATACCCGGGGAGTGAAAATTGAAGGAACGGATAGACCGTGGCTTTATACTTCTGGTTGTGTCGGCCTTTCCAAATGTAGAATTTCTCTGATTGATGAGGCCTGGAGTGTAAAACCGGGTATTTACACCGTACGTTTGGGATTTATTGCCACTTCCGGTGACCGTGTTTTTGATATCAAACTTCAGGAAAAGACGGTTCTGGAGAGTTTTGATCAAATGGCAGAAATGGATCCTGACAGAAAGGTGGTTATCAAGGAGTTTAACCAGGTTGAAGTCGAAAATGATCTGCTGATAGAATTGATCCCGGATCATCCGACGCCCGATATAGATGAGGCACCTGTAATAAATTTTATTGAGATTATCCGGGAGGATATTTCCATAATAGCAGAAACTGAACATGATCCTTCTTTGTTGTCCAAAAGCGAAATCAACCGCTATCTCACAACTGCTGATAGAGAACGGGTAAGGGGAGATAGGGAAGAATCATTAACCCTGTATCACAGGGTTTTTGAGGGCGCCGCTTCTCCGGAAATAAAAGAAAGGGCACTACAGGGAATGGCCGCTATTGGAAGTACAAAATCCCTTGGTATCATCGAAAATTATATAAGGCAGACTTCGCCAATCTACTGGGATTATGATGAACCCGATCCGGCATTTGTTGATCAGGCCATTTCCGTATATGTGGCTATCGCGAACAATATAGCGGATTCCAATCCGCAAAAAGCGAAAATCATGCTAGCAAATGCAGCGGAGACGGCCACCGGTTTTGATTTGAAAGATGAAATTCTGGCAAATTTGCTTGAATTAGGTGTGGATTTTGAGGCAAAGTCCGCCACACCCGAAGAAGTATCCCCGGGTATAAGTTATAAATATTTTGAGGGCAATTTTACTTCTGTTGCTGGCCTGGATAATGCCAAAATAAAAAATTCAGGGATTATGGCTAGTATCAGGCTTGCACAGCCGGAGGGTGTCAGTGAATATGGCTATATATTCAGTGGATATTTATCCGTTCCAAAAGATGGCATTTACACATTTTTTACTGAGTCAAATGATGGCAGCAAATTATACATCAGTGGAAAAGAGATAATAAATAACGACGGTGGACATGGGGCTAAAGAAGAATCGGGGAGTATTGCCCTGCGCAGTGGATACTATCCCCTAATTGTAAAATATTTTCAGATGGGCGGTGGTCAAAAACTGAAAGTAAGCTGGGAAAGTGCCGGTTTTAAGAAGAGGGAGATTACCGCTGAGGAGGTGTTTCATACACCCTAATCGTTGAAGAGGAAAAGATATACTGATATGAGCGTCGATATCGTATCGACAGATCAGAGATTTTCACTGGGTAAAAAGTTAGACGTTACATGATAAAATTAAACGCAGAGGAAACATATGATTAATAAATGTTCAAATAGTGCAATATGAAAACAAATCTAATTAATTATGGTGGTGTTATTTTAATCGAGAGAATTCCTCGGGGCTTGCCCCGGGGTGACGAGGAAAGTTTGAAAACCTAAGGTTTTCAAGTTCTTTGAAATTCTAAGAAAAATGTATATTTTCTTAGATGGATGAACATTT
>SDBT01002766.1_pt1 | contig 30710 bp, 16 predicted proteins | sample 2277101 | NCBI WGS metagenome assembly SDBT01 (sample SAMN10404973, study PRJNA504765) | marine sediment metagenome | isolation source: marine sediment core GS10_PC15, 103 cmbsf | place: Arctic Ocean: Southern Knipovich Ridge | collected 2010 | reverse complement strand
CGATCAGGCACATAAAAAATATCGCGGCAAAAAAGGACTCTCAACTGGCGACAACGAAGCCGTAACATACGTCAACTGGTACGAAGCGATGTCCTTTTGTAAATGGCTCTCCGACCTCGAAGGGATCCCCTACCGTCTGCCCACAGAAGCCGAATGGGAATTCGCATGCCGGGCCGGAACTACAACAAACTTCGCCACAGGTGACGTCCTCGGAGACGAATTCACAAAAGAAGGAAAAGCCAACCTGCTCGTCGGTCAAACTCAGCCAAACGCTCTGGGAATTTACGACATGCACGCCAACCTCGAAGAATGGTGTCACGACTGGTATGGTCCTTATATCGCTAAAAAGCAAACCGATCCCATAGGATATTCTACCGGCGAATTTCGAGTGACCCGAGGCGGCGATAAAGCTTCGGATATGTACTTCGCGCGATCGGCCAATAGAATGGGAGCAATACCCGAAAGCAAAAACTGGGTCACGGGCTTTCGAGTAGTAATCGCAAAAACACCACAGACAAAACCGCTGACTCAGCCAAAACGACGCCACCAAACCAATGTCGTACCCCGAAGACGCGAAGTCGTAAAGCTTGGCCCCGATAAGGACAAACCATACTTCCGCGGACCTCTTCGCTACGTCAACATGCCGCAAGGATCAAACGGACCGACCTTCACAAGCCACAACCACGACCCGGCTATCGTCGAGTGCCCCAACGGTGACCTGCTGACCATCTGGTACACCTGCCACGATGAGCACGGAAGAGAACTGGCACTCGCAGCGAGCCGTCTGAGATGGAGAGCAAAAGAATGGGAACAAGCCTCGCTGTTCTTCTACGTTCCCGACCGCAACAACCACTCACCCGCGCTCTGGTTCAACGACGACGATAAACTCTATCATTTCTCAGGAGTCTCGGCTTCCAGGAGCCGGGGACTTTCGGCCATTACGATGCGGACCAGCATTGATAACGGTGCAACATGGTCCCCGCCGAGATTAATCGTCCCCGAATTCGCTCCACTTCATCTACCCAGCGAGCCGGTATTCAGAATGAACGACGGACAGATTGCATTTTCAATCGACGGACCCAACACACTCTGGATGAGCAAAGACGAGGGACTTTCATGGTACAATCCCGGAGGCGACATCCCCGGCATTCATACAGCCGTTAACCAGCTTTCAGACGGACGGATATTCGCGCTTAGCCGCGGCGCACAGGTCGAGGGCAAAATGCCAATCAGCCTCTCAAGCGACGGCGGTAAAACTTACACACAGATCGCAAGCCCATTCCCAACTATTGACGGAGGCCAGAGAACAGCACTCGTAAAACTGCGAACAGGTGAACTCGTTGTAGCTTCCTTCACTCATGAAAAAGGTAAAGGAATATTCATAACCGACGTCACCGGCAACAAACGTGAAGTAAGGGGACTGTTCGCTGCAATGTCAGAAGACGACGGGAAAACCTGGCCATACATTCGGCTTATCACCGACGACGGCCCCGCGCGAACAATCCTCTGCACTGACGGAGCATGTGTCACGATGAGCGCAAGAAGCTCCGAGCACAAAGGCTATCTCTCGGCTTGCGAAAGCCTCGACGAACGAATTCACGTTATCAGCAGCATAAACCATTTCATATTCAACAAAAAATGGCTAAAGACAAAACCGCCCGCTCCGGTTGACGAACCAAGAAAGCTCATACCAGTTGTCGAAACTTTCACCGGTCCAGACAAATTCGATGACGACCAGTGGCAAGACTATAAGGGCCCCATCGGTCATTTCAACGGCAAAGGACAATACACCCTCGAGTCAGGATCGCATTACAACGGAATTAATAGACCAGTCGCAAAAGGCTCCTTTGAGGCGATTTTCTCCGCAACGAACATTAAATATAACAAATGGAGAAATAAGCCCACCGAAGGTCTGACAATGGGCTTTCGCGATCCAATGTCAGCCGGTAGCTCTACGATGTTCGTCTTCGTAAAGGAAAACATGATACAATCAAGAGCAGGTGGAAAAGTCGAACTATCACAGCCTCCCAACGCGATTAAACTCAAGTTCATCTATAACGACAAAACTCATCTATGGCGAATCTTTTACGGACTCGACGGCGAAGAACCAACAATTCAAATAGGCTCTGGCAGCCCCGACATGAAGTTCAAAGAGCCGACCAGCGAATCCCTTGCCGCATACATCCTCATGAGCCAGGGAAGCGCCGATCTCGATTACGTCGAAATTAAACCAATGGACTAGATAAAACTATGCACAAAAACCAGCTACATCTATGTCATTGCGAGCGAAGCGAAGCAATCTCAACTCGCCGACTCCTTGTCATCCCGAGACTACCCCTTGTCAGCCCGAGACTACTCCTTGTCATCCTGAGCGCAGCGAAGGATCTGGCCTGCGACAGCCTACTAAACCATCGATTAATTACCGTGGTATTACTCTCGTTATCATGTAGTGCAGCCAATGCCGGTGAAATTGATCTGTCCAAAGCTACCATCGTGGCTCCCGGACAAGCAACGGTCCACACCAAAGCCGCGCAACTACTGCAGGAAGAAATCTCAAACAGATGCGCTATTCGCCTGGCCGTGACTAAATACTTTCCGAAAACTTCCGCACCGAAAATTATTTTAGGCACAAAAGAAACACTCGGCGACACCCTAACACTACCGACCGGCCTTAAAATACCATCAAAAGCCGAAGGATACGCTATATGGGTACAGGCAAACGAGCCCTCTGCCGTTTATCTCATAGGCCGCGACGACCGTGGAGTATTATTCGCCGCCGGAAGACTCATTCGCCTGCTAAACTTCGATGAAAAAATACTCACCATCGATTCAGATACCCGAATTTCTACCGCACCCCAATATCCAATACGAGGCCACCAGTTAGCATATCGAAGCTCAAACAACGCAACCGACGCATGGAATGTCACTGCTTATGAGCAATACATTCGAGACCTGATTCTATTCGGCACAAACAGCATCGAACTGATACCATCGCTAAAACCGGAACATAAATCCGGAAGGGTAATGGACAAAACCGTATGGGACATGACCGCCGATCTTTCGCAATTACTCGACTCATACGACCTCGATCTATGGCTCTGGCTCTATCTCAAAAAGCTAACCGGAAGTGACAGCCCCGAGGTCATCGAAAAAACTTTAGACAAACGAAAGGAAATGTTCAAAAGTCTAAAAAAACTCGATGCCGTCATGGTCCCCGGCGGTGACGGAGGCAACAGCCCGCACGAAGTGATGGTACCCTGGCTTGAGAAACTTGCGCCTGTCCTAAAAGAAACACACCCTAACGCGACACTCTGGTTCTCGAATCAATGCTACGGCCCCGTACATGCAAAACAGAACAACAAGTTCATCTTCGATTATCTTCAATCCAAAAAACCCGACTGGATCCAAGGCGTTGTTTACGGCCCATGGACAAGCATCGATTTACCCGAGTTACGACAAAGAACTCCAAAGCAATACAAACTACGCTGGTATCCGGACATAAGCCACAGCCTGGCCTGCCAGTATCCCGTCGGCAAATGGGACCGAGCATTCGCACGAACATTAGGCCGCGAAGCAATCTGCCCACGACCGAAAGCTTTCTCGCACATCTTCAAAAAGTACGCCAAATACACTGATGGCTTCGTAGCATACTCAGACGGAATTCACGACGATCTCAACAAATTTATCTTTAGCGCACTCGGCTGGGATCCGAATTCCAAAATAGAAGATATACTCTACGAATATGGCAATGTCTTTTTCGGCAAACAAAATGCAAAAGACGTAGCTGACGGCCTCTTGATGCTCGAGCAAAACTGGAACGGACCAATAGCACAAAACGATGGTATCGAGAAAACTCTCAAACACTGGAAAAATATCGCAAAAAAAAGCGGCAACGACATAAAAAAGAACTGGCGACTGCAACTCTATCTGTCACGCGCATATTACGACGCCTACCTAAAGAAAAAAGTCGCAGCAGAAACCAAGTACCAAACCAGTGCATACGAGGCTCTCAACAATGCACGCAAGACAGGTGCCGTCGAGGCAATACAAAACACCAAAGCCGCCCTGGCAAAGATCGACAAAAATCCTCCCGCCCCCCTGCTGCGTAAACAAATTGAAAAACTCGCTCGCGACCTCCAAAGAACCATCGGCTTCCAGCAGAGCGTCAAAGAACCCTTCAATGCCTCCGGCTGGGTACGAAGCACAGCATTGGATTATCTCGACCGCCCCCTAAACGATCGACTCTGGCTCGAAAGACGATTCGCGGCAATACAGGCCGAAAGCGACAACAGCCTTCAACTATCGATGATCGACAAAATCATAAACTGGCAAAACCCCGGACCGGGAGGTTTCTACGATGATCTCGGAAATCCCGGCAAACAACCGCACCTTGTCCGCCCGAAAAACTACAAGGACGATCCCGCATTTATATTTTCACCGCTCGAAGAACACACTTTCCGACCGGCATCATACCAAAAACAGTCATGGCTCGACCAGGCACAAACCAACTACGGCACGCCGCTGGTCATGCGTTATGACGATCTTGACAAAGACGCAGATTACGCGATCAAAGTAACTTACGCCGGACGTTTCAAAGCAACAATGAAACTAACCGCCGACATGCACCAGATACACGGCCCATTACCTCAGCCAGCCATAATCGAACCACTGCAATTTCCCATACCCCATGATGCGACAAAAGACGGTTCTCTCGAACTAAGATGGAACCTCGCAAACACCGTTCGCGGCTGCCAAGTCGCCGAAGTTTGGCTCATCAAAAATCCCGATACAAAAAAGACACCTTCCTTCACAAAAAAAACACGCCTTACCAACTCGATTGATATGGAGATGGTTAGAATCCTGCCCGGTTCCTTTAGAATGGGAGCATTAAAACCCACCCCGAGCAAACTCAAAGGCCCCGCACTTTTACCTTACGGTGATTACGATGAAAAACCCGTTCGCAAAGTAACAATCACAAAACCCTTTTACATCTCCGTTACCGAAGTGACATCAGAACAGTTCCGAAAATTCGAACCCAAATACAAATCCGACTCGACCATCGCAACTAATATAAGTTGGGACCAAGCCACAGCATTCTGCAAATGGCTCGCCAAAAAAGAAGCTAAACCCTACCGTCTCCCCACCGAAGCAGAATGGGAATACGCCGCACGAGCAGGTTCACAGACAATCTTCCAATCCGGATCAAGAAGACCCGCCCGTGACGTCGCGAATAAATGGGGACTAAAAGGCGTACACCGGGGCCAACCAGAATGGACACTCGATTGGCACGAAGTATATCCGGTTAAAAACGAACTCGATCCACTCGGACCCGACTGGGGATTGACAAAAGTAGTAAGAGGAGGAGCAATGTACACCTCAGCCGGACAGGGCGTAAAACCTGACGCGGACTATTACGCCAGAAGCGCAAACCGAGGTGGAATGGCACCCGACCAAAAACTGGCGAGCTTCCGCCTGGTCCAGGCCACTATGCCCGACACCAAACCGCGTCCCCACGTTGCACCATTCATCAGCCAGTGCATAAAGCAAACAACCGAACCCGCAACTCTCGGCCCCGATCCAAAACTACCCTATTTCAAATTAAGAACAATACTTCCAATTCCGCCCGAGAACGTCGAACTCGAAATGATACAAGCATCCGGAATTGCCCCCGGAAATCTCGGCCACAATCACGCACCAGCACTGATCGCTTTCGCAAACGGCGACCTCCTGGCACTGTATTGGAACTCTTCGACAAGTAGCAAGGAATATTGGCCCAACGTCGCATTCGCAGGTACACGACTGAGATTCGGCGCCGAGCAGTGGGACATGCCCGAAATCATATTCGATCTTCCCGACGTACGTGAAGGCGGTTCGTTTGCATGGAACGATAACGGAACCGTACATCATTTCTCCGGCGGAGTCGGACTCGAAAATGTACCCTTCAAGTGGTGCTCGACTACAGACTACGGAGCGACATGGAGCAAATTGCATTTTCCAGTTCTAAAAGGAACAATCGGACCCTTCATGGGCCAACCCAACGGAAACGGATTCCGAGACTTTGATGGCAACATGTTCGTCGCAACTGACGGTGTAGGAAAGAAATCTCTACTCTGGATGAGCACCGATGAAGGAAAAACATGGTACGACACAGGCGGACGCACAGGAGGACGCCACACAACATTCGCACTGCTAAAAGACGGTAACATACTCGGAATGGGCGGAAAAAAAACAGACATCAACGGATACATGCCAAAGTCACTTTCCTACGACAAGGGAAAAACCTGGCAACTGGAAATAACACCCTTCCCAGCTCTGGGCTCGAATCAACGGCCAACGTTAATACGTCTAAAAAGTGGCAGACTCTTCTTTGCAACAGACCTGCAGGAAAAAAGCAAAGGCAGACAGCCAAAAGCAGTCACCGAACACGGCTCAGCCGTCGCACTCTCAGATGACGACGGAAAAACATGGCACATAAAAAAACTCCCGCACACCCTCCCACACGAGAGCCAGACTTTTTCAAAACAAAAACAGAAAGACTGGTCACGCGCCGGCCATTCTTATGGAACCATCGGATACTCAATCGCCGCACAGGCAAGTAACGGCATCATTCATCTGATCACAAGCATGAATCATCCCAACCAGCATTTCGCCATGAACGAAGCATGGATACTCTCAGATACCGGCGGTGACTTGACCTTCCCCACGCAAGGAACCATCAAAAAATACGAGCAAAAATACTCCAATGGACAAATCCTGGCAAAATGGACCGCAAAAATAACACCCGACGGAAGATATATCCTACACGGAAAAGAAACGTGGTACTTCCCAAACAACAAACGACTCTGGGAAGCAAACTACGAAAATGGAAAGAAAATCGGCTGGGAATATTTCTGGGCACCAGGCGGTGAAAAATTATGGGTCTGGTTCCACAGAAAAAACGGTGCAAGCACTTGGAGTCAATACTGGCATAATGGAGTAAGAAAGCTAAAATCAACATGGCAAAATTCAAAATGCCAGGGTGTCTCCACAATCTGGGACATGAACAATAACGTAATAAGCCAGAAAAAATTCCTCGACGGACAAATCGTAAAAGACTACCTAAAGCTCGCTGTCGATGCACGAAAAGAAAAGAATAATGCCTCTTCAAAATAATCTGTGGGTATCTGTTTAGGTTAATATTTCTTAACTCTTTGTTGTTAAACAAATTATGTTGTGTTCTTGTGAAATGTTTTTTGGTACACAAAAAATATTTCCCCTGGAATGGGCAAAACAGGTTGGGCAGAGGGCCAAATTAGGGATGCCAGGGGGGTAATTTTGCCCTCTGGGGCCCCGAGCTGTTTTGCCCATTCCAGGGCGGACTGAGAACTTACCCACAAATTATTCCGAAGAGCCAGAATAATTAACTCTGCCTAATCTCTCGACATGATTTCTTCGCCTGTTGGATCCAGTCTGGCTGTTTCAGAAAAGACATTACACAATGGAACGCAGGCTCCAGTTCCGCAAATATCGAAGGTATATCTTCGGCCATCTCACCTCGCGCCGCTTCCTCTAATCTACGAGCAATTTCTGACAGGTATCGAGCCCCGACATTCGCACTGGCCCCTTTTAGCTTATGGGTGTATGAAGCAATATCCGTAATATTGTTCTCTCGAATACTTTCAGAAAGTTGTCCGAAAGTATCTCTGCCATCATCTAAAAATACCGTGACTATCTGCTCTATCAATTCCTCATCACCGCAGATTCCCACGACCATTTCCCAGTCAATTGCGCATCTTGTTTCTTCATTCACTTCGTTAATCCTTTCATTAGCTCAATTCCCCACATCATAATAGGCTTTACGAAGCTTTTCAACTTCAGATTTTGCTAAATATTACCTGCCAGGTTAGAAAAAAGCTGCAATTTTCAACCTAAGACCTGGGCAAAACAAAATCTCCTTGCCATTTCCTTGCTCAAATAATACAATGAATTAGGTATTTTAATTAGGAGCAAGTCACAATGACTCGAACATTTCAGGCAATAGTAATCTTCGCAATGGTAGCTGGCATTAACATTACAACTCACGCCTCGATTCGTACCACTGGGCAGATTCAAAAAGACTGGCTAAGACAACTAAAACTCCGACACACTGTACCAGGTTATAAAGGGGAAATACTACCCCATCAGGACGCGGCCGGCGCTTGCGACGGTATAAAAAATGGCGTATTCGGATTCCATACGGACCTCCAGGAAAAACCTTGGTGGCAGATTGACCTCGAACGTTCAATACAACTGGATAAAATCCTGATTTACAACAGAACAGAATTCGCTTATCGAGCCGCTAATTTAATCGTCTTGCTTTCGAACGACGACATAAGTTTCAAACTTGCATACGAACACAACGGCACGGTCTTCTACGGTCACAAAGACAATAAACCCCTGGTAGTCCGACTCAACTCTGCATCGGCAAGGTACGTCCGTATCCAACTTCCTGGAAAAAACTATCTGCATCTCGACGAGGTCGAAATCTACAGCCACGGCAATCCGCAAAACATCGCACTCCAATTGCACGCCACACAAAGCAGCACAAGCAGCTTCTCGGCATGGCATATCAGAAACGATATACACAAGATCAATCAAATCACACAAAGCGGCTTAAAACTGGCTCAAAAACTGAACGAACTCGGTGTCAATGTAGATACACAAACACAAAAGCTAATAAGTGTCGCCGAACAAAACCAGACTAATGCCGCTTGCCTATCGCCAAACGAACTCGATGATATACACCTCAAGACAAGAATGACAATCCGAAATATGGCTTTGAAAAATCCCCTCCTGGATTTCGACTCAATCCTCTTTACAAAAAGAGTACCACCGGCATTCCCCCACATGTCCGATCAATACTACGGATGGTGGTCCCGACCCGGAGGCGGTATCTACGTCCTCGAAAATTTCACGAGCGATTCTCCAAACCTAAAATGCTTGACTAAGGATTGGCCCGACGGCAGTTTCCTAAGACCCAACCTCTCATTCGACGCCAAAAAAGTAGTCTTTGCATACTGTAAGTTTTATTCGCATGTCTATGAAATCAAGGACAAAGTCAACAAGGACAACCTGCCCGAAGACGCATTCTACAAAATCTACGAAATGAACATCGACGGCTCCGGCGTCCACCGCCTCACTAACGGAAAGTACGACGATTTCGACGCACGATATTTGCCGGGCGGTGACGTCATTTTTCTATCAACACGAAAAGGCCAAGGCATCACCGTATGCAATACCGTTTCTAAGACTTCGACAATATCCGATCTGCCCGACAGCTACGTCAGATGCGGAGGCGGCAATTGGAGACCCGTACCGGTATTCACACTGCATCGAATCGACCGCGACAACAACATCAGACCGATTTCTGCCTTCGAGAATTTCGAATGGACACCCGCCGTAGCCGCTGACGGAAGAATACTTTATACACGTTGGGATTACATCGACAGATTCAACGGAGCTACTATTAGCCTCTGGTCAACAAATACTGACGGAACTAACTCGCAACTCGTTTACGGAAACTTCACTAAAAGACCGCAAGCCGTCTTTGAAGCAAGATCAATACCAAATTCGACAAAAATAATCTTCACTGCAGGCTCACATCATTCGAACATGGGTGGCTCGCTCGTACTCTTCGACAGAAACAAAGGCGACGAATTCGAAAGACCGCTAAAAAGACTAACACCAGAAGTATGCTTCCCGGAAACCGAAGGTTGGCCAAAACACTACTATGCCAATCCGTTCCCTCTTTCAGAGGACTTCTATCTCGTCGCATGGAGCGACAAAGGATTGCCGGGACATAGTTTCATCAAAGACCAAGAAAAAAATCCAACAAATCCGCTCGGCATTTACCTCTACGACGCCTTCGGAAACCTCGAATTATTATACCGAGACCCGAACATCGCCAGCATGTACCCACTACCGATTCGTCCCAGAAAAAAACCTCCTACTCAGCCGAATAACCTCGAACAAAAAACCAACAAGCAGGGCACCCTACTCGTACAGAACATCTATCAGGGAATGAGATCTATCGAAAACGGCTCAATAAAGAGTCTCAGGATCATAGGAGTTCCACCAAAAACACAACCAAAAATGAACAGACCCAACCTCGGTGTTTCCAAAGAAGACCCCGGCAAATTCATACTCGGAACCGTACCCGTAGAAACGGACGGTTCGGCACATTTCAAAGTACCTGCCGGAGTGCCCGTTTTCTTCCAGGCACTCGATAAAAACGGAATTGCCGTTCAAACCATGAGATCGCTAACATACCTCCAACCGGGACAAACTCTTTCCTGCATCGGTTGTCACGAATCAAGAGACACAACACCACAACCGGGCAATAGACCAATCGCCGCAACAAGACAACCATCGAAAATAACTCCAGGCCCTGAAGGCTCATGGCCTCTGCGATACGACAAAATGGTCCAACCGGTCCTCGACAAACTCTGCACAAGCTGTCACTACCCGGAATCGAATGACAAGATAGCCGCCAAATTCGACTTGACCGACCCTAATTCCTACAAAAACCTACTCGAGTTCGCCGACGATGACCTAAGAAAACTCGCCTATGAAAAGGACCGATCACTGGTAGGACAAGGACCCGCCGCAAACAGCAAACTGCTCAAAATGCTAACCGATGGAAAGGGACATAAAAACATCAAACTAAATTCGGATAGCTATAACCGACTCATAACATGGATGGATGTTTACGCACAGAAGCAAGGCCACTTCAGCACACAACAGGAACAGCAGCTAATCGCCTTCAGAAAACAATTAGCACCAATACTAACTACAGACTAATAAACCGTCACAGCGATTCCGGCGCGCCGCCAAAGCAATCTCAACCTCTAAGCCGAAGAAGTTTGGAACATTACAATTCGAGCTTAGTATTTAGGATTTGTGATATTTTACGGGACACGGGACACAAGTGACGAGTCACGTTTTTTCAAACCGCTACCGCATCCGCTTCAATCTCGAACAGAAGGTCATCACGGCAAATATCTCCATGTGCGACCGCTATAGGAACACCGGACAATTTATGCTCTTTACAATACGCATCAAAAAGCGGCGTATCCTTAAGGTCTTTGAAGTAAGCTATCGCACGCGATACATTCGACCAATCCATCCCACGCGACGTCAAAATCGCATGAGCAACCTCCATCGTCAAATCTATCTGCTTTTTCGTGTCACCAACATGGGCCGTCTTACCGCCAGGCTCGATACTCGCCGTACCGGAAATATAAAGCCTGCGGTGGTCAGACAAACCAACTTCTAAAGCACGGCTAAATGAACTCTTATAATCCGGCGCGGGACACTGTAACGGAGAAACAACCTCCTTAATTGAAACTTTAGAACCTTTAGGTTTGATCGCAACAACATCCGCAACAACCGCAACGCCAGCATGGTTCGTCGCACCAATACCCGTACTCGCAGGCACAACACCGTCAAAAATACCTCGTTCCGTAAAGTAATCGTTGCGAACCCTATTAAAATCATCGTACCAGTCAAGAATATGATCTATATAAAGCCAGGTACGAACAACATGAGAAAAATCCATATCGACACTCTTGAGAACCGACTCCATCTTCTCGAAAGTATCGAGAGCCTGCTCGTTCCTCGATCTATCTACATCCGAAGGACGCAAATCACCCAACAGACAATAACGAGCGTCATCATCCTCGAAAACACTACCGGCGATACGATCATCGGCATGTATCAATTCGACATCGGTACCGCCAATTCCATACATCTGTGTCCCCGTAAGAAGTTTCTCAGCACGACCGTTGCACTCTATCCAAGTCACAGGCCAGGAAATTGTACCGAACGCCGATTCCAGAGACACAATACCCTCGGGGTGAAGATGACAACTGCCGAATACATCCTGAGATACGATACTAACATCATTCTTATGAACATATTCCGCAAGGTTTTCAAACATCGCGCAAGGATCAGTACCCTCGGCAGGATGAGCCGTTATATAGAACTTACTAAAGCACGCCCTCGAAACCGTAACAACATCGAGTACGTCAGAAGAATATCTAAGAACTTTCGCTGGGGTGTTACTCTTACTCATCTGTCCCTTTCCGAATCTAAATCCGAACGTTTACTCTCTCTAAAGTGAACGAACATACTCGGCCAGATCGCGTGCCTGCCGAAGGCTAAGACCAGATGTCTTGCCGTGTTTGTCACCCTCGTTGTATTTCATAAGAACCTGTTCGATTGTCGTCGCTCGACCGTCGTGCAAATATGGAGCCGTACGCCAGCATTCGACCAACGTCGGCGTATCGAACTCTATATCTTTTTCCCTGCCGCGACCGGTGCCAACATCGTACAGCTTCAGATCGGTATAAAGTGACCCAGAGTGACACGAAGCACAACCGGTCTTCTTGAAAAGCTTTTTACCACGCTTCGCAGCAGAACTAAGCTCCTTCGCCTCCTTGCTGAACCACCCCTTCACTAATTGGGGACTGCGAACTGGTTTCAGTGACTTGAGAAACTCGTCAATAGCAACCGCATCTTCTTCAGGACGAACTGCAAACTGAATATGACGAATACCCGCACGAACCGCAACCTCAGCATTCTTACGAATTCCAGTTATCATCGCAGGAGGGGTCTGATGCGCCAGAAGCATACTTTTCGTGTTCTTCGGATTACCCATCCCATCGTTAAGAAGATCCCAGTTAAGACCATCAACACGAACACCAGGATGACAACTCGAACAACTATGCCAATGCTGAAAACAAAGAGTGGCATCATGAAAATACATCTCACCCTTGCGAACTACCGTCATTTCTCCAACTTCACCAAGAGAAATAGACTTGGCATTGGGACGAACTTCAGGATCGATATCAACAACACCGATACTGTTACTGAAATACTCACCGACATAAGCCTTACTGCCAATCAATACCAGACTACGGGGACCGTTACCGGCAAGTTTAATCCGCCGGCGAATACCCACAAGAAAAGACAAATCATTCGGAACATCCTCTGCCGTAAGTGAAACTTCCGACACCTTCTCACCCGCCGCGACCTTCTCAAGTTTATCATGAACTCCAGCCCTGTCTATGACGCTGATTTCATGGGTACCGGCATGAGTGACACAAATATACTTGCCGTCAGCCGTACAAGAAACCGCCCAGGGATTCGCAGCGCCAAGATCGACATTATCAAGCAGAAAAGTATTAACAAGCTTCTTGCTATAGACATCGATAACACTAAGAGCATTAGTATTCATCCACCCTCGCTCGAGTTGAGTAGTCGGCAACTGATACCTCGCGAGAATATGACTAACATAAGCGTACTTACCGTCAGGAGAAACACAAACACCACGAAGGCTCATGCTGCCGTTCGGAAGGTTTATCATCGCAGCAACTTTGCCAGACGTCGTATCGATAATGCTCACCTCGGCCGCGGCATAATCTTTATCAGCAGCACCCGCAGGCAAAAGATTCGCCACAATAAGACGCTCACCATCAGGTGTAATCGCCGACGCCACAGGATCACGCATCACGGAAATTGTACTTGTCTGCTTCTTCGCTGCAAGATCGATTACCGAAACATTATTATTGAACTGATTGCAAACATAAAGAAAGCGACCATCAGGGCTAACAACCGGAGATATCGGACTATGCCCAACGGATATACGGCTAACAACCTTACCCTTGGCGATATCAACAACAAAAACTTTACCCTCTGGAACCGCACTGGTCACATAAAGAGTCTTGCCATCAACACTTACGGCTATCCCGCTAAGGCATGGGCCAACTTTAATTACCTTCGTAACCTTACCTTCACCTACATCGAATACAGCAACCTGACCTGCCGTCGCCTCGGCAACGTAAATAACCTTCCCGCACCCACAAGTCGCCATCGCCGAAGGTGAAAGGGTATCCGGGACCGAAGCAACCGAAATCGCCCCAAAAAGGCCAAAAACGAAGATTATCGCTATGGTCAACATCTTTCTCATAACCTGTTCTCCTGCAAATACCTATAGTCTATTTAAATTTCAATGACGTAAATCCTACTAAATAACAGCATTTTACAAAAATGTCAATATCTTCCTGTCAGATTAACTGCAATAACTGCCCTTCTACGCTCATAAGTCTAATCAGGCAAATACTTTTGGGATGAACTCTGCACAAGTTCCAAAAAAGAATTGTCGGCTTCAATAACCACCCTGAAACCAACATTATAAACCCTCTGCCACCTCGGATAACTCAACCTGAACCCCGAACGACAACGCTTCGGCCTGTCATACCACGAGCCGCCACGAACAACCTTGCGACTCGCTGATTCAACATCATTGCGACCGTCCCCGTACCGATAAGGATAAGCCTCATAACTCGAAACGGTCCATTCCCAAACATTACCATGCATATCATAAAGACCCCAGGAGTTAGGCCGGTAACTACCCACCTCACAGCTAACAAGCATACCGTCATTAAAACGCCCATCACGCGGAACAAGATCAGGACTGTAATTATCACGAGCATCATAAACAAAATCACGCATCGTATAATCGGCCATATTCGCAAACGTAGAAAAATCAGTATCCAAATCACCATAAGACATCGCACCATTCGTACCAGCCCGGCATCCCCATTCCCACTGCGCCTCCGTCGGCAGGCTAACAGTGCTACCAGTCTTCTCGGACACCCACTTACAAAATCCCATCGCCTCTTCCCAATTAATCCTCACAACAGGCTGACCGGCCCGATTCAAATCCCAACCAAGGTCCCACTCGTTAAACATCCACGATCCCTTGTCCTGAAAACGGCTGTCGTGAGACGAATCAAAGCGACCGAATTGCTCATTAGTCACCTCGTACCTACTCATCCAAAATGGCTTTTCAATCCGAACAACCGTCAAAGGCAATTCATCATCATGCCCCTCGCCGTCACCCATAACAAATTCACCAGCCGGGACCAAAACCATATCAATAGAGACACCTCCGCCAAGATCGATACTACGGCTCGTCACCGGAACTATCTGCTGCCGGCTCCTGGCCTCGGCTGCGTCAAATGGCCAACCGCCAACTTCAGGTACATCAACGCTCCTCGCCTCAACAGGCTTCGGCAAAACAGCTTCGATCTTCGCCCTCTCAACCGCCGCTATAACCTCCGGATTCTCATCGATATTCGCATATGCCTTTTTCAAGTCAATACGACGACCGCAATCATTAACCGTTTTCTCTACCCCCACCACATCTTTCCACGTCCCGTGACACGGAGCATTCAAATCTATCCACGCAAATATCCGCTCCCACGATTCGCTATCGAGTTCAACTCCGTAATGCCCCTTCTGCAAAATCTGAACAAGTTCACAGGTCTCAGCCCCATATTCCGCAGGCTCCAGCAAACGAAGATCGCTCTCCAATCCACCAACGCGAACGTAACTGCGTAAAGTCAAGTAAGACGGCTCGAACACTCCGCCATATTTCTTAACCAACTTCTCACGAGGAACCCCATGAAACACCTTCGCCTCGGGCTTACCGTTCTTATAAGCAATCAGCTTACCCTGGTCACCACGCAAATCCATCGCGCCATCATTATCTCTCGAACCATCGTGACAGCTAACGCAATACTTATCCAGCACCGGCTGCACCTCACGAACAAAACTAAAACCTCGAACAGGCCCATACCACGGTTTGATCTCCGACGGCTGCTTCAGCGATGCTATTGTCCGCCGAGACGATGGCGTCGAATTCTGCTTATCGTGACAACCCACACAAGAAACAAACTCACCAGGCATCGCCGTAGTCCAGCTACGCATCAACTGAAGAGCCTGCCCATGCTCGTCAACAGGCTGAATCGAAATCGGAGTATTCGCAGGTACACTGAAAATCGCCGACCCGTCTTCCTCGACAGGAACCGTACCCAAAATACGCTTCGGCTCCCACGGCCCGTCAGCGCCAACTCGATGATCGATTCCCGCAACCTTGCGATATGCGAAATGATAAGTAAACAACCGAAGATTCTTCACCACCCCGCGAGGCACACCATCAAGACCAGGCCCCGCGTAAACATCCTCAACATACACAACCGCATCCTTACGAGCGGTATCAACCTTGTCCAAAATCACAGGCGGCTTCTTAGTCGCGCGAAGTGGTATCGGCTCAAGAAGCACATGCCCTTCAATCTCTTTTAGCAAAAGAATATTATCGAAAACATCGACTAAATAAATCCCCCATAGATCCTGAGGCCGAGGCTTACAAGCGACAAGAAAATACTTTTCACTAAGAGGCCAGGGATGCAAAAACTGGGGCCAACTATCGATCGCCAGCTTATCCATTATAATCGGATCCACCTTCTCGCCGTAACTACCGAACCGCGAAACAACCCCGCTCGTCGATTGCCTCCCAATCGCAGGATCAAAAACAACCAACTCACCGACACGACCAACATGATGACCAGTCACAATACTAACAATCTTCGTCGGATGGCCCGGAACTGGGCGAGCGTAAAATATAGCGTTAGGCCAATACCCACCACTGCCGTAAAACTCACGCTGACCGGTACCATCGGGATTCATCGTAAACAAAAAACGAGCCCAAACATGAGGAATATCAGTGTACTCCCACCTCAGGTACATAAGCCGACCGTCATTCATCACCGTCGGGCAAAAATTATGGTCCTGCTCGAAACACAACTGGCGAATATTACCGCCATCCGAATCCATCAGGTACATCATACCAACCATAATCGATTGGTTACATGGCACACCCTGAAACGGAGCCGTCGAAATAAAAGCAATACGACCATCCGGCAGATAACAAGCATCGAAATTATGAACATCCGGATGCCCTGTCTGCGTCACCTGCCGCAATCCGCTCCCGTCGGTACCAATCTCATAAAGCTGCCACATCTTCTTATCGTCAGGCATCGAGAACATAACCTTCTCACCATCGAAGCCAAGATCCATATCAGTAACAAGCATCGTCTTATCAGGCTTATAAACAGTACTCACCCGCCCGTCCCTGCGAACCGGAGAAACCACACAAATCTCATTCTCCCACTTGTCCCTTTTCTCCATCCGGGGCAACTGCCAGGAACTCTGACGAGGCACACCGATAAACTCACCCAATCCCCTCTCGCCTGTGTCACAACGACGAGCTTCACCCCTGGGCTTTCGCTTAATAAAAAGAAGCTTATCGAAATCCAAAAGTGGATTCGCCAAAAGAACTTCACGCTCCAGCTTAATTATTTCCCGCGCATCCTTTATCGCACTCTCGTCACCAGCCGCCACCCCAGCCTTAATATTATCCAAACGAACTTCCCACTTCCCAAACAACTCAACATGCCCCCGCCCGAAAGGATACTCCGGACCATAGTCTCTACTCAAATCCTCAACCGCACGACCAAGCGCAGCAAAATCAACCATCTCCAAATCCAGGAGCAACTGACCACCACTCTCAACACCAAATACCGCCCCACCAAACAAAAACAAACCCAGAACAACAAACGTCAAAACTCGCTTCGAACAAAATGAAAACATCATCTTAATATCCCCAAAACAAAACAAAGCTTCACATCAGGATACAACATCGAATGCACCGAAAAACCCACCCCCGGGGCCAGGACATTTCGAACAGAATATTTTCCCAGAAAACGCCCCCTCTGTCAATTCCAAACTCAAATACCAAAACACTGGCTAAACAACATTCATTCTGATAAAATTCGGAGTACTTTTACTAATTTGGTGGTAAACGAGCATGTATAAAACAAGGCATATTTTGTGGAATTTATATTATGGAACTAAGCATTAAAGTCAAACATACCGAACCCCGAGTTGTTACCATCTCACCTGTCGGATCAATCGATTCCAATTCTTACGAGCAACTGGACCAGAAGATCAACGAAATCCTGGCTGAACCTCTGGAAACATTGATACTCGATCTGGCTGGAGTAACCTTCATAACAAGTTCAGGCGTCGGAACTATCGTAAAGGCCAGGGAAATTCTCACCAAAACAAACCGAGACTTCGCCACGGTTAACGCTCAGCCGCAGGTCTGGAAGGTATTCGAGATCATGAGCCTCCTGCCGACACTAAACGTCTTCGAGAGCAAACAAGAATTAGACGAATACCTCGCCAGAGTACAAAGAAGAATAACAGGACAGGAAGATTAGGAAATCACCCAAAGTTGTTCTCGCCGTAAGTCGTTTACTCCACACGACTTATGGCGTTTTGTTTTTAAATTGGGTTCGTTTTGCATAAATAGTAAATGAGTGAATGGGTGGATGAGTGTAGAAATTTGCGAATTTCGATTGTCGATTTTAGATTGGAATTGGGTTCGTTTTGCATAATTCGTGGCTCGTCTCTCGCTGGTTGAATTGGGTTCGTTTTGCATGAATCGTGACTCGTCTCTCGTGACCCGTAAGGGGAGGTGGACATATTGGCGTTTGGATTTAAATTGGGTTCGTTTTGCATAAATAATTTCGTATTGCGTATATCGTATTGCGTATGTCGGAGGTTGAAATTGGGTTCCCCGGCGCGCCGGGACTTCGCCTTCGGCTCAGCGTTGGCATCAGATTTGGTTTCGTTTTGAATAAATCGTGCCCCGTGGCCCGTGACCCGTTTGGCGAGGTAAAAAAGTTATGTAAGTCTCTGTTGTACATGGAGTTAAGTGTGTTAAAGTCGAAAAGTTTAAACAAGACGAAAAAGTGCAGAAAAGTGCGTAAAAGTAATAGAAAAGAAGTGAAAAGTAATAAGGAAAAAGCAAAAAAGAGGGGGTAATATTGACATAGTTTGCGTGCCTTTCCATTGATTATTGATTAGTGATAATTGATTATTTAGTTGAGTCATTATTCCGCACTTTTACTTTACCATTAAATCCTATATTTAGTTTGATAAACATTTAACACTATCTTGTGTTGGTTGTCAAGGTTTAAATCTGTAGATTTACAGAAATTCTAAGCACTAATCTCTAAATTCTAAACAAAATCTAATTACCAAAATACCAATGTTCAAAACGGGATAAGACGCAGGATGCCAGATGCTTGATATTGGGCTGATTATGGGGTTTTTGAGTGGATCCATGCCCCCGGACTACTCCGGGGCGAGCTAATACATGCTGGGACAAGTATTTAAATTTTTTTGTTGCGTTGAATGATGATTTCTGGTAAAAGTTATGTCAGAATTCAGAATACCGAATACAGGAGACAGAATAAAGGAAGATCTTTGAGTTTCGATTTTCAGTTTTCGACTGTGTTTAGATTGGAACCACGGATTTTTATGAGGTATCCCGCGAAGGCGCAAAGGCGCCAAGGAAAGAAAAGGTAAAAGGAAAAAAGTAATTAACCGCGAATAAACGCTAATACCTATGGCACAGGTTAACGCGAATAAAAAAGATAAACAAATTTTAACCACCTCCGCCTTCGCGGGGGCAAGCGAAGAACGCGAAGAGATGACAAATTATTAGTAATTTATAGTACTTAATAAATAAACGGATAGTTTAAATATAGAGGGTAAATAATGTACATTCCCAAAGTAAGCGCGAATGATTCAATTCTGAATTCAACTTATGATCTGCCTTCAGATCGAAGGATCATAACAATACCGGAAGACCCCGAACGAAAGAAAACTTTAATTACACCTCCATGCAAGTTGGTTTTTCCTGAATATGAAATTAACTTGATCTTTGATGACAATTCCATCTTGTTCTCAGGATATACCTCTCATGACGTCGATAACAACATGATTAACACATTTGTTATGATAGTTTCATACAAAACATTTCTAAACTACATGGTTTGGTCCGCAAGACAAATAGAGCCAGATGAAATACTTGAAATTCCAAACGTTGAGACTGTAAGCCTTACCATGGAAAAAATCGTCGAAAAGCAACGCAAAGAAGATGGAAGTATTTATGTTTGGCATGAGAGTGAACCATATGAAATGGTTATTAATATGAAAGCAATTTCAGAGTATTTGGAGGCTAGAGATAATGCTTTATTTTATGCCATGTATTACTATCTCAAAGGCACATATACCCAGGAATATTTCTTGGTCGAATTCTATAAATGTTTAGAGGTGATTAAGAGGGAACTATCTGGTGAAAAAATGATGAAGGAAAAGCTTGGTATTCATGGTTTTAATTTTTCTGATTATAAACAGCTCAATCGCTTTGCAAATGATACTTTAAATCCTGTTAGTATCGGTAGACATCCCCCAGATATAAGGGCAACAGTAACTCATATCGACACAAAATGGCTCTTCGATGATCCAAAAGGGAAAGAAGTATTTGAACTTGGCCAAAAAGCTTGCCGAACAGCAATTGAAGCATACAAAAATCACTTGCTTACTGAAAAAAATAAAGGATGAAGAAATAATCTATAACTCTGTACCGGCCTTGGCGTCTGTTGGTCGTGATGACCAGAGGGCATTGGAACGGTTGTTGCAGTTGGCTCAGCCAGGTTCTGCCGTCTGGAAAACGTATGAGGATTTTCCTGAGCATCGCTATGATACCGTGATGTATCAACGCGGTGTGGCCATTGAAGCACTAAGCTACTTTCAAAAATTCAGTGATCAAGTCATCCCTGTGTTGATAGATGCTTTCGATACATTTGAAGAATACGATCCCGATTATCAATATGATGGCGAACATGTGCGGGTATGTGAGGCCTTAGACAGTTTTGGCCCTCTTGCGGCACCGGCCGTACCAAGAGTTATAAAGTATTTGGAGTTGTGGTTGGAAGACCATAAAGATAAAGAATGTCCTAAGGATGCATTCCAACTACTCGAGAAAATCGGGCCACAAGCAAGAATGGCTCTGTCTTTTTTGCATCGTTTTCGTAATGAGATATATGACGAGGATGAAAACGTTAATTATGATCCCCATGATCCGCTTGACCGAGCTATTTTGGCCATTGGAAAAATAGAAGGTTAAGTAAAAATTCACATCAGGCATAGGCCTGTTGGTGGTGCTATGGGGCCTGCTGCTCTTCGGTCTTTGGCGTTTAGGATTTCTTCAATCTTCTGTGTTTTCTTCCAAGCATTAATCCGCCAAGGGCAAAGAGCAAAAATGTCGTTGGCTCAGGGACAACATTAATCGTCAAGTTGTCAAAGGCACCATGATCTGAGATTAGCCTGATTTTTTCAATCTTGCCAATATTAGCTCCACTTGTATCCGTAAAAGGCCAAGATGATAATGATTCCGAAGGATCATAGAAGTCTGATATTGTAACTGAGTATGTTCCCAAGGTACCAATCGCCTCGAAAACGGTTTCCCCAATACTCCAGTTTATTAACTTAACGGAAGCATAGTCCACATATTCATCCGCTCCCAGGGAAAATGTTACCTCATCAATACCAGGATTCAAGGCAAGATAATAAGGGTGTCGCCCATCATTATCTCCAAAAAACCAATTTTCATCGCCTGGAAGCCCCCCTAAAGGTGGCAAAATCGTATGTTGAAAAATTTGGCTGCTAAAGCCTGGCAATGAGGGATTGGAATCGTCCTCAAAATCTTCTACATATAGTGTTCCCAATACTGGGCAAGACAATGCTAATACTAGAATTATTAGCACACAGCGATGATTGTAATGTTTTGCAGACATGAATTACCTCCTTGATTTACCTCTGTTCTCATAGTATAGCCATATTCAACTTGCGGCTGAATCTCTCGGGCGTTCTCTATACTTTGCCCACACAAATACTAAGATGCGCGAAGTCATTTAACTGTTCCGTACTTTTTTTTATTTTTATTTATTTTTTTTATTAATCAGCGAAATTTCCTAAATCGGCATACGAGCTCTCAGCATGGGCTAAAGCCCATCCTACGGGAACCTTTCGGTCGGTTTATTTATTTCGTGAGATTGAGAACCCCAAAAATAAATTTTGGGGCTAACTGAGAAGGAAGCGCCAGCGCGGAGTTTATTTATAGATCCCTCCACTCGCTTCGCTCGGTCGGGATGACGGTTGGTTACGGGTGACGGTCAATACTTAATCCACATGAGGCATAGGCCTGTAGGGGGTGCTATGGGGCCTGCGGCTCTTCGGTCTTTGGCGTTTAGGATTTCTTCAATCTTCTCGGTCTTCATTCGGCCAACGCCTATTTCTACGAGGGTGCCTACTATATTGCGGACCATGTTGTATAAGAATCCGTCGCCTTCTACCTCTATGTAGGTCCATTCGTCATCTTGACTTACGTCGCAGCGGAAGATTGTTCTTACTGAGGTTGTTCGTTTGTCGGCGGCTGAGGCGAATGATTTGAAATCCTTTTTGCCGACGAGCAGCCCCCCTGCTGCTGCCATGGCTTCGGTATCGAGTTCATACGGGACGTGCCAGCAGTGGCGTAAGTGCAATACGGGCCGGCACTTAGCTGTATTGATCGTATAGCGATAAAGCTTACACCGAGCCCCCTCAGTAACATCAAATCCCCCATCAACCTCAACAGCCTCGGTTACAACAATATCACCAGGCAGCTTGCCGCTAATAGCCCGAGCCAAATTCTCCGTAGGAATCGGCGATTCAAGCTCAATAAGCCCCACCTGACCAAGCGCACTAACGCCAGCATCGGTCCGGCTTGCACCGTGAACGGTGATTGTATCTCCTACGAGCAAACTGACAGCTTGGTTGAGTTCATCCTGAACGGTCTTCTCACCAGGCTGAACCTGCCAGCCGTGATATTCGCTGCCATCATAACTGATTGTCAGCTTAACGTAACGACTTTGCATCTGATCGGTTATAGAAGCTTTTCGGCGATTTGGACTGCGTTTAGGGCTGCGCCTTTTCGTAGTTGGTCACCGGCTACCCAGATATTTATGCCGCGGTTGTCAGGTATCGAATGGTCCTGTCTGATTCGGCCTACCAGCACGTCATCTTTCTCGGAGGCGTCGATCGGCATCGGGAAACGGTTGTTCTGGCGATCGTCCATTACAGTTACGCCAGGAGCGGTACTTAGCAGATCCCTTACCTGGTCGGGCGTAATGGGATCGGTGAATTCGAGGTTGATGCTCTCGCAATGCGCCCTGAAAACCGGTATGCGAATACAGGTACAGGTAATGGCGATGTCAGGACAGTCGAATATCTTGTGGGTCTCTTTGACCATCTTGACCTCTTCCTGGTTATAGCCATCGGCATTTAGGGCCGAATTGTGGTTGAAGCAATTAAAAGCGATCTGGCAGGGAAAGGCATTGCATGTCGGCTCTTTGCCTGCGAGTATCTCCCGGGTCTGTGTTTCGAGTTCCAGCATAGCTGATTGCCCCGCGCCACTGGCGGCTTGATAGGTGCTGATAATCATCCTCTTTACAGGATTAGCTTTATGCAGGGGCCAGACCGGAACTATCGCGATAATCGTAGAGCAGTTAGGATTGGCGACGATGCCCTTGTTCGTTGCGATTGCCTGTGCATTAATCTCAGGTATAACCAACGGAACTTCGGGGTCCATCCTAAAGGCCGACGAATTATCGACGACAACAGTACCCCCTTGAGCGGCTACGGGCGCAAACTCTTTGCTGCGGTCCCCACCGGCGCTAAACAGCGCAATATCAATTCCGCCAAAGCTATCCTTAGTCAATTCATCAACGATATAAGTCTTACCCTTGAACTCGATCTTCTTGCCCTTAGAGCGGTGCGAAGCGAGCATCTTAAGCGAATCGAACGGGAAATCCCGCTGTTCGAGAATTTTTAAAAACTCCTGGCCTACGGCCCCGGTTACTCCGGCAATTGCCAAACTACAACTCATCTGTCACAACTCCTTAAAAAATGTTCTCTCAATCAAACAAAAAGCAGCCGAATACAACGACTGCCTGTCCATATGCAAAAATCAATATTTTGGAATTATAGCATTTCGCTTGCCCTAATGCAACAGTCTTTATTGAAAAAGGCGGTAAGCTTCAAGAGTTAAGTTTTAAGTAAGGCAATTTTGCCGATTAGCTGCATAATCTGGATTATTAGGTCATTATTGATGATTTTTCTTTTTGGTATCGTGGTTTTGCCGCTGCAGGAGATGTCCGGCGGCTATGACTATGATTAACAGGATCATAAGAACCATGGCGGCGTGTGAACTATATGAAGCGACTTGTTCATGAAACTGGTGGAGGACAAAAGACCATACGATTATAGCCACATATGTTCCTGAGAGTACAACTGTTATAGTGACCCATGTCCGCAGGCCCAGCAAAAAGCCAATCACACAACCGACTACCGGGCCTGTCATCCAAAACGGTATCCAGACAAAAACAAACAGGCCCACAATCCCATACTTTTGTATTTTTGGCTTGTGTGCCTCGGCAGCTTTGTTTATACGCTCGAATACGTTCTTGAGTCGGTTAATAACCAATAACCGTCTCCAACTGAACACAAACAAAGAATAGCAAACAAGCACTAAAACCGTTTCAATTATCATACAAATCGGGATGACAGTCTTTTGTCCGAGGCCCAGTGAGTATCCAAAAGCCATGCCAGCGGCTCGGCCGAAGATAATTCCGGTAGCGGTCATACCAACGAGAATTTGTGACTGCTCCGGGGAAAACACAATCTTAATACCAAGCCAAAAAGTGTAAACCAATGCCAGGGCAATTCCGGTTAGAAAAAGACGACCCTCCGAGCTGCCAAAAAGAGTCACTTTTAACTGATTACTCTTTGTTGGCTTTAGCTTTTCTGCCGATTGTTCCGTTTGGTTTGTAAAACTGTCATCGCCCATCGTTCGAGCCTATGCTTTTGGTATCAAAGTAAACCTTCGTAATTAAACGGTAACGATAATTGCTATCTTAAACGCAGAGTTATTTTGACAAATAAATATCCTTTTGGGGAAATTGCCGCCATTTGAAAAAGTCTTTCTCATTACATGTCTCTGCGCGTTCCGGATCAACATTCTGAGCATTCCACGCGGTGTTAATGTGATGATATAAGTGTGTTATATCGATTATATATTCTCCGTAATCGTAGTCAGGCTGGGATTCAATATCTCTTATTATCCCCATTAATGCCTCCTGGGCTTGGCGAAGATGAGAAAGAACATATTCCTTATTCATCTTTTCCCTCTGAGCAAGTGACTGTTCCTGCTCGTCTTCCGAAGACTGTTGAATCTCTTTAATAATCTGCTTTGCCTGCTCGACATGGCTTGTAGGAACGCTCACACCTGGAACCATGCCATCGAGACAATAAGCACCCTGTAGATTCTCGTTTGTGACTTGAGCGGGGATTCCCACACTTTCAAGATTTGCTTTCATCAAATAAGCAAACGTAATATCGCTCGCATTATAAACCTCTACATATTCGTCCATTTGGCCACCTCTTTGTGAATGTATTCAATTCTATAGGTTTTTATTATTATAAACGCAAAAGCAAGGATTGTGTTATAAAAATAATGAGCGTGAGTTGCCATATTTCTGAAGGACTACCGGGAAAATTTCTGCACGGTGACAATTTGTAATCTATTTCCCAGGTACTGATGCTCTTTTTTGCCAGATTTCGGACATTATTGAGGCTGTGATGACGCAGACGAAGACAAAGAATGCCGCGGGAATTGCCGCCCTGTCGCTGAAGTATTTAGTGGCTAAAACGGTACCGAGTCCGGCGTTTTGCATTCCGATTTCTATACATAAGGTTCTTCTTCGGCTTTGAGTCATCTTGAACAACGAACCAATTCCATATCCGGTCAACATGCCATAGATATTGAGTATTAAGACTACTGCAAGTACTACTAAAGTTAACTGTGCCAGTAGGGTCTTGTTAGCGGCGATTACATAAGAGCAGATGAAGATGATAAAGGTGACAGATATGGCAGGGAAAATCGGCAGGACTTTCTCTACGGCTTTTTTGAAATAATGTCTTATACCGAAACCGATAAACAGCGGTACTACAACCATAAGTACCACATCGAGCATCATTTTAGCAACGGGCACTTTCATCATTGAGCCGGCAAGTACAATTGTCAGCACGGGTGTAAGTAACGGGCAAAGTAGTGTCGAAACGGTTGTCAGTGAAACCGAATAGGCGGTGTCTGCTTTGGCAATATAACACATAACGTTACTTGCCATTGCACCTGGGGCTGAGCCTGTCAGTATCAAACCGACCGCAATTTCGTCAGGCAAATTAAACAGCTTTGCAAGTACAAATGCGCCCAGGGGCATAATAACAAATTGCGAACAAGAACCGATTAGTACAATAACAGGCCGGGACGCGATGCGTTTGAAGTCTTCAATTTCGAGGACCGCTCCGATACCAAACATGGTCAAAGCAAAGAACCAGCTCATTCCACTGGCGAGTCTTAACTGTTCCGGAAGCAGACGCTCTATGCTCGAAGCAAAGAACCATTTCATACCTTCTTCGATTGTTAGAAATAACCCGGGTACAAAATATGCCGCTATTCCTCCGAGCACTACCCAGACGGCAAAGTATTTTGTATAGAACGACAGAATCTTTCGGACCATAGATGATGATTTTAACGTCAAAAAAGCTAAAGTCAATTATGGCGCAAAGGAAAGGCCCGCAATAAATGCGGGCCTTGGATGGTAATTACAAGGAGTTAGATGAATTTCGATAGTTTATTCTTTGGATTCTTTAGGTAGCTTAAGCACAATAAGCTGTCGGAATTTGCCGTCATTGACCAGCAGAAGTATCCTGCCGGATTCGAGGGCTTTTTCTATGGCCTTTTCGAAGTCGTCGGTGTTCCTGACCGGTTTTCTATCGACTTCCATAATCAGCATTCCCGGACGGATACCTTCTTCGGAAGCTTCGGATCCGGATTCGACACCGGCAACAAGAACACCTTCCTGATCTTTATAGCCCAGGCGATCAGCCATTTCCTCGTTAAGATTTTTGACTGTCAAGCCCAACTTTTTAATGGCTTCGGAAGGTTTATTGGCAACCTTAATCTGCTCATCCCGATCACCGAGTTCGGCCTTGATCGTTTTTTTCTTTCCATTGCGGATAACAACTAATTTTACCTTTGTACCGGGGCTTAGCATTGCGACACGATTCTTGAAATCGTTGGCCATTTCAACCTTTTTACCGTTGAATTCGACGACAACGTCGTAGCGTTCAATGCCTGCTTTTTCTGCAGGTGTATCTTCGATAACTTCTGTTATAATTACACCCTTTGTATCATCGAGTCCCAATGACTGAGCCAGATCGTGATCAAGGTCCCCGATAAAGACACCGAGAATTCCGCGTTTGATGGTCTCACCTTTTATAAGTTTTTCGTAAACGAACTTTGCCATGTTTGCCGGAATGGCAAAACCGATACCAATATTTCCGCCTGGTCCGAGGATGGCTGTGTTGATGCCTACCACCTTACCGTCAAGATTTATCAGCGGTCCTCCTGAGTTTCCGCGGTTAATGGCAGCATCGGTCTGTATGAAATCCTCGAATTCGGCAAGTCCTATTCGCCCCCTGCCTTTTGCGCTAACGATTCCTGCGGTGACGGTATGGCTTAGTCCAAAGGGATTTCCGATAGCAATTACCCATTCACCAACTTCGAGTGTATCAGAATCCGCCAGTTCAAGGACATGCAGGTCTTTGGCGTCGATTTTAATGACTGCAACCTCTGTATCGGCATCGGTTCCGATTAGTTCGGCTACATATTCCCGGCCATCTGACATTACGACCGTGATATCGTCGGCTTTTTCGACAACATGATTATTTGTAAGGATATATCCTTCGGAAGAAACAATAAAACCTGAGCCCTGGATCGGCCTATTGTATTTTTTTCTCTCTGGCGGACGTTGGTGGTAGCGTTTGAAGAAACGCTCGAAAAATTCGTCCTGCTGACCGAAAGGCAGTTCGCCCCTGCTTTCGACTACCTGATTGGCTTTGATTGTCACAACGGCAGGTGAGGCTTTTTCCGCAACCGAAGCAAAGGCTTTGCCCATTCGACGCAAGATTTCAATACTTTCGGGATCACCGTCCTGTGCCATTGCTACTGGAGCAAAAACCAGAAGAAAGATGATTACAGCCGATGCAAGGTACCAATGTACCTGGTTTGAAGGTTTGCCGAGAGTACTTAAACGCATTTTTTACCTCCTGTCCTCTCAATTGAGTTATCGGAACCAGCATAGCAACGTTTGCTCGCCAATATTTTATTTATAATACGATTATATTAGCAACTGGTTCGTTGCGTCAAGCGTTTTTTGGGTCTGCTCATAGCAAAAACCCTGTTTTTGTGTAACTGTTTGCCTCAAAGGCCACCCTGAAAAAAATATAAAAAAAATATAAAAAAGCTTGACAAGTTTGAGTGTAGGTCTATACTTTCCGTTAATAGCGGCTCAACTTTGAAAAGGCTAACTGTGAAAAGGCGTAAAAGACCGCGGGAAAATATTTTAGTCGTTCGTTTTACATGGAAGAGGGTTTCCATTTTGGAAATCTGATAAGATTCTGTAAACGCGCTTTAAATTTAGGTTGGGGAGAAAATGGACATACGTTGCCATTACGTATCTGTTCAATTCAGGGTGGATAAATATACACGTTTAGCGAAAAATTTCTATAAACACACAACCACGAAAGGAGGTGGAGACTGAGAGAGAAATGCATCCATATTAGTAGTAACTCTTAATTAGTTTTATGTACAAATAATATGTAATCAATTTGGGAGAATAATTATGTGTAAAAAAATGTTTTTCATAACGACAGTTTTATTATTGGTGGGGATTACCAATAGCTACGCGGTTTTAACCGTGATCGGTACCGCGACTTATGATGGTACAGACTACAATCTCATCTGGGATGATGACGACGGCGGCGGCAACCAAGTGGTTTACCTGGATTATGACTATAGTGTTGGCAGATGGGTTAACCATCCGGACGCAATATCCTGGGCTAGCGGTCTGGGTGCGAGTTTAACGATCAACTTGCTGCCCGGGCACTCGGTCATCTGGTCAGGCGACTGGCGACTGGGGGCGGCGAATGCGGGCATTGAGTTTGGTGACCTGGATAATGCTGAGTGTCCAGGGGCCTACACCCTCATGGATGCCTGGCCTGCTCCTGGGTTTAACCGGTTCTGGGTAGGTATGTCAGCGACAGGCCATATCTACCAACAGCCTGGGAGTTGTGGCACAGGGGGCTCCATACTTCAGCATGACAATCCGAACGACTACGATAATGGAGCTATCGTCGTTCGTAGCGTCAGCGAGGTGATTACCGGGTCAACGATAGAGTTTGCATACGGTTCTTCTGATGATCTTGAGAGTATCACTCCGGCCCTGATTGAAGTGATTCTCAATGACGCTCAATTGGGCGAAACGTATTACGTTGACTACGACGTGATCGGCGGTACCGCCGCTGGTAGCGGTGTTGATTACACGCTGGCGGCAGGTACATTAACCTTTGCACCCAACAGTGTAAGTGAGTTTATCAGTATTGACATCGTGGACGACGGTGCTCCGGAAGACGACGAGACGATCGTAATTGAGTTGTCGAACCCGGTCGGTCTTGATCTGCAACTGGGAGCTCCGACCCAGCACACTTACACGATTCTTGACCCCTTTCCGAGCGCTGGATTCGACGAGGCCAGCAGCTCCGGTCTGGAAGATGTTACGCCGGTTTATGTATCTGTAAGTCTTTCGACGCCGGCAACCGAGACAATTACGGTGGATTACGACGTAATTGGCGGTACTGCCATCGGCGGCGGCGTTGACTACACGCTTAATCCAGGGACACTGACGTTCAACATTGACGATGTGACCAAAGACATCGTTATCGACATCGTCTCGGATGCAAACGATCTGGAGCCGCCAGAGACTATCATAATCGAGCTGTCGAATCCGAGCGGGGCCAAACTTGGCAGTCAAACTCAGTACACGTATACGATATTGTCACTGACGATCGACCTGCAGGTTGACTTTGCGCTGGTCAACTGCCCCGATACCAGCACGATAAGACCCGAATCGGCAAAACCGGGCTGGTGGCACTGGGCCGCAGAAGGCTGGTCGGATATGTATATGCACGATTATCGCTGGGAAGACGGCAGCATGACCAAGCCCACTGATTCCGGAATCGACGGGACGGGAATTCATGCCTGCATCACAACCGGTAGCGAAGGACAATTGGGCCTGCATATGAAAGACCTTTGCAGGGACAATTTGGGCGGTTGCTGCTGTCCCACCGGCAATCCACAGGGCGATCCCATTTGCAACACCTTTCTTTACGCCGTTGACTGGGCCGGTCCTTCTGCAGGTGATATCCTGCTGTTGCTGACCGACATGCCTCCCGGCGAATACTGGCTTTACAGTTACCACAACCACTGGGAGCCCTGCTCTCAAAGCACTCGCAACTGCTTGCAGTGTGAATGTGGAATGCCTCCGATGCCAACGATAACAGCAAATCCGAGTCCATCTTCGCCACCTCCGGAGTATAACGGCTACAGTCTGCCCCTCGGTACGGGTACCGGCGTAACGCAAATCGAGAACGACTACGACGTTTGGCCCACGCATTATTTGTCGGACGATGACCTCGTACCGTCGCTCATCAAGTTCGAGACCGACGGCAGCGACGTGCTGATCATCTACGAGGCCGACAACACGCTGTGGCCTGACTGTGCACGTCCGGGTCGCGAGGGCTCACGTGCTATCCTCAACGCATTTGAGTTGATATTGGTGGGACCAGGTGGACCTGACACAAGTCCGCCGACTCCGAATCCTGCTACGTTTGCTTCTGCTCCGGCAGCGGTCAGCGATACTGAAATCACAATGACCGCGACCACAGGCAACGATCCAAGCGGACCGGTCCAGTACTCCTTCGTGGAGACCTCA
>SDBT01002765.1_pt1 | contig 30716 bp, 54 predicted proteins | sample 2277101 | NCBI WGS metagenome assembly SDBT01 (sample SAMN10404973, study PRJNA504765) | marine sediment metagenome | isolation source: marine sediment core GS10_PC15, 103 cmbsf | place: Arctic Ocean: Southern Knipovich Ridge | collected 2010 | reverse complement strand
CCGTTGTAGCCGGTGGCCAGCAAGTACTTGCCCCTCACAGCGACTGCGCCGACATGATGACGGAGACATGTGGCCCGCTCCGCCACCACGAAAGCCAATTTCAGGAAGTACTCATCCAAGCCTAGTCTAGTTGTCCTCACTTCTTCACTTGGTTTCATCTTCCTGCTTACTCCATCGGTGCAACAACATTACTGGAGCGTATATTGTATAACGGACTGCCTTCCGGGTCCTTCTCATTGTCCAACCTTACTATTTGTGTAACGACGAGCTTAATCTTTACAATGCCGCCATCGATGAGCTGGTACTCATTAAATTCTTCTCTGCGAGTAATAAAATCTACCACAGTGGCGTCAACCTGGCGTCCCTGATACGAAACTTTCATAACTTTAACTCCTTTGTCATTTCAACTCCACACCAACCTCAGTCAGTGCATCCTTGAGTATCCCACGAAGCTCGCCGTCAGTGACCCTAAGCGCCCTCAGCACAATCACAGTAAGGGGATTCCTCCTAAGCGTAGGTATAACCCTGTCACACACCTTGTCGAGGCTTACTGGACTAACCAACTTACCGCTGGCAAGCTCACTTACAGCCTGTTGCCTCAACTGCTCGCTCAACCCACCCAGAAACGTAGCCTTACCGTCACTCTTTACCTTATCCAGCCACTTTACCATTGCTAGCTCCCTAATACATCTTTTCATTATGCGAGCAGTCAGGTTCGTGCATAGGCGGCCCGCGACCGCACTCCTGACAGAACTCACGTACCTTGCCATGCTCCTCCAGGTCCTCCATTCGCTCCAAATACGCTTCCTCACCAAGCGCCATCAGCTCCTCAAAGTCCCACCCTCTCTGCTCACAGTAGTAACGAGCCATTGATATGAGGTCGGACATCTCCTTTCTTTGGTTGGCATCGCTGTAGTAACCCTCCTCACCATAACAATTAGCCTTGTGGCGGTACTCAATTACCTTTCCCAACTCGTAAGTCAAAATAAGAAGGGTTTGTTCCGGCGACTGAAATCCCGCAGCATGTTGAGCAAAGCTAAAGGGGCTTCGCATAGCAACCGCCTCATCAAGCTTGCTAACCGCCTCAACTGTCCCCGGAAGCGTCCCGAAGATTGCTGTGCGGTCAATCACCTTCGAAGGTTCAACAAGCATGACGCCTACCCCGAAAGCATGTTGCACTATCCCAATTAGAGTACAAGCGTAGTAGAGTACAAGATAGTCGACACCATTCGTGTAGGTATTGATTTGGGAGTGTAGAAGCCTGCCCACATGAATCTCTAGGTTCAGTTCCTCCCTAATCTCTCGCCTCAGGGCCAAGTCAAAAGGCTCCCCGAAGTGCACACTACCGCCTGGAAGTTCCCACTTACCGACGTTCTCCGGGATATGGGACTCCCTTCTCTGCCTGAGTAAGACCTGTCCGTCTTGTACTATGACCGCCGCAACCACTACCATTGCAGTTTGTTCGCTACTCATTCTAAGACCTTCCTAAGACCATATTTGCTACTCCCCACTGATGCTCGTAAAGGTGCAAACCCTTGCTGTATGCAAAGAGCTTGCCGTCTCCAACTCCCACCTCACTCGCCACATACTCCTTCAGAATCTGTAAGGCAGCCAGATTGGCAGGAAACCCACCCCAAAGGTCCCAACTACGGAAGTACACGTGGAAGTGTAACTTACCCTCCCTTATCCTGGTGTCGATTACCCTCAGGCACTGTGAATGCTCCAGGAATAGCGACTCAGCGTTCCCTATAGACATGCAGGCTTGGTTCGTGCCGTCTTCAGCCTCATTGAGCATCTTAATCAACTCAGGAAGTTGCTTGTCTATGTCCTCGCCGTAGGTATACAGCTCATTCTGCTTCTTGTCACTCGTCATAAGATAGGGCAGGTAGCTCTCAACGAAGTTCATATCAGTTGGAGGAGGTACTCCCTCGGGTACATCAGGGACTAGAGGCCTAGTACCAGGATAAAGTACTTCGATAGCACAGGCATCAAACTCCCGGCGATGTGACCCTACACAACTTCCACGTGTAATGAGATATTCGTAACCGTGGTCCATAATGCCACGGATACAGAGGTTCCAAGCTTCCGGCAAGTCACGAGCCACTACAACAAATAGGTCATGGTTCATTGCCGTATTCATCTCCCACAAACCTCCACGAAGTTCTCACAGTTCTTTCTCAGCAGGTCTAAGTCAATGCCAGCAACATTACTATCCACGAAATCCCTGCCTCGAGGCATCTTACCCCACTCATCGAGACCCAGACCGTGAGCCGCCAGTCGAACGGGTTTTGGGGTGTCTACCCCTTCGACGAACTCAAGCTGGGCCTCACGCCGAATATCGTCGAGAGTGTCCTGCCACCAGACACCGAACAGATGACAGGGTTTTCGCACTCTCCTCCGTATCTTCTCAAGCACGACCCAGCGATGCCCGAACAATTGCCCTGTCACCTTAGGTATGCCTAGGGCATCTATACCGTTCCTCGCGTCATTCAAAATGCCGAAGCACTCCAGCCAATCATCTTGGTCGACTCCCTGAACGACAGCACAGAGCTTCACGTCGGGGAGTACGCGACGCAGGAAGCGCATCTGAGGGGAGCGTAGAGCGTTTTCCAACTCGTCTAAGGTTCTGTGACTGTCGAACAGATAGTCGGGAAGAACCACAACGCTTGGCTTTGTCAGCACCGCGGCCAGAACTATGTCCTTCAGGGGAACGCTCCGACCTCTCTTCTCCACCGCGCCGTTGTCCAAGATGATGTAATCTCCTGCCTTGGAGCGCTGCGCATAGTACTCTTGATACCTACGCTCACCTATTACCTTGTGGGTCAGAGCCAGGTGGTAATTACTGTAGGGTTGGACGTACCTCAACAAAGAGGTCGGACTAATCAGAGCAACTCTCATCTCGGTCCCCCTTTACTCACCAATCCCAGAAACTCGCTCCTCGCAGCAGGAACGTCCCTGAACACTCCCCTGACCGCAGAGGTCACGGTGGACGAGCCTACGGACCTGGCTCCCCGAAGGTTCATGCATCCATGTTCTGCCTCAATTACCACCATGCATCCCAGGCAATCTGTCTCCTCGTTGTAGATGCTTTCGGCAATATCGCGGGTTACGCGTTCCTGAATAGTAAAACCGACACTGCAGGAGTAAACCAAGCGTGCTAGCTTACTTAGCCCTATAACCTTGTGGCGTGGGATATAAGCTATGTGGGCCCTCCCGAAGTAAAATACCAAGTGGTGCTCGCAGCATCCCACGAAAGGTATATCCCTAACGACCACCATCTCGTCGAACTTCTCCTCAAACACCCTATCAAGGCCGTTCTCCTTGCTCACACACTGCTCGATGAACATCTCGGCGACACGTCGCGGAGTGTCCACAAGGCCCTCTCTCTTCACGTCCTGGTTCAGCGCAAGCAACATCTCACGCACCGCATTTTCGACTCTCGTTTTATCCATTACGCTCCTTCCTCCGTTCTTCTCTAGACTTGATGAGGCAATACACTGAGTCCCTCAGTTCCCTCTCCCTCAAACACAGTGCCCCTCGAACCCACCCTAAGTCAACCAAACGGTGAGGGTACACACCCCCTGCAAGCTTAGTGAGGTCCGACCGAACTACCCCTAGCCTGTACTTGAGGCGCCTAAGGGCTCTCGCAGCCTCCATGTCCATCCTCAAGCTCCTTTCTCGTGAATAACCACCTGAAGTTATAGTCCCTTAGTAACTCGCCACAACCCTCCTGCCGGTTGATAATCGCCAGAATCACGTCAACTCTGCAGCCGAGTTCCTCAACTATGTGAACCGCGTACATTACCGACTCGCCAGTAGATATAACATCTTCGAGTATAGCCACCCTATCTCCGGGCCTCAGGTCGCCTTCTATCAGGTTGTTCATACCGTGGCCCTTCCTCTTCTTCCTAACAATGAAGCCACGCTTGTCCGTGAATGTCCTACTAAGGATAGCCCCTATCAGCGGTACAGGACAGAGCTCCAAGCACCCCAATGCGTCAAACTCTTCCCTACACAAAGCGCCTACGACGGCGCGACCTGACGTTCTCAGGCCGTCGGGGCACAGGAAGAGAGGAGCCAAATCATAATAGTCCCTTGCAATGCCACCACTCGACAGCTTGAAGCTACCGCCGCGATGGCACTCGGTTAGCATACCCTTAAGTCCGTACATTATTACTGGAGGGCAGGATGTCCTTTCAGGTGACTAACCCTACTTGCCAGTTTCGTCTGGACTACTAGCTGGGCTGAAATCTAACCAGCCTGAAAAACGCCGCCCAGTTACCCAGGACAGAGCCTGCTCATACTCCTTTCCTATCCCCGTAGACGACCTTGTGAATCTGCAAGCTGAATCGCACATCGACTTCGCAGCAGAACTCCCAGACCTCCTGTAGCCACGCCGTATCAATGCCTCTCAACGCAGGCGCACACACAGGAATGACGGGACTGACCAATATGGCTGGACGAAGCTTTGTGCCGTTCAAGAAACCCCTAACGAAGTCCAGGTCCTCCCTATTACCCACCACGAACTTAAGCTGGTCCCGCTTACGCAGCTTCTTGAGCCACTTCGGTCTGAAGGCCCCATACGAAGGTCCGGACGAAGGACACTTGACGTCGATGCTCCAGGAATCGACTAGCTTGAACCACGAAGGAGGGTCGATGCTCCCGTTCTCCTCCACCTCGACCATATGAGCCGGGCACCGGAGACGCCTTACCAGCTCATACAGCTCCTCGACCTGACAGAGAGGGTCACCTCCAGTAATGCAATACCAGTCACTGCAACGAAGCTGCCTAACCCTGTCAACCAGAACCGGTATAGTCATCTCCTCGCCTCCTGCAGGGTCCTGTGCGTAGCCAGTATCGCAATACGTACACCGAAGATTGCAGCCTTGTAGACGGATGAAAATCATTGACACCCCTGCAAGGACACCCTCACCCTGGATAGAACGGAATATGTTGTTGACCCTCATCTCAGCACCTCGACCACCCACACCTTGCCGAGCAGTACAAACATCCCTCCTGAAAACATACAGGCGCACTGCAATCCGGACACACCATACCACTATTCTCGAGCTTCACCGCTCCACTACTACACCTAAGGGATACATAGCGGAAGATGTAGTCCAACAACGACGACGCCGTTGGAATGTCCTGATTACCCGTCAAACCTGACGGCTCGAACCTTGTGCCCTGCAACTTAGACACTATAGCCTTTAGAGGCACTCCATACTGTAGAGCGAGGCTTGTAAGTATAGCCACACCATCAAGCAGCCCCGATACAGTGCTCCCTTGCTTACTTCCGATTATAAAGAGCTCACCGGGAGTACCGTCCGAAAACAGCCCAATGTGGAGATACCCTTCCATGTCACCTACGTCGAACTTATGTGTCAAGCTCATCCTGTCCCTAGACAACCTACGCCTCTTGTTCCCTACCTGTACGTCCGCGGCGTACGCCTCAAGTCCCCCCTTGTACAACGCCTGCTTTACTCTACTACCCTCGCGGTAAACAGTAATACCCTTGCACCCTGACTCCCAAGCTGCCACGTAAGCTCTTGCCACATCTTCTTCAGTAGCCACATTAGGCATATTGATGGTCTTACTGACAGCCAAATCGGTATGTGCCTGGAACGCAGCTTGATGCCTAATGTGCCATTCCCAGGGAATCTCACTAGCGGTCTTAGGAACAAAGTCACCGAAGCTCAACTTTCTCGGCAGCTTTGTACCGTCGCCCATGACCTGCACATACTCCAGTGAATAGTGAGGCTCGATTCCGCTGGAACAGTTAGCTATAGTCGAGATACTCCCAGCAGGGGCAATGCACGTCAAACAAGCGTTCCGTCGGTCGTCGTACAATCTGTCCGCTGCGGGATATACACCCCTCTCCGCTCCGAGCTCTTTGCTCTCACCACGAGCAACCTCATGGATGTGTCGCATAACCTCACCGGCAAGCTCAACCGCCCCCTCGCTGTCATACGAAATGCGAAGTAAGGCAAGTGCATCGGCCCAGCCCATTACACCGAGACCGAGCTTGCGCGTACGCAGAGTCGCCTCCTCAATCTCAGGCACAACATAAAAGTTCCCTCCAATTACGTCGTCAAGGTAGCGTACCGCCACTCTCACGACCCCCGCCAAGCGGTCGAAACCGAACTGACTCCCTTCAACAAAGCGGGACAAGTTAATCGACCCAAGGTTACACGCCTCGTTATCAAGTAGTGGCACTTCTCCACATGGATTCGTACCGGTGAGCTTACCAAGCGCTGGAGTAGGATTAGCTCTCTCAGCGATGTCCATGAAATAAAGACCGGGGTCGCCGTTCCTCCAAGCATGTTTGACAATCTCGTCGAAAAGACTTCCGTTACGACTGTCAGACTGAGCTAGCACACTCCTCATGAACTCATCGGTCACTGCAACACTGATATTGAAGGTATTAAAGACGCCCTCTGTCCCCTTGCAGCGAATGAACTCACTTATGTCGGGATGGTCACAATGAAGAATGGCCATCTGTGCACCTTCACGCTTACCGCCCTGAGTTATCATCTCAGCAACGGCTTGATACATTCGCATAACCGCTACGGGACCGCATGCCTTGCCGTGAGTAGAGCGTATAGATGCACCCCTTCGTCGGAGCTCCGAGAGACAGTAACCTACTCCTCCGCCCCACTTCTGAACGAGGGCGGATTTTCTCGCCACGTCGAGTATAGACTCCATAGTGTCTTGAACGTCGAACTTAAAGCACGCACTTAGCGTACCATTACCTCCAGCATTAAAGATAGCAGGCGAACCTGGTAGGAAGTCGAAAGACGAAAGCATCCCTCGATACTCAGTACTACCGAAGGACATGCGGTCAAACATCTCGTCCAGGGACTCATGACTCTGACCGCAGAACTCACATATAGGATGCACATCGTCCTTACGGAGATACTGCTTACACAAGAGTCTCTGGGATACTTCACTAGGAGCTCTCATTCGTTACCCTCCATCGTAACTCACGCAACACTCAGGGGACTCCCAAACAGTAACGAGAGTCAGTTTAATGCCTTTCTGGTTGACAAACAGAGGCTCAAGACAGTCGTGAAACCATTTCGCCATATACTCTGCAGTCATATTTGGTTCGCCCCCAAACTGCTCATTGAGCTGATAATGGTCTACCATACCTACAAGCGGGCTCAGGAACTTCTTGACCAGCGCAAAATCGACCAGTATGTTCCTGCCATCGAGCTCACCGCCCTCAACTATAACCTCAACCGTCCACCTATGACCGTGCTCCCGACTACACTTGCCCGGGTAATCCCTGATGTAATGGGCCGCGTCGAAGTGGTCCTTCACTCGAAGCCTGTACATCTTCAACCCTCCTATAAACAATATCCTCGTTACTGACTGTCCGGACCACTACAGTCTCAGGGGTCAACCTCACGTATCTAATTTCGCCCGGCTTAGTCAGCTTGTTTACTAACCTCACGCTCTACTTCCTCCAAGAGACACATGCCCGCACGCTGCGCGGCCCTGACGAACCACACAGCAAAGACGCAGGCAGGACTGAGCCCTATGATGGCGCCAAGCCAGGCCGGTGCGTCCGTAAACTGTGCAATCGCCATAGAAGCCACAAGCCACACCAACACACCTAGGACTAAGACCGCAAGACGCACGCGTACCCTGTGTTGCCACCTAGTAACCCCTAAATCTTTTATCTCCCTCTCAGTTAACTTAACACTGTATTCCATAATCTACCTCCTTGACACCCTTAAATATGGATTAGGCAGCTCCTCCGCCACCATAGCGGCGTAGACCTCCGGATAGCGCTGCTTCAGTACGTCGAACTCAATGCTCTTGCGAGGAGTCATCGGTTCGACCATCATTGCTTTGACCTGAGCCACTGTTAAACCCTTCGCACCGTACTCAGCTATGGTGTCGCCGAAAAGAGCCCGAGCCTCCTCGATGAGCTCCTTTGAGTCATCCTCAAGGCCCTTACCCTTTAACCACAAGTCCGCAGCTTCGAGTAGCTGCCCAGCCTCAGCCAGAGACTCCCCCTCGAGTATGCTAGTGCCCGGCGCCGAGAAGCTCGACACCGCCTCGCCGAAGCACAGCTCACGATACCGACAGTAATGTCTCCGCCAATCGCCGCAGCGATAAGGTGAAACCTGATTGCGAGACACAAAGCCGCCGACGTGTTTGAGCTTCTCAATGGTGTCAGCTACCACTGACACATCAAGAGAGATACCCTCCTCGTAAAGAGCGGAGGTATTCTTGTTCTTGATGACCGCAACCATACAGTCCCCATATGACCTAAGCTCCTCCGAGTTGAGATACATCTGTACCTGAGTAAACTTCCGCCACATCTCGGAGCGCAAATGGCTCCTTACAACCCTCATAAACGCAAAGTGATTCGGGGCAGTTACCTCGAGCCCGTAGAAGCGATGCCCGAAGCGGAAGCTCTCATCCGCATAGTCAAGCTCGAACTGAGGCGGCACAGCATCTAAGACTCCGTCAGGATGTCCAAGCACAGTAATACCACCCTCGTCGTAGCAATGTACTAGGAGCTGTCCCTCGGAATAGGAGTGCAGGACCTTGAAACCCTTGCTCCTAATCCGATTGACGATGTCGTGCTCATGCATTAGACCATCGTCGAGCATGTGCCTAACTCTCCCTGTGAAGGGCAGAGCGAGATGACCCAGACGCAGGTGACAAAGGAACGCTTCACATTCGCCGACCTCGCTGGCTCGCCACTCCTCAGAGGTTGTAGGTTCCCTTACGTCTTCAGCAATGAGTTCCTTTAGCATCAATCCACCTCGACAGCCTCTCCGGTGCCTTCATCGAAAACAATAACCCGACCCGAGATAGTACTAATAGCACCAAGAGGTTCCCCTACCACCTCAAGATATCCTGGGGGCATAAGCACCTGCGCATATACAGCAAGGAGGTTCGACTCGTCATCCTCCACAGCCGACACCAAATCAGCGGCGGAAAAGTGGTTTAACTTCAATCTCAAATCCCTTACTGTTATCACCTTACTGCCCTACCTTCAGAAGTTAGTGTACTTCCACATTGACCGTAGTACTGTGGTCCTCAGGCCCCTCCGCTGCGAACAGCTCCGCGGCCATTGAACAGAGCTCAAGGACATTCTTACGTTCCTCATCAACTCTGCTCACCTTGTAGGCCATTCCGGTAACTAGACCGTGCTCGTCGCGCTTGACCTCGATTTCGACATCTGGATTTTCCACGTCAGCCCTCCTTTCTCAATCGTTTCTCGACCTTCTCGACCTTATCAGGATGCTCTCGAAAGAACGTCTGAACGTCCTTCTTCTCTTGTACCTTCCGACGCGCCTTCACCCTCCTGAGCGCTGTGGTATGGTCCTCCATTGTAGACTCCGTACCCACAGGAGCAACGATAGCAATGTCCCCCCGACCAAGAGCAGTCCGACATCTCGTCTCGAGGGTAGAGGGCTCCGTGATTATCACAAACATATACGTGTCGGAGAACCTAACCGGGCCGATAGCGGCCAGTGCTAGCGCCTCATTAAGCGTCTCCTCATCATACACAACCATCCTTTCTAACCTCCTCTAGATATTCTGTAGGGTCAGGAACACACGCCTTGACGAACGCCTCTCGCCTTTCAACACAAGTGCCACAGACCCCACAGTGCTTCGCGCCACCTTTATAACAGCTCCAAGTCATACCAAAGGGGACAGTGAACTTCTGACCGAGCTTAATGATGTCAGCCTTCGTCGCGCCCAGGAATGGAGTATGAAGCACAACCTTTCTGTCAGTACTAGCCATTATGGCAGTACGCGCCTCGGACACGAAGACCGGACGACAGTCCGGATACAGATAATGGTCCTCCGAATGCGCAGCATACGCAACAGCCTGAGCGGCGATGCCCTCAGCGTAGCCAGCAGCGATAGCCAAGAAGATGAGGTTACGGCCAGGTACGACAGTAGACTTCATGGACTCCTCATCATAACGTCCCTCCGGAACCTCACCAACGCCTGTCAAAGACGAGGGCAATAAAGTTTGAAGGACACGAAGGTCGAGGTACCTGTACCTCAATAACAGGTTGTGGTCTCGAGCCTCACAAACATTCCGAGCAGCAATGCACTCCTTGGAATGCAGTTGGCCGTAGTCAATGGTCAACGGATAGCACTCGTACTCATTGACCAGTGAGTAAAGGAGCACAGTGCTGTCGAGTCCTCCGGATAGTAGTACAACACACTTCTTACTCATCTCGTCTCCCCCTCCTAAAGAATATCGTCCCAATGCCATAGATGGTTAGGTCAAGCACTAGTAGTCCCAGGAGGACTGCAGCCCCAACCTCAAGCATTCAGCGCCTTCCCGGTCGGATTCTCGCTCTTCGAGACCCAGGTAAACTGGACCTTCTCGGACTTCACAATAATGTTGCCGTCCCCTGCAGCCTTCATCACCTCGCCCCAGAGGCACAACAACCCGGGCTTGCTCACTTTGCGCTCACCTTTCAGCTGCTTCACAACCGATGTCGAACTCAAACACACCTCAGTTGCACCTAGCCTAACCGCCTGCAGGACTGCAAGGTACTCAGCCTCAGCAACAGTATGAGGCGTCGTGGCATTCCGAAAGAGCTTACGCGCACCACCGTCCATTATGATACACATCCTAGCAGGATTCGCAGCTACATACGCCTTCATCCCATGCCTCCTTTCCTTATCTTGTCCACATCGGACTTCAATATGACGATACCCTTAACACCCTTACCGATGTCAATCACAGTACCCACCTTCTCAAGGTAGTCCGCAATAACATCGGAGGCGAATATGGCTTCTATCATCCGAGTATCCATTGCTGCACGCACCATTGCTGCGTCTCCAGGTCCCAGAGGTTGAGGACGCTGAATCATGTAGCGCCACGGTATACCATCCACTAGAGCGTCGAAAAAGTCCCCCTCGACCTTCACCAACTTGACTTTATGCTTCATTTATCCATACCTCGGATGGTAGGGACACTTAATAAACACCTCTGCATCCCCGATACAATATCGTTTGACATGTTCATTGTCAAGCAGAGGACAACCCATAGCGCCATGCTTGGCACAACAAATCAGGTGCTGATGCTCGTCGGTCTCTGCACAAGGTGCCAGCTCTAATTGAGGACAACAAACATTCTCGTTACCGTCCACTTACCTCACCTTGTACCCGCCTCAAAAAGGTATTCATCTTGGGTAACTTACGATAGCCCGCAGGCAGTGTCTGTATCATTCGATGCTTCGACAGGAAGCGCACAATCTCTCTGACCTCCCATGAGTCAATTCCTAACTGCTCCCCGACCTCGTAGCCTCTGAACGGATTACCGATTGACGTAAGAACGCCTATGGCCTCTGTATAGTTGGGAAGCTTCCTAAGCTCCTCGACGGCCTTCTCGTACTCACCGTCACCAAATACAGCCTCTGAACGCGCCCTGTCGGAGTACAAATCGTAGCTCATAAAGGGCGAGTCGTAACACTCCTTAAGGAACTTGACTACGAACTCTACATGCTCGGGCTTCACAACAACATCGCCCTTCTCGTCAGAGCTAAAGCACCTACAGGCACACGAAACAGAGAGCCGAGCCAACTTGATGCGAGTGTCAGCGGGCTCGATTAGCGGGATGAAAGCCGAGTAGCGCTCGCTCAACGCAATAGCCTCTCTAAGTATTAAGTCCTCGACGCCCTCGGCGAAACTCACTTGCTCAGGCGTCCTCGACCACGCCCATAGAATCAAGTCCCTGCACAGCTCCTGCGTGTACGTATGAGGGACCTGAGGTACCGCCCGGTTCAACAGGTCTGTGCTCACCTCTGAGGTAGCAACACAGAGAGCAAAGTCAAGGCGCCTCACGTCTTCAGTGTGACCGAAGACCGCCTTCAGTGCTTCGACCCCTGTGTTATAAGTCCCTAGAGGCTGCCCGTCACGTGTGTTGGACATCATAACCAAACGCGTCCGAGCAGAAGTACGCTCCGTACGAATCTTGGTTATCTCAGCAATACCAGTGGCACGGATGTCCGACAGCTTGGCCACATCCTCCTCGGAGATTCCTCCAAACTCATCTATGATTAAGAGTCTGCGGTCCATCTGAGGTATACGACCCCAAATCAGAATCCATCTATCGCCCATCCTCTCCAAACCACCTATAAGACCTGCAGTACTCGAGCCCTCGCCCTGAACTCTATCACCAAGACCATAATGATTAAGCAAACACAACGACATCTCCGTCTTCCCCTGTCCGGAGTCACCTAGAACAAAGCCTTCGACCCATCCTCTCCTCAACTCCACACCCTGAAACCTGAATTGCAGTACGGAGTGAAAGACCAAGTCGAAGGCAATCTGCAGAGCAAGACGCCCCACAATGCGATGAACATTAGACGCAAAGTCGTTGTAGACCCCCGAAAACACCTCCTCAGGCAACTTACGAAAAATATCAAGCTTCTCAGGCTCGAACTTGTAGGTCTCTATCATATCACGGAGAGGGGAGGCCTTCTCCGCAACCAGAACTGCCCTCTGGGTAGCAGGGTCGGGATAGCAGTAACACTCTAGTGCATAGGGACGATTCGGCAGCAAGCCATGCCCCAAGAAGTAACATTCCCGTGTCACGTACTCAGCGCTCGGCATAAAAGTGTCCATTCGAGGAGACACCCTAAGCTCCTCGACGTTCTGTGTATCTCTAACCTTCACCCTACAGTCTTCACAAACCCCCATCCAGTTCCGAAGCTGCTTGGCCACTGTAGAGTCGGCCTTGCCCAGCAACGATAAGATGTTGCGAGAAGACGCCTGAACCAGCAGCTCTCCACTACGAGACTCAGCGAAGTGACACAGCTGACAGTTCTTCTTGACGCCCGAGCAGTCGAAGTACACCAACTTAGGTATGATGAAAGGAGTGGAACCCTTACCCGTGACGTATACCTCACAGTCAAGCTTCCGCCCTGCATACTGTGCCCTCGACGTGTCGGCCAATGATATCTTCGCCTTACCCACTCTTAACCCCCCACAAGAGCTCCATTTCTCACCTCACTCCCTACGCTTTACCTGCGACCCTTCAGGACAGACCCGAAGCATCTAACAGACCTCGGCTCAGGCTCTCCTTGCTATGCATTTCGTTGGTGTCTTCTCCTATTAGCAATTAGCGCTAGTACCCCTGTGATAACCAGCAGCCCTGCGACTATGCCTCCGACTATGCCTCCGAAGAGAGGCCAGTTAAAGGGTATGAGGGGTACTAATTCTTCTTTAACCGTAAATGAGCCGGTAAGCCCATCAACATCTATAGAATAGATACCAGCTACATCTACTGTTGTTGTGAAGATTACCGTTTCACTGACACCAGCGTCAAGAGTTACTTCCCAGGTTGCTTCTACCACACCCTCAACATTGAGTGCTATAGTATAGCTGCCAGCTTGACCTCCAGTATTAGTCACCAAAACACTGATGGTCACCACTTCACCAATATCAACCTCAGTAGGGACTATACCCAATGAGCTGGATACAAAGATAGCTGGTATTGGTGGCATTAGTACCAGTTCTACCAAGGTAGTAAAAGTGCACTCATCTGATACTGCTAGGTTGCCCGCTGCGTCTCTTGACATAGTTTTGTAGTAGTAAGTAGTGTCTGGAGCTAAGTTTGCTAGTTCAATGTGGTGCTCGGTAACATGTGCTCCACTAAAAGGTGAAAACTTGCCTGGGCTGGTCCAATACTCTACCTGACTGGTACTCGGCTCATCAGTTATCCAACTAATGTCAGCACCGGTTCTCCCAATGTTAGAGGCTGATATGTTTGACATTGTGGGAGGAGTAGTATCAGGGGGTGCACTCCCACCTCCACCACCTCCACCTCCCAATGCCGGTGCCGGTATCACTGCTCCACCTATAGCCACCGGGCTTCCTGAAAGCTCATCCTTAATCATATTAGCCCAGATAGTGTTGGGTCCGGTATTTACTCCAGTATTAGAACATCTATGCCAGGCAGCAGCCTTGAAGTAATACATCGCCAGAGAAGACTCGGTGAGTCCGGCTACCTCGGCGTCGGTATAGGCCTGCTCAACATACATCGGCCAGACAATGTTATCAGGATTATCAACCTCAATGTCAATGTAGCGGGGTATCATAGTTGCCGGCAGTGCCACCCCGGGATGAGGATTACCAGCATACTTCTTTACCGTAATAGTAACTTCGCCAATGGTATCCACAGTGATGGTAGTGTCAGCTATATCAGTAGCATCAATCACAATGTCTGTCTGTCCAGCAGGGACAGTTGTTACTACCTCTCCAGTTACTAGTGGAAGTATAATTTCGGTAGAACAGTTAATGTGGACAGTAAGTCTAACCTTAATTCCGGCGGATATCTGTTCCCCCATGCTTGCCAAAAATGTGATTTTGCCCTCATAAGTGTTGTTGGTTCCGTCACCGTAGAATGTGACCGTGATTGTTTCACCGTCGGTGACATCTATACTGGTAGGAGTGATAGTTAAGGGAATGCCCTCTAAGCCTATGGTAACCATTCCGTCAAAGCCAAAAACGGTGAAGTCCTGTACTGCGGAACCGTCTTTTGGTACCTCCAGCTCGGCACTGCTGGGACTGATTCCGAAGCTGTTGGCAAGAACTGGTACCGGCACGCACAATAGCATAATTGTTAGCAGTAAAGTAATTGCAGTTTTCTTCATTTCATTCTCCCCTTGATGTGGGGTGCCAGGGATTAAACCCTAGCACTCCACAAACGCTTCTAGTTAAGGGGTTACGGCCTCTTCTGCCCAGAAGATTATCGTGCCGGTTTGTACACCAGCATCCCAGGGGTCAGGAACGCATACCTTTAGGTTAGTGTCAAGAGTGCCCCCTTTGGCTATGCTATCCGACCAGCTATTCACGGGACCCCATGCTTCCCCTACACTAATGCTCAGACTTTCAGTGTAGAATGGTGAGATAGTGGAGGTACTGACGACAATGTCCATATTGCTGGTACTGGTTATGACTACTGGTTGAGGCACGGAACACTCCCCCTGGCGCAGTTGTCCGAAGTCGAACGAGGTAGGGTTAATACTTATCTGGATGATATCCTCCACAACCTCAGTCTCAACAAGAACGGTAGCAGCAGCAGTACTATCGAAGTAGCAGACATAATGGGCATAATCAGGGGTAGTATACATATCGCCCCACACATTACTGTCCACATCTTCGACTTCAAGATACCAGTGGAACAATCCATCAGGATAGATAGGGTCGCCCGCATTTGCTGCCCAAGGGAACGGGCAGTCTTCCCCAAGAAGGTCAAGGAGGGCTTGGGTCTGAACAGCAGTAGTATCTATGCTTATAGTCCACTTTTGCTCAGTAGCGTCATAGATTGGGACCACCCCAAATTGAGCCATAAGCTCTAGTTCTTCAGGTGTACCTGTTACTCCTTCACCTTCTATAGCAAGAAATCCAACCTGCTCCCTATTGATACCACCGTAAGGGTCAGGACCAATGTCCATCTCAAGCTCCAATAAGGGAATCCCCGACTCAAAGTCAAAGACCAGGTCTACCTGACCAGTTAAGGTGTTGTAGGAGGCATCAGTTACCACACTTAGTGGTGATATTTCCTGCATTACAGGAGCAGGGCTCACTACTGCCATAGCTGCTACCGGCATCAGGCATAGAGAGATTGCCATAACTAAGGCAATCAAGGTACTAAGTTTCTTTTTCATTGCTTTCCTTTTCTCTCCTTCCTTTTTTCTTTCTACCTTCTAGTCTCTACTTTATGCTGGCATCACCTCCTTTTTTGTTAATCATAGGTATTTTCTATCTTTCGTTAAATTTGCTGTGCAAGCACCAAATTGGCATAAAAGCAATAAATAGCGAGCCTAGGCAGAGGAAAGTGAACATGCCTGTTCCTCCAGTAGCTTTATAAAGTTACCCTTAAATCTTTCAAATCCCTGCGACTTCGCCATTCGTATGTTTTCTACCACATCAATGTAACCCTCAAACGGGTTCTCCATCTTCTCTACCTCTGCCTTGAGGTAGGAAAGGATTTGGTTAGAAAGTGGTAGAAAGTGATACAAATATAAACTATGCTGGTCTTCTGCTTTAGGTAGACCTCGCTTGGCTAAATGCCATAAGTAGTTAGCTAACCATTCTTTTATACTCATTTCTCACCTCCACTCCGCCTTTAGATAAAAACATTCTCCTGCTAAAGAAGGCAAGTCGGGGAAGATAAATCCCAATGCCTCATAAGCCTCTATGTCTATTTCGGCATAAAGGTTGTGGTAATATTCAGCCTCTTCTTTTGATAAAAACCCCACTACAATCTTAAAGATATGAATATGTTTCTTCATTTTCTCACATCCAATAACTCTAGAAAGAGCTTACCCTTTCACCTCACCCGTTGCTATGCTTTTTCCCTAGTCCAGGCTATAAACTTTGCTAACTCCTCTGCGTCTCTCTTTAGTGTTTTTAAGAACTCCGTTGCGTTCATTTCTCACCTCTCTTCTTAATCCACCAAACTTTTCTGCATAGTTTCATCCAGCATCCACCTTAACGCACTTATGTAGCCTGTTATGTGCTTCCATGCATCTGGACTCCGTTCTTTTTCACTCTCCCTAAGCATCATCTCAAGCTCTTTTCTAACTTCTTCTTCAGTCCTCATATTCACCTCCATCTTTACTAACTCTAGGTGGAAGCTGGCTACTACTGTTAATTGTAGTCATTTATCCCTTCATTGGCAGTGGGGGAGCAGGTTGTTGCTCTATTATCTCAAAATCCCTGCACCTCAATGCCTCATTCCAAGTTTCAGAGCACTTATGTTCGGTGCAGTGGTAAAGCATACCTCCAGGCATAAGATACTCGTGGAATCTACAATCACTGCAACCGACAGTTCTATATCTATCCGCATAGCACAATACTCTTCTGTTTGGTAATTCCTTGCCTCTACTCATTCCTCACCTCCATCCTTAGCTCTAGTGGGGGAAACCTCTATCAATAATCATACTCAACCCCAATGAGTGAGACTTATACGAACGTGGATTTGGGCTTCTAGTAGGAGTCTGCAAGTTAATTCATCAGTCATTTCAATATCCTATCCCTCCAGTCTTTGGGCAAGCCAGACCCCTTTCTCCTTTCCTCTAATTCATCTAACTCAAACGCCAATATCATCTTCCTATAACCCCCTCTGCCTGGAACTGTTTTAGCTGGTTGGAAGTTGTGCCCCACTGACTGCAGTTTCTTCACTCCTCACCCCCTTATTAAACCTTCTGCTTTTTTACCCAAACTTTTAAGCACTTAGCAGAACAGAAATAGAAACTGGTCTTACCGCCTTCTATGTTTCTTCTTATCTCATAAGGAGCTTCAAGTAGACCAAGCTATTCCTTTTTCTCCTCACATCCCCAACATCTATACCATCCCCTTTTAACTATCATCACCCTTTACTAGCTCTAGTGGGGCTACTCATCCTTTTCTACTATCGGCTCACTTTTTATGCTAGTTATACTAATTCCATAGATAGTGCCATCTTTTAACCAATCAACCAAGACATTCTCTGTGAGTTCTTGGGTATAGTCTACTATCCCAAAATAAGGAACAGCGTCTGACAGGCAAATATAAACTACCTCTGCTTTAGGGTCATACTTTATTTTCATTTTACTCTCCATAACTCTAGGCGGGGGCTGGTGATGCTTTTGGCTTTTAGCCATCTAATCTCGCCACTTGCTTCTCAGTCTCATATAGCTCGCTCACCCCCACTAGAGCCTCACTCACTTATGCTATAACTTTAGAATATCCACACTATTAGGAAAAGTAGACCTGTGGCTACCAAGCCAATAATAATCCCAGCTACTACTGAAATTAGTGTCCTGTCTTTCATTTCCCACCTCCTTAACTCTAGGTGGGGCTGGCAATTCAGGCTTTCACCCAGCACACTAGGGATTTACGGCTTCTGCCGATTCCGAACACCTTCTTCACCCCACCTATTGCCGAACCTTCCCCTACACTACTGCCAAATTTGGCCATTTCAGTCTGTCATAGGCTTGCATCTACTCTCGGTTCAGGCTCTCCCTACCAGCTATTGAGACAATCTATACTCACTTTTCAGCCCTAAGCTCCTGCACCCATTCGGGCAGCTGGCAGGGTTCTTGCTGGAGCTAGGGATTTGCACCCTAGATGGTAGAGTTTTGTTTCGTTCAGGACGACATTTCCTCTTTAACTCACACCCATATTTTTCAAGTGGGGTGCTATAAATCTCCAAGATTTCTACGCCTGATTTCGTTGGGCGTCTATTGGTGGGCACAATCTCTACCTCTCCTTGAGATACAGTAGTCCTAGCGTCTACCTATTCCGCCACTCCAGCAAACTAAATTGTTAAAGATGGGCCCACCCGACGACCCTCACTTAGAAGGGTACTTCTTCGCCTGGCTCAACTCCGCCGGCGCTGAGAACGCGCCGTACCCTCTGGCGTGTCTCACCCTCATACTTCTCGTGACCAATCGAGATGATGCAGTCACGAAGCAGTATGGAGTCAACCACCTCGGGGTTCTCGAAATCCCACTCACGGGACTTGACCTCTTCCTCAGTAAAGCCAAGGGCAAGTAGGATTCTCAACGTGCTCCAGAGGCTCTGCTTCTGAAGCGAAGTACTCAGGAAGCCTATCCTTCCGTCATACTCCCCACCTTGGACAGCAAACTGCCAGGCCAAGGCAGGCTCACCACTCCGAGCAGACTCCGGAACGTACTCTAAGCTCGCCACCTTCGCAGGGTAACGGCCAACTGGTAGAGGCTCGAACTGACGAGTCTCTACACCATCGAACGAAATCGGTATTCCCATCTGTCTCTTCCCTCATCGGTATTTACGGTTCCTAGCGTCCTCCGGCCTTCGCCTTGGCTTGGAGTTCTACCTGAACTCTCACGAGCTCCCTCCAGCCGCTATGTCACCAACTACGCTACACAACGACACCGCGTGACCAGGAACCGTATTGCCTTCGGCGGGCCTCCCCGCCTATGTTTACCGACACTGTACGTCGGGTGGACCCCTTAATTCAATCTGCTATTCGAGGGTCTTGTAAATGTCGAGTCTGCGCCAAAGCGTAGACACCTTCAAGCTTCATATCAGTATGGTCAGGAGCGACGACCGTCCCCTCCGCCAGTATAAAGAAGGTATCGGTCCTACCAGACCCTTCTACAGGCAAGCGCACCGAGCTACGAAGTTGTACGCCCTTCAAGTGGTGCCTAGTACCAAAGAGACCGCCGCCACGCTCATCAGGACACGACTCCACAACCTCAGAGTTCCACCCGAGTATAAGCTTGAGGGCTCTAAGTACCTCTTCCCAGCTAAAAGGAATGGACGAAGCGAATATATCTCCCTGCCTCCTGTAGGCAGGACCAGGCAGGTCAGGAACGAGGCTCCTATAGAAACCCTCCGGCCCACCCTTACAGTAAGCTCTATAGGGAGTGTCACTAATATGAACCAGGAACGGATTCTCGTCCGTACCACCGAACCAGGTCGTGTTATAGCCTTGCCTCACAATAAACTGGTTCCACCCCGGCTGCAGCCTGTAGAGCTCCAAGTCTCCACAAGAGGGCAGAACTATTGTATCACCACGCCTCTCTGGATATGTGTCCCTACTCGCGTACTCGATACGAGCCTTACCAGCCCTCGTAGGTCTTCGTCCTTTCAACTCAGTTAGTAACATACGTTACCTCCTTAACTACCTACCCAACAAATACTTAACACTGGCTCATTTTCACCCGCTCCTCCTCCAGTTAACCCAAGCAGACCGAGCTAACCTCCGGATTAAGCATCCGACGCTCGTTCCTGCGCCCTTCACCTGACAACACTGGCTGGACCAGGCCTAGGTGGCTTAGAGGAGTAACCAGCAATTACCTTGCACGCTTAAGTTGCCTCTCCTCTACCGTTTCGTAGCACTTCAAACATCTAGGCGAGATGGGCTTGTCTCCATCTCCTATAATATGACACGTAATCAAGCCTTGTCGGGGCTTCTCGACATAACTCCGCTGATACAGTGGATAGGAATTGAATCTCCTACCCTCTCCACCAGAGTCCGGCAAGTAATACCTACCAGTATCGAGCTTGCAAACCGGACACTTCATTGCTACTCCAACAACCTAACCCGATATGAGGCGCCTGATGGCCTCCGTACTCGGGTAACTATCTGACAGCGACAACGTGTCAACGAAGGCCTTCGCCTCCTTCAATGTCAAAAACTCGTCCTCTACCAACCTATAATCAAGCTTACCCTCAACCGAAACAGGGTAGAATACTCTATACCCACTCTCACTGACTAATATATCAGCATTCCTATACTCGTGCCTAAACCTGAAAAACTTCCGCCAGTTCACTCTACCCTCCTCAGTCTAGAATCTTCGCACATATGTCTTTGAAATAGAACTTGTCCCCAACCATCACAGCAGGGAGCTTGTCACTGCGTGACCTCGCAATGAACCTCTGAGACAGAGACGTGAGAAGGTGCCTCTTCCACCTGGCATCCGCACCAACACCCTCCATCGTCACGCTCATATAAATGATGAAGTCCGTCATGCGCACCAGGTCGTGAGCCAGAGCGGGTTGGAAGTCGGGGGAACGCTTAACTATGCCTGTAGATTCCTCCTTCAGCTCCCTAATACCCGCAGTCATCACAACAGTGATTGGCAAGCTCCGGAACTTCCTATACATCCTGCGAAAGCGCTCCTGCGTCTTCAAATAGTCGGGCTGAGATGGTATCTCCTCATTACCACTCTCACCTATGACCGTCTGACGAAGGGTATACTCCAACTCAGTCCCCGAATCGATAACCACGGACCTATACTCCAGAACAGGGACCTCGACACCAGACCCCTTACCAATGTACTCAGCAAGGCCCTGCCACTCACTCTTGGCAATCTTATCGTAGACAACAGTCATCTGGGACCATCTATCAACCGATAAGACAACAGGACTCGGATTCCCGAGACTCATTGCACCCGCATCTACATCGAGGAGCAAACACGGAGAGGTCTTATCACACGCCTGCAAAGTCCCACAGAAAGGCGTTTTTCCGACTCCCGACTCTCCATATAGTATACAGTTAAACTTATCCACAGAACACCACCACTCCACGCTGCTTCGCTTCCTTGGTCAGAAAAGTCTTCACCGCTGTGTAGTATTCCGCGGACATCGCCTCTTCCAGCTCAGGAATACGTCGGCCCAGATAGTTGATTATGTTAGTGAGGTAAGTGTCGTCTATATCCTTAAGCCTATGACAGGTACCCGTCCTGTCCTTCCAAACGAACGTACCCCTACTAAACTCAGGTACCAACAGATAACGCTCATCGTCGAACGGCCCAGGAATGTCAAAGTCATCCGGACCAGTGAAGTCGCAACCAAAAGGCCCAGCATCACGTGGGTTATGATGTTCAGAGCAAAACCCTGGTTCCCCCGACAATAGGGGATACAGAACCACAGCCTCGCCCCCACAGACCGAACACTTATCCATAGATTCGTCACTCATTGCTCGCCTCCTTTACAATCGTTACTCTATGTCCCTTGTACTCCTTAGGTCCGTCGACCCTGAACACAGTCGCAACACCTTGAGGAGTCTCATGAACGTCCACAATAGTCACCATGTAATCACCATCAGGCAGAGACTCAACCTTCCTCCGCAACACAAACACAAATACTACACCAGAGAGGACTAAGGCAAGAAGCGCAACAAGCCCCACTATAACTAACCAGCTCATACTCTCCCCTTTCTGGCCAACACAAAGTCCCTCGGAATCAGGCCCTCCTCTCTGAGGGCCTTAATATCCCTATAGACAACGTTTATGGACACATCATACTCAACCGCTAGACCGAACGCCGAGAAGGTCTTACCGTCCTGGACCCTCTTAACGACCTCTCGAAGCCTCTCAGTTCGACCCTTGCGGTCCAAAATGCTCCGCCGCCTCGTACTCAGCGACTTACCCATCCCTTCACAACTCCTTCCCCCAGAAGCTCCAACAACTTACTCGTCATTCCTATGCTCCCATTATAACACAGCATTCTCATCAATGCAAGGCAATCAGAGTAGGAGCTTTTCTGAGGCAGCCTTATCTGCTTCTTCAGCCTCCCGCCTTTTCTCCTCGTCGAAAATGCGACGGGCGTTAGAATAGTATGTCGTGTGTTGTCTTAGCATACCAGACTTCCTGACTATTACAATCCAGTTACCAAACCCGTCTTGCTCCATTTCGACCATCACACTTCCTCCCTCACTTAACGTCCTCCCGCCCCACGCAGAACGCCCTGACCGGAAACAAGCTCCAGGGCCCTCTCAGGAGCAGTCCTAATGATGTCGGCAATCAGTTTGCCCTTTGCTTGCTCCTCGTGCCTCTCAACGTCAACACCGAGGTCGTACGCGAGCCGCAGAAGCTCAGTGAAATCCCCGTACGCCTTAAGAGCTCCGTAGAGCCTCTCGACACGTTCAACCTTCTCAGGATGCTCACGCATCCACCCCCTCACCTTTGGGTCACCGTAATTACCAGCCATTAGTCACCTCCTAACACCTAGTTAACATCACTACAAACAGAAGCGCCCCGACACCTATCAATACCCACCTCAACAACCTAGGCCTCCGTACACCGTAGTCGCCTAAACGCTCCCATAAACTATCCTTGCGAGAGCTAGCCTCCTGAACCCTCCTCATAACCTCCGCCTCCCTCTTCTTAAACGCTAAGCGCCCCTCTAGCTCCCTGTTCCTGCCCTCGACTGCCGCAGCCTTCGACTCGAGCGCCTTAATACGCCTATCACGTCCCTCGAGCATAGGCTTCGACCACAACCTCCGGACGTCTGGAAGGGCCCAGAAAACCTCCCTCAACCAGGCAAGCAATCTACTGATTCTAACCGTAGCCCCACCTCCTGAGTGCTGCATCGGAGCCTCCCGCCCCTCTCCGGCGCTGAGCCCGCCTCTTAGGCCGACCCTTTCCTCGGGCACGCGTCCTGAATAACACCCTCTTACCGCTCCTAGTAATAAACTCAACGCGCCGCATTAGTTCACACCCTCCTAAGTCGCATCCGAATCAATACAATCAGTAAGTCCAACAAGCCGCGCCAACACTGAGGCCGGTAGTAGCACTTCCTCCCATACCTGCTGGCATCGCTATACCACCGACACTTATCCAACGAACAAAACACCACTTACCTCCTCGGCAAATACAGTCCCGGACACATCCCACCAAACTCCAGGAACCCCTAACCGAAGCCAACCCGCAAGCCGCCACCCTTAACCCCTGCATGTCGTTACTTACTCAACCGTAGCTCTTTTAGTCTCTTCCTCTTGTCTTCCAACACCTGCTCCAACTTGGGTATAGCTTCAGTTAGGAGCTCGAACCGCTTCTTCATATCTCCTAGTATAGCTGCCCTCTCATTGATGAAGCTCTCAATGGTTGATATCTCTGCGGACCTAATCATTGCTCTCCTCCCATACTAGCGGCTCAACTGCCGGGATGTAGAGAAGCCCGCCCACGACTGTGACCTCCACGCCAACCTCGACTGAACGCCTCCAGCTACGTACCCTCACTCACCTACCCCCTGCGACTCACTACCCACTCGGTCAATGAGAATACCGTCAAGGTGATTGAGTTCATGCTCAAATACCTGCGCAATCCGCCCCCTACCCTTGAAGCTGCGATACGTCCCATCAAGAGTCAGACCCCTAATCTTGACAAGCTTATGCCTCGTAACAATGTACTCCTTCTCAGGCAAACTTAGGCAGGTCTCCGACCCTGTAGCAGTGCCTTTAGAGTAAACAAGCTCGGGGTTGATTACCACCTGAACAGAATCCTCTCTACTGTAGGGATTAGTGCGGTAAGCAAACATTCGTAAGAGTTCGCCTACCTGAGAAGCCGAGACACTAACATAAATGAGTCCGCCATGTTCCACGCTCAACAGTCCACACAACTCCTTGGCAAGAGCCTCGACCTTAGCATCTATCTCCCCTATCGGCTCACACCTCTGACGCAGAACAGCATTCGGAACCGTCAAGATTGTCCTCACTGCGGCCTAACTCCCTTCTTGACTAGACCGCGAATCAGGAAGTAGAGGCCCACACCACCCAGAAGTACAGACACATACGGTTCTCGACCACCAACAAAGAAGGAGACAAACGCCGCCAAGAACCAGAGGACACTCACTATCAGGTCCCAAGTACCCCTACTCTTTCGCGGCCCTTCAGCCGTTGCAGGACTCTTACCACCGTAAAAGGCCTCGTATACCTCTCTGTAGCTCTTCATAACTCTTCACCTCCGATGCAGAACAGCATTCGAAACAGTCAAGATTCTCCACACTTCGCATTCCTCCCTGCACTCTCTATAGGCTCAACCCAGCAATGCTCAGGCGGCTCAGTATATCCCTGACATTGCTAACACTTCCTACTCCTACCATCTGGGGACTTGAACCTCCGTCCACAGTGAGTACAGACACCTTTAGGGACACCTTGATATGGCTGCGCCTTGCTCATCGCTCATCCTCTACATGATGCCGGACAGTACGGCGACCAGGAAGCTCCGCACCCTTTCTTGGATACCCAAGTTCCTGGACTCCCTATTGCCAGCCACGTTAAGTACTCGTATATCGAATTTCTCCAGCCAATTGAGGAAATCTTGCTTCTCTATGACAGGAGTATCTTCCCTACAGACCCTATACAGCGGCCTAGATAAAGACTTACAGCAGGCTTTGGTCAGTTCACTACCTGGACTGTAAAAGTCCCCAAAGACTACTGTGCCGTCACTATCTAGTACGTTGACTCTCGTTCTGTCTGGGTAACCGGAACTCCAGTTAGGAACTAGGTTGTACGTATCTCTAAGAAGTGCGGGCATTGGTCCTCGTTCCGTCTTCCAACCTAGTGGAGCTGTTCCTCCGGTGGGAATGCCTAACTCTTTACCAGCTTCTAGACCACCCTGGTCTGCACCGGTTTGACCACCTGAGATAATTTTCTCAATCATCTACTTACCTCCTGAACTATCCGAGCCAAACTAATGGGCCTGTAATCTACCACCTCGACACTCACATTGACGCGTCTCCGCACCATATTGAGATGAGGTTGATTAGCATGGTTGTGCCCATGAACCGTCCATCCGTCCCAACGAAGACAGAAGCCGTCCGCGGTACCAAAGACGTCGTGCACTAGCATGAACTCAACGCCGCCGCAACTAATAGTCTCACTAGAAACTACCTTCACAACATTCGGTATGACTGAAAGGACATGTACACCACGGTCATGCGAGCCTTTAACCCAAACAATTTCGCCATTCAACTGAGTCGCCCACCATCTAGGAGGACGCGAGCCACGACCATAGGCCAGGTCTCCGAGGAAATACACTAAGTCGTCGGGGGCAATAGTATCATTCCAATTACGACGAATAGTCTCATTCATCTCCTCCACAGACCCGAAAGGCCTGTTGCAGTACCGAATTATGTTAGTGTGGTCGAAGTGCGTATCACTAATCAACCACACCCTTTCGGCCTCACTGAGCGTGAACTCTCTAAACACAGGAACAGAAACGCCACTAAAATCTACCTTCATTTCCTACTCTCCATACCCGCCACCTGAGGCACGTCAACCAGATTGAAGACGTGCACTCCATCCTTGTCAGGCAACTCAGACTCCCTCCACAAATATCTCCCAAAACCATTCGTACCAGACCAGATACAGAAGTCAGTCCCAACAGAGAACGTCACCCTAGCTCCACCATCAACCTTGACAGTCTTCCTAATGACAGTTATCCTCATCTCCTGTACCTCAATCACTCGGCATAAACACCAAAACACTGCCCACCGCTATCAGGATGACAGCAACCACTGCCTGGGCGTCAGCACTCACTGGTCCTCCCTCAACCCAATCACACCACAACTCAAGCACAATGAGTAGGCCCGCCACTATATGACAAAATCCGGTCACAACCCTAAGCCTATCCTTCATTACTCACCTCAGACCTCACAGCTTCAATTTGTTCGCGCAACTGAACTGCTTGCACTACACATCCAGTCATTCCGTTGCTACCCCTCTCACATACGTATCCGCACTCTGAAACGGTCCACACCCTGAAAATGCACCAACTCAAGACCTATAGGCACCCTCAAACCCTGAAGCTGCTCGTCTACACCTGCACCCTGCGGGAAGTCAATCACCGCGCCCACAATCTCCCCAAACCTGACCATAGAGAGGCCAACAACGGCACAGTACAGCCTCCCAATAGTACGACCTGCGTGAACAAAAGGGCATACCTCCAATTTAAGCTGCAGATACAGTGTACCTGACACCCTGCTCTCCGTCCAAATAGCCGAAACTATAGTCCCCTCCGTAGGCCAACCGTCCTCAACTACAGGAACTGAAGGCTCGGGCCAGTCTCTGCCCTCAAACCTCTGCCTCAGAACCTCTCGCATAACAACGTCGGCAAGCTGCTCAGGGTTGAGCACAAACACGGGAGTAGTGGGGTACAACTCGTGCAGACGTGGAACAACACTATCAATGCTCTCGTTCTCGGAGGTAACGAACAAACACACCAGCCTAGCTACCTCAGCCCTAAGAATCCCGTCAGAGTGCTCCTCCACCCTACCAAGAAGCTCTACAAAGCCGCTCACGCTCTGACGCCCGATACCAAAGTAACTGGCACCAGAGGTCAAGACACCCAAACCCGTCAACTTGACACTGTAGAAGCCACTCTGATTATGTGGCTCAGGCACCCTGTCAGCGAAGTTCATCTCCTTCCAGTGATAACCACGCGCAGTACTCCTCAAACCAACTGTGTCCCAATTCCACACCCTATACGCAACCATACCATGAACCCTCGACATATCGATGTTGGGAAGCCCAACCACTACAGGCCTGCAGAACCTACGAGCCCTCTCGAGCTCAGCCTCACGAGCATACTCTACAGCAGCCTGAAAGCGCTTCGCCTCAGTAGCCTGTGCACACCTCCTATCATACTCCTCACTCTGAGCCCTCTTCAACAGCTCAGCAAACCTCTTAGGGTCTTCCTGCTTGAGCTTATCAATGGCAACCTGCATCTGCGTACGTACTACAACCTGTGCCCGCTTCTTGAACGCATCATGCATGTCACGTAAACTCATACCCTCACCTCCACCGGTACCCTCTCCGGCTGCCTTACTGGAAGCTCCACTGGAACAAAAGCCGGTTGCTCCACAGGAACAAAGGGTTGAACCCAACGCGTAGGATCAGCCTCCGGCAACCTCCCAGGCTCGGCAGGAGGACGATACGGCTCAACTATAGGAATGTCGTACTCTCTACGAATTGGTGCCGACGTACTCATTCGTCACCTCCTTCTAAAATCTACCTATATTATAACACCACAGTCCCATAGTAGTAAGCACATCAGAAGAGGAATCAAGTAGGCTGCCCATATCTCTCCCCAACCTCAGCGACCGCGTCTGAATGTTCCCTCATCCATCGCTTCACGCCCGCAATCTCCTCTACAATAGGGCCCAGGTAAGACAAATCCAAGGTCCACTCAAACTGAGAACGCTGCCGCCAAGCCTCAAAGGCCACCTTCCTGTCCTCAAAAAAGTCTCCCTCAGTACACCCATTAACACTGCAGTAATGCTTGATGAGCTGCCCATAGTCCAAGTCTCCACGCTGAGCCATAATGCCCGCGAGACCCAAGTGCTTTATGCTGTGACACAACATACACAGACTCATAAAGCCAACCAGCTTCTGCACATGATTAGCATCGTCATACCTCCACACCTCGTGCAGGAACAACCTAGCACTGGAAAGAGCGCGGCCGTACCCACATATCTGACATTGAGGCTTGAGGAAACGACAACGAAGCTCACGCCACATACACTGTGGAAACCTCGAACGCGCATTATCGTACCAAGTGGACCGAGGAACAAGTTCAATCTGTAATAACCTAGGAATCATCTCACATCAACCCTTTGAATGATGGCGAACCAATTCATCCACCTCCCATCCGCAGCCTTCACAAATCACACCGAGCCTCTCTCCCATCTCCCCATCTCCAAATGCCTCATGTACACCACACACTCATAAAAGGAGGTCTGCTTGAGGTTAAGAAAGCCAACACTCCCGCGAACAGTAAAGAACATCAAGTAGTCAGCATTGCTTGGGTACTGACCCGCTATGTCCGCAAGCTCACTCCACCTATTATACCATTCGTACATCCAACAAAGCATTCTCAAGTCGTAACGGTCTCTCCAGCTGGAAGCGGACACAACTGCACGCGCAACCTCAGGACTAATTTCATCCCGATTGAAGTCCTTCCACAAAGCCTTGATGCCAACCTGAGTCGGAAACACAAAAGGAAGCTCACTCTCCTCAATGATATCTGTACCTTCCTCTGTCAGCTCCGCCTCGGTACACACACTACGAATCTTCGTTTCGCTGTTCCAGCTAGAGAGACCAAAGGCACTTCTCATCCATACCCCCTACAACATGAGCCGGATAGGGCACGCTGTCGTACACATTATTCAACAAGTCGCCACCGCAAGTAGGACGACTGAGCCACAACCTCTTGTGAACCTGCTGAGTAACATCAACCTCGTCTACGTGAGTCATAAACACATTAACTTCCTCAAAATTGCCTCCGTCCCTCAAAGCCTCCAACAACGAAACAGGACGCTCCCTCTCAGGCCGCTCCAAGTACTTAGTCCGAGTGGGATAACGCTTCATCTGGTAGCCCAAAAAGCCCTCACCCTTCTCAAAGTGGTTGAGCCCTACAACAAGCATAGGTGAGGCGCCCCTTAGACTCCAACCACCCAGCTCGTCTTCACTAATAGCCACGTCCAACTTCTTCGCGGAGTAGACACAATCAGTGTGTATACCTATCAGAGACGAAGGGTCCTGCTTAGCGAGCTCATAAACTCTCAACCTTGCGTCAGTCATTATTTCAGCGGCGTAAAACGGATTATAGAGACGTCCAGGCTCACCCTCAATGCTCTGATGAAACTTACCGTAGATGCTAGCCAGTGTCACCTTCATAAGGTGACGCTTGAACCCCTTACTGCGCAACTTAACATCGTACAGTTTGTCGACGACATACCTAAGCAACGGATAATTGACACGCGAAACAAAGTACCAACCCCTAATCGGTTCAGAATGACAGTGTCTGAGCCCATTCAAGGTAAGGGTAGCATAAAAAGTGCCTGTAGGCGTAGAGTTGCCAAAACGGGTCTTAAGGTTCACCCACGAAACATACACATCGTCAGGAACAGTCACCCCACAGAAAACGTAACCCAACAAGGCGTTCTTCGGTGGAGCACCTTTTTTGTATATCCATGCACCATAATCCAAACTAGGAAGAGTCCTAACGACCGCAGGATACGCACTATTCAAATCGTAATCATACATCCTGTCAAACCAACCTCTCTTGAAAAACTCCCTCCAAGGAGGCTGAACAGCTTCCTCGGCGTACTGCCTGGCCCCCTCAGGAACTCTACCCATATTAGGAACACTTATACCCAACTGGTCGACGATGTAGGACTCGACCACAGTAGCCGGAGACGAAAGAGTACGAACAACCATACCAGCGTCATTGAACGTCTTAACGACCAAGTTACCAAGCGCCCCTGTTACCTTTGCATCGTTAACACAGTACTCCATGAGTTGCTGGTTACCGTAGTAAGAATTGTCCATATCAGCAACAGGAAAGTCGGACTTCCTCATCTTGACATAACTAGCAGCGTCCGCTAAGCGTACATAGCGACCCTGTATGGCGAAGTACTGCGCAACATCCCAGAACGTAGTCCAAGTGTTGCCCTTAGCAAAGTGCAAGAACTTACCAGGTATGTACCACACGCGTATATCACCGAAATTCGCCTTAGTCCGCTCTATCAACTCCCTACAAAAGTCCTCACCAAACCACTTCAACACAGCCTGAGCGTCGAAATCCATATTATAGCAGACATACTTATTGCCCGACAGTATAAACGGAAACAGGTCCTCAACACCACGAACCCACGAATGGTTACCACTGCCATCACACAGCAAAAAGGCGTAGCCGGTCTTCAACGTCTCCGTATCAAACCCCACTACACTGCCGACAGGCCTCACCCACCTTCTCACTTCACGCTCCGACGTATTGCAAAACCACTTAACGCTTCCTCCCACAACTCTACCATAGCCACCCTGTCCTCATACAACCTAGGCGAGTATATCTTCTCACCCATCTCCGCCTCGGCCTTAACCCTCTCACGGTAGTAATCCTCAATCTGACTCATGAAACCCTTCCGCTGAGCAGGAGTTAACCTACCAAACCACTTCATACGAGCACGCCTTAACCAACGCACATTCCGACCGCTAATAGCCCTCTCCGAATAAAAGTCACACTCAGCAGGGCTGAAGAACTCACTCTCCAACCTACGATATCGATACGACCTAACAGGCTCACCCCTGTACGTCTTCGGCCTTGCCACTACTCACCTCCAATTTAGTCACCCTGCCCTCCAAATTAAACAGCTTACGCGTTCTGGCACACACCCGCAACAAGGTGGGCTTATAATCGCCAGGATGCTCCTCCAAATAAAGCCTGACAGCCCCAGAAATAGCCAAAGCACGTGTATCGGCCTCAACACGATACTCACCATCCAAAACCCACACTATCCATTTCATTCTACCCTATTTTACCACAGCAATCTTCCCATTGTACCCACATCATAATAGGAATCCTTTACACCCCATCCAAATGTTTGGGTAACTACTAACCAACACAAACCACAGGGTCATATACATCACAGTATATGGCCCTTCTTTTATACGTCTTCCC
>SDBT01002764.1_pt1 | contig 30741 bp, 23 predicted proteins | sample 2277101 | NCBI WGS metagenome assembly SDBT01 (sample SAMN10404973, study PRJNA504765) | marine sediment metagenome | isolation source: marine sediment core GS10_PC15, 103 cmbsf | place: Arctic Ocean: Southern Knipovich Ridge | collected 2010 | reverse complement strand
AAAATTTACAGAAATAATATGCTGTTGGAAGAAATGGTCCATTCCCGTACCAGTGCTCTTGTCGCAGAGAAAGAGAAAGCGCAGGCGGCTGTTGATGCACTCAGGGAAAGTGAGGAAAAATATGCAACATTTATACGCTATAGTACGGAAGCCATTTGGTGTATCGACCTGAAAAACCCCATCCCTGTAAAAATGTCCGTTGAAGAGCAGATTGATCGAATTGTCAGGGATGCTTATTTGTCGGAATGTAACGACGCTATGGCTAATTTGTATGGATATGATTCAGCCGACGAGATTATCGGCCGGTCCTCAAGTACAGGTTTATTGAGAGCTGTCCCGGAAAACCGACATAATCTTCATCAATTCATCAACTCTGGTTACCGGTTAAAAAATGCAGAATTCAAAGAGATCGATAAATCAGATAATGTAAAGATCATGCTGGTTGGATTTACTGGTATTCTTGAAAAGGGACATTTGGTTCGGGCCTGGGGCATGCAGCGTGATATTACACAACAGAGGCGGGCAGAAGAGGCCCTGAAAGAAAGTGAGGAGATGTACCGGAGACTTATCGAACGTTCTCCGGATGCTATTCTTGTTCATAGTGAGGGACGAATCGATTATATCAATAAGGCCGGTGTCAAACTTTACGGAGGAACAAATGTTTCAGATTTTCTGGGGCATAAATTGACAGATTTATCTCATCCTGAATTTCGGGAACTGGGGCAGATGCGTGTACAGCAGATATACCAGGAGAAAAAAGAAGTGGGCTTAATGGAGCAAAAAATGGTCCGCATTGATGGAAGTGAATTTGATGTTGAAGTGATGGGTGCACCGATTATTTATAATGGCCGGGCAAGTGGTCAGTCCATTGTCCGTGATATAACCGAACGCAAAAAGATGGAAGCAGAATTACAAAAGGCTCAAAAACTTGATTCTGTAGGTATCCTGGCAGGGGGTATCGCCCACGATTTTAACAATATTCTCACGGCAATTCTGGGTAATATTTCTCTTGGTAAAATGTATTCGGAACCCCAGGATGAGGCCTATGTGGTATTAAGTGAAGCAGAAAAGGCCACACTTCAGGCGAAGGATCTTACTCAACAATTACTGACATTTTCAAAGGGTGGGGCGCCGGTGAAGGAAACCACATCTATATATGAGATCATAAAAGATTCTGCCGATTTCGTATTACGTGGATCAAATATTGATGCAGAATATGATTATTCGCCAGATCTCTGGTCAGTTGATGTGGATGCTGCTCAGATTAGCCAGGTCGTACAAAATTTGATCATTAATGCCGAGCAGGCCATGCCGGATGGTAAGAAAATATCAATTAAACTTAAGAATATTGAACTCACTAATGCTCAGTTTCCTGGCATTCGACCGGGAAAATTTGTTGAAGTGGGAATTGTTGACAAGGGGATTGGTATCTCTGACGAACATCTGAATAAAATTTTCGATCCTTATTTTACGACTAAGCAAAGAGGCAGCGGTCTGGGTTTGGCGACGTCATACTCCATTATCAAACGTCATGGGGGTCATATCAATGTCAAATCTAAAATCGGAAAGGGAACAGAGGTTCTGATCTATATTCCGGCTTCAGATAAACAAGCACCTGAAAAAAAATCCATGGAGGAAAAAATTCTGGCAGGTAATGGCCGGATACTGGTTATGGATGATGAAGACATGTTACTGCAGGTATCAGAGCAATTTCTGAGCCATCTGGGTTATCAGGTTTGCACAGTCTCTGATGGAGAGAACGCAATAAAGGAATATAAAAGGGCTTGTAAAGAAGGGAGCCCCTTTTCGTTAGTAATCGTGGATTTAACGATACCGGGAGGAATGGGAGGAAAAGAAACCATGAAGGAATTGCAGAAAATTGATCCCAAGGTTAGGGCAATTGTATCCAGTGGTTATTCTAATGATCCGGTGATGGCTCATTATTCGGATTACGGTTTTCGGGCTATCCTGACCAAACCCTATAAAATTGAAACCATGAGCGCGGTTATCGCCGAAGTGATAAATAATCATTCAGTATGATCTTCACAGATAAAAATCTATCCATCTTTCCAGAAATCTTAAAATCTTCATTATTTTCAAAATCTAATCTTATTTTTGCTTGAAAAAAAAAGAGTATTTTATTACCTTAGAATCTTCGCTTTTAAGATTATAAATAAATTATTGCGTTCTAAGGAGGAGAATTGAAAAATTATAAAACAGATCAGTTAAGAAATGTAGCAATAGGGGCACATGGTGGTGCCGGTAAAACAAATCTGGTTGAAGCTATGATCTATAACATGGGTGAGATTAACCGGATTGGTTCTATCGAGCAGGGTACAACGACTTCAGACTATAATCAGGATGAAATCGACCGTCAAATATCCATTAATACATCTTTGTTACACGGCGAATGGAATGACCATAAATTAAATATTATCGACGTTCCCGGATATCCTGATTTTTTTGGTGAAGTGGTTGGCGCCTTCAGGGCTGTGGAAAGTATTTTGGTTGTTGTCTCAGCGACCGGCGGCGTCGAAGTTGGTACGGAACTTGTTTGGCAGGAAGCACAGAAACTCGGTTTGCCGCGGTTTATTGTGATTAATAAACTGGATAAAGAAAATCTTGATTATGAAAGTGTTTTAACTTCTCTGCAGGAGAGTTTTGGACATCAGGTCGTCAGCGCCCAATTTCCGGTAAATGTCGGTCCGGGCTTTAACAGCATCGTGGATCTCATTCGTATGAAGTTGATGAAGTTCGCGACGGATGGAAGCGGTAAATATACAGAAGAGGCGATTCCGGATGATCTGAAGGAAAAAGCAGATGATCTGCATCTTAAACTGATCGAAGCGGTCGCAGAAAGTGATGATTCATTGATGGAGAAATATTTTGAAGCGGGTGAATTATCTGAGAATGAATTCAGAAGCGGGTTGAGGAAAGCAATTCTGAATCATGAAGTATATCCGGTTTTTTGTGCTTCGGCTACGTCAAACATCGGTGTTCGTCGATTGAATGACGTCATCGCCAACTTTGCACCTGCACCTTGTGATGTTAAAACTGTTCCTGCGTTGGATAAAAATGATAAAGAGATTGATATCTCCTGTGAAATTACAGGGCCTGCTTCTGCAATGGTATTTAAAACTATTTCCGAAGACCATGTTGGTGAATTATCCTATCTTAAAATTTTCTCAGGGGCTGTAAAGGCCGGCGACGATATGCAAAACAGTACACAGAGCAAATCTGAACGGATCGGACAAATGTTTGTTCTGAATGGTCGAAATAAAACGAGTGTGGATCGTCTTATTGCCGGTGATATAGGTGCTGTTGTTAAATTGAAATCTACTCATACAGGTGATACGCTCTGTGATAAGAGTAATGTAATAAAATTTCCGAAAATTGCATTTCCCGAACCTAAAATCAGAACCGCCATCCTGCCAAAAACCAAAGGCGACGAAGACAAGATAGGTGTCGGTTTGCATACTTTACATGAAGAGGATCCGACCTTTGTCTCCCATTTTGATCCTGAATTAAAACAGACGATCATTGCCGGTCAGGGAGAAATGCACCTGGCGATTATTCTGAAACGGTTGAATAAAAAATACCATGTGGAAGTGTTGGAAGAGCCCCCGAATATTCCGTATCGTGAAGCGATTAACGGTAAGGCAGAAGCCCAGGGTAAATACAAAAAACAATCCGGTGGTCGCGGTCAGTATGGTGACTGTCACTTAAGACTGGAAAAAAAACCGCGGGGTGAAGGATTTGAATTTGTGGATGCTATTGTAGGAGGTTCTATCCCCGGGAAATTTATCCCTGCTGTAGAAAAAGGTGTTACCGAACGTATGGAAAAAGGTGTTATCGCCGGATATCCCATTGTCGATGTAAAAGTCACCTGTTTTGACGGCAGTTATCACAATGTGGATTCTTCTGAAATGGCCTTTAAAGTGGCCGCCTCCATGGGTTTCCAGAAGGCTTTTATGGCTGCAAAACCCGTCCTCATGGAACCCATATATGATATAACAATAAAGGTGCCTGAAGAATTTATGGGCGATGTGATGGGTGATGTGTCAGGACGGCGTGGTAAGATTATGGGTATGGATTCTGAAGGAAAATTTCAGGTGATCAGGGCTAAAATTCCCCTGGCAGAACTGCACAAGTATTCTACTTCACTGCGATCGATGACTTCGGGTAGGGGAATTCATAACCGCGTTTTTTCCCATTATGAGGCGGTACCTTCTGAGGAAGCGGAAAAAATAATAGAAAAAGCGAAGAAGGAAAAAGAAGAAGATTCCTGATGAAACGATTATGGGCCCCCTGGCGGCTGGAATATATTAGGAATGCTCAAGATGATGATGAACAGGGATGTATTTTCTGTCTCAAACCTAAGGAGTCCAGGGATAAAGAAAATCTTATTGTCTATCGCTCTCATCACTGTTTTGTGATAATGAATAAATATCCCTACAACAACGGCCATATCATGGTTGTACCCTATCTTCACGAGGCAGATTTAACGTGCTTCTCTGATGAAATTTTACTAAATATGCAGCATTTGATTCAATTATCGGTCAAATCACTTCAGCAAACCATGGATCCTCATGGCATTAATGTGGGGATCAACCTTGGGCGAAGTGCCGGCGCAGGAATCATTGATCATTTACATTATCATTTGGTGCCGCGTTGGGATGGTGATACCAATTTTATGCCTGTTTTAACCGGAACGAAAGTCATTTCTGAGGGTTTGACCGAGTCCTGGGAAAAACTGCACAACGCATTCAAAGATTTGTCTTCAATCTAAGTTGACCTGAGAATTTCTTCAGTCATTTAAATTATTTTTTGCATGATAACACTCATAAAAAATATCGGTAGAATGTATAGTGCTGATACCAATGGCGTGTATGGTCAGTGTATGGAACATAAGAACTGCGCCATTTTATTGGAAGATGAATTTATCAGCCATATATATCCAGAACCTGATCCGAAAAAACAGAAGGCAGATCTGATAATTGATGGTAATGGAAAGACACTCCTGCCCGGATTTGTAGATGCTCATACCCATCCTGTATTCTGGAATACCCGGGAATCCGAGTTCATTATGCGGATTAAAGGAATGTCTTATGAAGAGATTGCTGCTGCCGGAGGGGGGATTCGCAATAGTGCCCGCAGTTTTCAAAAGGCTGCGAAAGAGGAGATTAAGGAAATTACCAGGAGCAGATTACGAACTTTTCTCGAATATGGCACGACGACAATCGAAGCTAAAAGTGGTTATGGCCTGTCGTTAGAAAGTGAAATAAAGGCATTGCAGATCATTGCTGAACTAAATAAGGAGCAGGATCTGGAAATGATTCCCACGTTTCTTGGCGCCCATGAAGTACCCGATGAATACAGATCCAGGCGTCAGGCATATATCGATCTGATTGTAAATAAAATGATTCCGGAGATCTCCGAAAAAAAACTGGCCCGTTATTGTGATGTGTTCTGTGAGAAGGGTGTCTTCAGTCTTGATGAGACCAGAGTTATTCTCGAAACCGGAATTAAATATCACTTACCCGGTAGAATTCATGCTGATGAGTTACATGCTTTCGGGGCTGCCGAATTGGCAGCAGAAATGAAGGCCCTTACTGCCGACCATCTGGTAAAAGTATCCGACAAGGGGATACAGATGATGGCTGATGCCGGTGTGATTCCTGTCCTCCTGCCGGCGACCACATTTTTTCTGAGAAAAGATGAGTATGCACCAGCAAAAAAAATGCTCTCAGCCGGATGCGAAGTGGCTCTTGCCACAGATTTTAACCCGGGCAGCTCAATGACACAGAATATGCAACTGGTTTGGACTGTTGGGGCTTTAAAACTTGGCATGCTTCCCGGTGAATTGTTATGGGCCACCACATATATACCTGCGAAGAGTCTTCAGATGCAGGGAGAGATAGGTGGGATCGAACCGGGAAAACAGGCAGATCTGATACTCCTGAATATACCGAATCTCGATTTTCTGGCTTATCATATGGGGATTAATCATATTGACCTGACAATTAAAAAGGGTAAGGTCGTATTCCGGAAAAACAATCCGCAGTAGAATAGATGCTTTATAACTCTTCTCCAGGGAGTTATTTTTATTTAAATTGTGACCTTGCTGACAATTTGGATCAATTTGCCTGCATTCGACCTGTCTTGGCGTATTAATTTAATACATAATTGTTTCTGTTAAGAACAAAGGGGATTTATATGACTTTGTGGCAGGTTGCTATCTTGACTTTACCTGGTGTATTTGATAACTTAAAAAAAATAACTCTATCTTATACACCTCTATATTATGACTGAAAATACACCAGATAAATATAACGATATAAAAAAAGAAATTGGCATAGACGGCGATTCACCTGAGATCGAGGAGATCATCCGGATTATAGGTGCAGTTGCGCCGACGGATCTCTCTGTATTAATAAACGGAGAGAGTGGAACAGGAAAGGAACTTGTTGCCCGCGCCTTACAAAAACTGAGCCCCCGGAGAGACAAACCTTTTATATCGGTAAATACCGGAGCTATTCCGGAAGGGATTCTGGAAAGCGAATTATTTGGTCATGAAAAAGGATCATTTACCGGGGCTATCGGGCAAAAAAAAGGCTATTTTGAAGCTGCTGATGGTGGAACGATCTTTTTAGATGAAATAGGAGAGACGCCGCCTAATACGCAGGTCAAGTTGTTGAGGGTGCTGGAAGAATCAGAATTTATGCGTGTAGGGGGTACACAAGTTTATAAAGCAGATGTTCGCGTAATTGCTGCAACGAATAAAAATTTGGAAACGGCGGTTAAAAATGGTGAATTCCGCCAGGATCTTTATTTCCGCCTGAAAGCAATCACCATCGATATTCCTCCACTCAGACGCCGGCAGGAAGATATTCCGTTACTGGTCTCTCTGTTCACTAAAAAATTCTCAGAGGAGCAGAATCATTCTTTTAAAGGTTTCTCGCCCGATGCTCTGAATCTGATGAGGGAATATGACTGGCCTGGGAACATCCGGGAACTGCGAAATTTTGTAGAAACTTCCCTGATTCTGAACAAGGGAGAAGTAGTAAATTCTACCTATGTTAATGCTAATTTGAATATCAGATCCGGTTCGAAGAATTTACCGATACCTCTTAACAGACCCCATGATCAGGCAGAGCGCGAACTTATTTATCGTACCCTGTGGGCATTGAAACTTGATGTGGATGAAATAAAAAGTATTTTGATGGAGATGCAGGGACGCAAAGTAAATTCAAATAATCTTCCTGATATGCCGGCGGTAGGAGGCGAAGCAATTCAGGAGTATGATGATTTTGAATTAAAACCAACGACAATTGCTGCCATGGAAAGAGACATGATAAAGAAAAACCTGCGAAAATTCGGCGGCAGTCGACGCAAAACTGCACGCCTGCTTCAAATAAGTGAGCGAACTCTTTACCGGAAAATAAAAGAATATGGTCTGTAAATCATTAGTTTTGTCCATCGGATTGCTATTTATGCTTCATTGTACCGGATGTGTGTATTCATTTGGAGGATCTATACCTTCGGACGTTACAAAGATAGCCATCCCTTTATTCGATGATAATACTTCATACCCGGGTGTCAGGGAGGATCTGAGCAATCTGGTTATTGATGCTTTTATCGCAAACAATATTCTCCGGGTAGTAAATGAATCTGAAGCGGATCTTCTCATAACCGGAACGATACTCTCAATCAGGGAACGGGCAGCAATCATTACAACAGGTGAAGAGGTTGATCAATATGATGTGTATGTGAATGTAAAAGTCAAGTGTGAGAATATAAGATCTGGAAAGATCTGGTGGGAAAAGACCTTACGCCGCTTTGGACCAATGACCGGGGGGGGGACGCAGGAAGATCTGCAGGCTGCCATTGGGGTGGCAATTCAACAAATAACCGATGATATTCTAAATAATACAATAGCTTATTGGTAAATGGATGATTCAATATTTAATATTAAATATATATCTGATTTGTTTGGCTGTAATTGGTATTTTTTCAGTGGAAGCGCTGTTCCTTGCTTTTAAATTCTGGCAGGGTTCAAAGAAAAAAGAGTCACATAAGGTGACCGAATATTTACCATTTGTTACGATACAATTACCGGTTTATAATGAGTTATACGTTGCAGAAAGATTGATTAAATCGGTATGTGCTCTTGATTATCCCATTGAGAAAATGCAAATCCAGGTGCTTGACGATTCCACTGATCAGACTAATCATCTTTGTAAACAACAGGTAGATCTGTTTAAGAATAAAGGCTTTGATATTATTTATGTGCACCGCACCGAGCGTTTGGGCTTTAAGGCTGGTGCCCTGCGTGAAGGTCTTGAAAAAGCAAAGGGAGATCTTATCGCGATCTTTGATGCCGATTTTGTGCCAGGGAAGGATTTCCTGTTAAATACAGTCCATCATTTTCATGATCCACAGGTTGGCATGGTACAGACCCGTTGGGATCATCTGAATGAAGATTATTCAATGTTAACACGGGCGCAGGCATTCGGACTTGCCGGTCACTTTGTAATTGAACAAAATGGACGCAATAACGCAGGATGTTTTATAAATTTTAATGGAACTGCAGGAGTATGGCGTAAAAAATGCATCGAAGATGCCGGAAACTGGCAGGATGATACTCTGACAGAGGACCTGGATTTAAGTTATCGTGCCCAAATCAAAGGCTGGAAGTTTTTATATTTGAACGAGATTCCGACCATGTCAGAATTACCTGCAGAAATTAATGCCCTTAAAGGCCAGCAGTATCGCTGGACTAAAGGAGCCATCGAGACGGCACGTAAGATCTTACCTGTTTTGTGGACGAGTAATCAGTCGTTATACAAAAAAATACATGGTACATTTCATCTTACAGCAAATATGGTTTACCCCTTTATCCTGCTCCTGGCAATATTAAATTTACCCATTATCCTGATAAAAAAAGAATTACCTCAAACGGGGATTTATTTTATCATTTTTACATTTTTTATGCTATCTTTTGCTTCATCATTTGTTTTCTACTTACTTTCGCAGAAAGCGATCCATAAAGATTGGATGAAGCGAATGCTGATGTTTCCTGTTTTTATGTCCGGCAGTATGGGGCTCTCTATAAATAATTCGTGGGCGGTTATTCAGGGACTGCTAAAAATACAAACACCCTTTATTCGTACACCAAAGTACCGTCTGATCGGAAAATCCGACACATTTGAGGGAAAAGGCTATGGCACCACTCTGGATAAAATGGTCTATGTTGAGATATTGATGGCTGTTTACAGCTGCTTTAGTGTTATATTGGCAATTTACTATCTTGAACTGGGTCTTTTGCCCTTTATGATAATGTTTTTAGCGGGATTTTCTATTACTGGATTTTTATCCATAAAGCATTATATTAAGATAAACTTGGGGAGAGCTTGAATTGGAAATTTCCGAAAATTCAATGAATCTGCCCGGTGGTGAAATTTTATTTGCCCGCCTGGCTTATAATTTGTTAGAATCTGGGGATGTTGAAGAGGCAACCAAGATTCTGGAAAAGGGTTTACGGTCTTATCCATCTTATGCTCAGGCACATTATATACTGGCCAGATGTTATATGAATCAACATCTGACAGACGAGGCACGGGCAGAATTAGAGCGGGTCCTGCGCTACGATCCTAATCATGTTAATGCTATCAAAGATCTGTCCGGTATCTATTTTATCAATGGCTTTCAGGATTTGTACAAAGAGTACTTGTTAAAACTCTTCGTCCTCAATCCTTTGAACGAAGAAGTTATCGATGAAGTCAAAAAACTGGGAGAATATAAACTCTGGTCACCTGTAACAGAAGATCTCCCCCAGGTTGGCTTAGGTGATACAGGCCTGGAGGAGCCGGGTACTCCGCAACCAGAGATACCTGTAGAATCACCCGGGGATCCTTTTTTTCCGGAGAAAGTCGATCTGAGCCAATTTGATAATGTGGAAGACGATTTTACGACCATTTTGCATGGAAATCTGGAACTTCCCCAGAAAAAGCCAGATTCTGAAGAAGAAGATCTTGATATTTTGAAAAGCCGGGAGGATATTTTTGGTGGTGAAGAACTAAATGGAAAAGATGAGAAATCGGAAGAAAGCCTTGAGTCAATGGATGATATGCTTGGGGATGATGAAGAACTGGTAATCAAACAGATTAATGAGACGGATGAACATATTCGAATTATCAATGATGAGAAAAAGGCACTTTCCGAGGATAGATATGATCCCACACCTGATGCTGCAAATACCACTGACACGGCTGGGGATGTTGTTCCTTTATCTAAAGAAATCGATCCTGCTGAGCAGGAAATACCCGTTGCCGAACCCAAAGAAGATCAGATTGAGATAGATAATATTATTTCGGAAATGTCTGAATCGACTGGTAATAAAAAGGAACCAGGCGAAGAGCCTGAACATCCTGTAACGGATTTTGACCATTTACAGGATGATGAAGAAGATAAATTTGAACAGCCGAAGATCATTAGTCAGACATTGGGCGAGATTCTTGTTTCGCAGAAATTATATTCAGAGGCTAAATCCGTATTTGAAGCATTAAAAGAAAAAAATCCAAACAATAAATCATTGGACGTAAAAATAGCGTATCTTGATAAAATAATAGGTCTGGAAAAAAGGGCAAAATCCTGATCGATTTATCTTAAATTATTGAACTTCTGATCCAAATGTCAGTAGAATGATTCAACTAAATGAAAAACTTTGCGTTAGATGCTATTTTTATACTAAAATTTATTAATAAGTCACGATACCTTTCCAATGATTTATACGCCGCATGTTAAATTCCTGATTCTGACAGCAATCCTGTTTTATTTAACAGCTATCGGTTCTGCTGCTGATCCCACAAGTAAAGAATATCTCATACGGATCTCAGATGACCTTTCTGCAGTGATAGTAAGCAGCCCAGCTAAAAATAGTCTTAAAATTTTAAAAGAAACCCTTCACATAGGAGATGATTCGGATATTGTAAGAATTCTGGATCTGCCGGCCACGCCATTAGCGCGTTGGTATCTGTTACGAACCAATTTGTCTTCTCTCAATCAGATAGCAGCTCTCCAACAGAATCCGAATGTGGATATTGTCGAAGAGAACAACCGTCTCCAGATACATAACCAGCCGGTGAATGATCCCCTCTATGCCGAACAATGGTATCATCAACATGTAAAGGCGTTCGAATCATGGAAAAATTTCACCATAAATCCTAATGTGATCATTGCTATAATTGATACCGGCATCGATTATGAACATCCGGATCTGGAGGGAAGTTTATGGATTAACACGGATGAAGATCTGAACGGAAATGGCCGTTTTGATCCGGAAGATCAAAATAACATTGATGATGATGCTAACGGATATATCGATGACGTGATCGGCTGGGATTTTACTGATGCACCCCGGTTGGGCGGTGGTGGCGATGATACAGACCCCGACAACGACCCGATGGATGACTTTGCCGGTGGTCACGGAACGAAAATCGCTGGTATTATTGCTGCCCGCACGAATAACTACCGCGGTATTTCAGGATTAATCCCGGGTATAAAGGTCATGAATTTAAGGGCGGGAACGGCAAGCGGATATCTTGAAGAGGATGATGTGGCCAGGGCGGTATTGTATGCGATCAATAATGGAGCCAGAATCATCAATATGAGTTTTGGGGATGTTGTACTCTCAAGATTCCTCAAAGATGTCATAGAATATGCTTACTCCAAAGAGATGGTAATTGTGGCCTCTGCGGGAAATTCAGGCAATGACGTAATTCATTATCCGTCAGGTTTAGCTGAAACAATATCGGTTGGTGCCACGGATCAAAATGATAACCGGGCCGGCTTTTCAAATTACGGGGGAACTATTGATCTGGTTGCTCCGGGTGTTGACATTCTGAGTACCAGCCCGGGTGGGGGATATGGAACAGCCGGGGGTACTTCGTTTAGCGCGCCCATGGTATCTGCAACGGCGGCATTATTGCTTTCAAAAAATGAGGGACTCTCCGTTGAACAAGTCAGAAATCAATTAAAAACATCCACCGATGATATCGGGATAAAAGGATGGGATTCTGATTTTGGTTCGGGCAGACTCCACATGGAAAAAGCATCCCTGATACAGGATGAAAGCAGTCTGGTGTTTCATTATCCTCTTACCGGCTCTCACACGTCTGAAGACACCATCGCCATTATTGTCACAGCACAGGATCCTGATCTTATTTCCCTGGATCTTGCTTATGGCATTGGTACTGACCCTTCTGAATGGTTTGAAGTTATATCTGGCTACGCTTATCAGATAATTGATGATACGTTAGCTGTCCTTTCTGTCGGGACAATTCCCGATACATCGTTGACGCTGCGTTTACGTCTGCAAACATGGGATGGGGAGGTGTCAGAAAACCGCTCCATCATTAGCATCGACAGGACAGGACCCCGCATTACAAATCACAATGTTCTGCGTCTGCTCGATGGCCGTGATCATTCCTATCTTTTAAAATTTCAAACGGATGACGTCTGTATTGCAGACATATTTATCAGGTCTCTCGGGGAAGAAAGTAGTTTTATTCCGGTACGTCTGGCTTACGAAGCGAGGAAGCACCATTATCTATTCAGCCCCCGCGGAGAGATTGAATATTTTATTAAAGTAACTAACTACAGCGGATTGCCGGAGATCGATGATAATAATGGAACTTACTACCAACTAAAAGCAATTGAAGATGACCTCCCCCGTGAAGAATTTGTTAAAACTGATTATACCATTCCCGCAGGTTACCTGCTTCCAGAGGCTACCGATTTTGACCGGGACGGTCGGTATGAGATCGTCATTTCACAATACGATATGAATCGTAATTTTGGTCCGGTTGCTGTATATGAATTGAATAACGGGCAATTTGTTAAACAGATGGAGACATCATTTAAAGCCATTCCACGATCATATGGTGATGCTGATGGAGATGGTAAGCCGGAATTACTGTTAGGATATGGCCAGAAAAGTTACTTGTTGGAATCAATTGCAGTTGACAGCTGGTCGTCACAAATTGTCTGGTCAGATACCGGCGCGTTCTGGGCAAGTCGGATTACCGATCTTGATCATGATGGAAAAAATGAGATTCTTGGAAAGGAGGGGAACGATTTTGTCCTGTACGAATCAACAGGGGACAATACCTTTTTAAAAAAATTTACATTCAGTAATCTGAGCCCGGGTAATAATCAACTCGGCCCTCCCAGAACAGAAGTCGCCGATCTTGACATGGACGGATACCTTGAAGTCTACTTTGGTGATTATGATGGAGATATCATCGCGTATGAGAATACCTCAAACGATACTTATGAGTCTCGTGGTTACATTGCCCTCCCTCTGCAAGATGCAACGAACTTTTTTTCAGTTACGAAGAATATTTCTCAACCCACCCGGTCATTAGTTGCGGGATCACATACAAGCACAAATTTGAATTATGAACATGAATTTGGTGCACAGTACTGGTCCTATTCAGTTATCCGGATGACGGCAGATAATTCTTATGAAATCCGGCAGGAAATCCCCGTTTATGGTCATGCGGACCTCAGAGATTTCGATGCTGGTTGTAACACCGCTGCCCTGGGTGACGAAGGGGAGGATTATGTCTTCCTGGCCCCCTATCCAGACCTCTATGTTTTAAAAACCGATGGGGACAGTCTGGTTCCGGTGTGGTATCATGAAGGTGTAAATACTAACGCAGTACTAGTACATGATTTTGATCAGGATGGAAACAGTGAATTCTTTTTTAATATTGGCGATCAGATCATTGCCTATACCAAAAATTTAGTCGAAAGACCAGGCAGGCCGGAAAAACTCCAGGCCTATCCACTCAATCAATCATCGATCTATCTCTCCTGGCAACCGGTATCCCAGGCTGAAAAATATCTTATTTATCGCGGAGATAAATCGGATCATTTAAGTAAGTATGATTCCACTTATTCAAAGACTTATTATATGGATACTGATGTTGTCGAAGAAGTTTCATATTCCTATGCCATTCGAACAGTTTCCGCTTCCTATAAGCAAATATACAGTAATTTCAGTGAGACAGTCAGAGCAGTTCCGAACGCGCAGCCTCGTGTGGACACACTATTAGTAAGAAATGAACGACAGCTAGAAGTGTATTTTAACGAAAATATGGATATAAACGCCATGCCAGCGGTGAATTTTTCTCTTATGGAGGAAGAAAATCCAACGACCTCTGCCATATCTTTTTATAATGGTAAAGCTGTCCTGCTCAGTTTTTCTCGTCCTCTCCAGGATGGTGGGGTTTATGATTTGAAGATGACAGCTATCAGGGATACAAACCGGACCCCATTATATGCTGAGGATACGATTCAGGCATTTGTGTATCAGTCTGAGACGATTAACAGACCATATGTCCGGGAATGGTACTATGAAGGAAATAAGCATCTGATCCTGAAATTCAACATGCCCATGAAGGTGGAATCCATTGTTGAACTTGATAATTATGTTCTGGAACCCTCGGGATCTGTAATTGAGATTGAAACCATGGGCGCATCCGCGAGGGGATTTCGCTTAAAATTAAGCGATGATACCTATCCCGTTAACTCGGGGATCACGACCTATTTGATTCTTAATGGGTTGCAGAATGCACGTGGGGAGGTTATGGAGGAGGGAAAACGTATTGCCCTGATCAAATCTCCACAGGATATCGACAATATCCTTGTGTATCCACAGCCGGTTACCCACGAGAAAGAATGGTTAATGTTTGCAAACCTTGGCGCAGGCACTGAGATAAGGATATTTGATATAAATGGTCGTTTTGTAGTGGTACTGAAGGAGGAGGATCAAAATGGTGGCGTGCGTTGGGATCTAAAGGATGATCGGGGGCAAAGAGTGTCAAACGGCATTTATCTTTATCAAGCCACCTTTGATAATCAGAAGAAATTAGGTAAATTTACGATCATCAGATAATAGAAGGTTCAGATGAGAAGAATTACTCGATATATGAATCCCAAGGTAGTTGCGGTGACCGGTGGTATTGGAAGCGGACAGAGCACGGTGTGCAAAAGATTATATGAACTGGGTTGCAGAATAATTGATCTTGATAAAAAAGCAAAACAAATCATTCAGAAGGATGCTTCGTTACAGAGAGATTTAAAAAGGGTATTCGGTAACAAGATCTTTTCCCGGGACGGTAAGCTGAATCGCCAATTACTTGCACATTTGGCATTCAGTGAAGAGTCCAAGACGATGGAATTAAATAAACTGGTTCATCCCAGAATGGTGGCTGATGTAGTTGAGGAAATGGAATCGGCGCGGTTCTCTGAAAAATATCCGCTTATAGTCATCGATGCTGCGCTGATATTTGAAATAAGCATTGAGCAAATGTTTGATGCCGTGATCGTAGTCTACGCTAGTAAGGATAACCGGATTAAACGCGTAAGGGAAAGAGATAATCTTAAACAAACTGAGATACTGGCCCGTATTCGTCGTCAAATTCCACTGGAAGACAAAAGAGACTGGGCAGATTATGTTGTAGACAATAATGGAACAATTGAAGATCTGACCAGACAAACCGACCAGATTTTTAATAAATTAGTTAGTGATATCAAAACTGCACGCCGGATTCGCGTATAGAAAACCGGGTATCACTGACTTATTTTCTACTTTCTCCTCTAATATTCACATTATTGGGAAGATATTGAAGGCTAATTTAGTTCTATCCTTCGTTTTATATTGAAGGGAGCGGGATAATAGCCTGTTTTTCCTGAATTTGGACACAATTAAAGACGAGTGACATCAATTTTTGATATTAGTCAATTGAAAAGATTAGGATTTTATTTTAATGTCAGACCACTCAACATTAGTACATATACCCATAAGTGATGTCATTCAGAAAAAAGAAGAAATGGGCCTTAAATTTTTTAGGGAATGTATAAACAAAACCAATCAGTTCAGTGCTCAATATATTCTGAATAAATTGCTTCGCAACTATACCGATCATGTTAACGAACTCAAACAGGCTGTCCAGGAGATTCCAATAGAAGAAGTTAACCAAAAACTGGTTACTGATCTGGAGGAGAGATTCTCGTTCAAAGATCTATGTATGGAATTTGATTTATCAACGCTCACTTTTATAGAGGCAGCAAAAATTGTAATTCGGATGGCTGAGAGAGATATTGATTTCTACAAATATTTTATTGAAGGGGAATTCAATCAGCCGACACAACAGGCTTTAAAAAGGATCGTAGTACAGAAAACAGCCTATATGGATCGTCTAAAAGATGAATATGCCCGGCTTGGTTATAATCGTTGATAAACAGAATCCCTAATGTCCTTTCACCCGGCGTATTCGAGACGCTTTTTTAACTCCTGCATTTTCTTCCTGAATGTTTTATCCTCATTCATTTTTTTTACCATCATTCTTTGGGCGTAGATGACGGTGGTGTGGTCCCGCCCTCCGAAGTGGAGTCCTATATTGACAGTCGAATGATTTGTTAACTCCACACTGAGGTACATCGCAGCCTGGCGGGCCAGGGCTACATGTTTCCTTCGGTCTTTTTTCATGAATCGTTCTTCAGGCACATTAAAATGTTTGGCGGTCATTTGGATGATCTGTTCTATAGTGAGCTGGCGTGATCTTGGTTTGCCGATCTCTCCCACCACATTACGTGCCAGATCCAGAGTTGGTTCCGTTTGCGTCAATAGTACCTGGGCCATTAACCTTGTCAGAGCGCCCTCTAATTCCCGGACATTATGAATAAGATTCACGGCGAGATACTCAATGATCTCATTTGGAATCTCCAGATCGTTTTCCTCACATTTTTTACTTAATATGGCCATACGGGTTTCGAGATCCGGTGGTTGTACATCTGCTATTAAGCCCCATTGAAATCTTGAAACCAGCCGTTCTTCCAGGAACCCAAGTTCTGCAATAGGCCGGTCAGAGGTAAGAACGATCTGCTTTTCTTTTTGATGAAGTTCATTAAAGGTGTGAAAGAACTCTTCCTGCGTTTTACCTTTATTGTTAAAAAATTGAATATCATCGATCAGGAGCAGATCACAGGAACGATAAAAACTCGAAAATTCAATAGCCTTATTTTGCTGGATCGATGATATAAAGTGACTGGTAAAGCTTTCACTGGATGTATAGTAAACTTTAAGATCCGGTTTTTTTTGCCTTACCTTATTACCGATTGCCTGAACGAGATGGGTTTTACCCAATCCCGTTCCCCCATAAATGATCAATGGATTGTAATTGGTGCTTCCCGGTGCATCGGCGACGGCGCTGGCTGCCGCATGTGCAAAGCGTGATCCATCGCCCACGATAAAATTATCAAAATTATAGTGAGCGTTCAGGTTTGTCTCAATTCGGGGTGTGCCCTGTTTCGCCGGCTCCGCTTGTATTTCAAAAGTTTTACCGGCATAGGGCGAAGAATAATGCTCATCCTCCATCACCTCATATTTTATTCCTAATGAATGTCCGGCAACTTGCGCAATAGCATTTTGAAGCAACTTCAGGTAATGATTGTCAAGCCATTCACAGAAAAATTTGTTTGGAACTCTGAGAACGATATAAGAATCAGTCATAGAGGTTGCTTCGAGCGGTGCAAACCAGGTTTGGTAACTCCGTGGATTGATGTTTTCTTTAATGATTTCAAGACTTTCATTCCAGATGTGTTCGAACGAAACCCGGGCGGCTTCTAAACTATTGGACATATTAGATTTCCCTCACCTTTTCTGCAGTTATCCACACTGAAAAATTACAAAGATATTTTAGCCCACCGGCAATGTTTTTAACAAAATTTGCAAAATAATCCACCACCATGGCCCTGGTAAATATATGTTATTTATGAGTTTATATACTATATTATAATATTGGAGATTGCTGCTGGCCGGGACTACCGGTGCTCAGGTTGTGAGTAATTAAAAAGTTATTCACAGCTTATTCACACGCTTAATTTCTCCCTCTAAAAGTTTAAGAAGCAGGAATTAAGAGTCAAGTATTTTGCCTAATTTTTTTCATATTTTTTCTGTATTTTTAGTTCTATGTTAAACAGTAAGACAATTACTGCCGGGTAGTAACCAAATAGATAGCAAGATTGGTCACTTATATCTTTTTACCCGGTCGGGCGTCAGGTTACAAATCGTCTCATATGGCACCATCTTAGATGAGATTTATCATAATTATTTGTAATATTTCGGACCAGAATTATCGTAAATTATAAATACAATAAATATCATTAGGAGATTAAATGGAAAGAAAGATCATTTTTAGTAAATCAGCACCCGATCCGATCGGTCCTTACAGCCAGGCAATACAATTTGGACAATTGATCTATACTTCAGGTCAGATTGCAATTGATCCTGAAACAGGAAATCTGGTTGAAGGTGATGTGGTTGTCCAGACAAAGCAGGTGCTTGATAATCTTCAGGCAGTACTGGAAGCGGCTGAATCTTCAATGCAGAGAGTCATTAAGACGACTATCTATTTAAAAAATATGTCGGATTTTGGACAGGTAAATAAAATCTATGACGGTTACTTTGGAAAATCTTTACCAGCCAGATCAACCGTTGAAGTGGCAAGATTGCCAAAAGATGTGCTGGTGGAAATCGATTGTATCGCAGCGGGAGAGTGATGATTAATTTTAACTAATAGAATTCTATTTGACTCAATAAGGCTAAGGCATTAATTTAAAATAGGTTCTATGTTATAGGCAAGTGATAGGGAATAGAAATTAGGAATTGGGAACTGGGAATTACAAATTTATCGTCAATCCGGCTGCCTCAAGAGGAAAGTGCCTGAGACGTGCCGAAGAGGTAAAATCATATTGTGATGATAGTAATCTGGATTATGATCTGGTGTACAGGGAAAAGCAGGGCGATGCACACGTCGATGGAGAGTTCCTATCACTCAATCTCAATTCACTGGATGTTAAACTTGTACCGAAAGCGCTAAAAGTTGTTTTATCATAAATATAAAAAAGTAAATATAATTTTTCTGGGATTAATAATTCTGACTTCTGTACTCCGGGCACAGATTAATGATTCTACTTATTATGAGATAGCAGATTCGACACAGGTGCAAATATTAGATTCTCTTAATAAGAGTATGCTTGATCCAGCCGATACTGTCCAAACCAGTCTCTGGCCGGCTTTTATTCGTTCAGCCATCATTCCCGGCTGGGGACAGATTAAGCAGGAAAACCCGGCCCGGGCTGTTGCTTTTTACGGATTAAGCCTTGCCTGTCTTTATAATATTGCCTATAACTACCACTGGTACAGTAAAACCAATGAGCACACGAATAAGGTAAAAATGAGACGATTTGCGATTGCCTTTTTAGGGATATATGCCATCAACCTGGCCGATATCATTCAGAGTCACCGGACCGGCAACGATAAACCCTGGCCTCAGGATATGTACAGTGATATCCCTTTAAAATCACCCTGGGGAGCGATCGCCCGCTCTGCAATGTTACCTGGTTGGGGACAGTGCTACAACGAATCCTACGTAAAATCTGTCTTCGCATTTGGTACCTTTTTTTATTTTGCCGGCCGGATTTATAATGATGAGAAGAAATTCCGGGAGACCGGGGATATCTCCTACAGGGACAAAAGGGTAACAAATACATGGTATCTGGGTTTAACATATTTTCTTATCATGGTAGATGCTTATATCGACGCATATTTATTTAAATTTGATGAGATGGTGCGATTTGCCTATCAGTACCGGCCGGAAGAGAAAACCTTCACTTTCGGAGTCAATGTTGTTTTTTAGACGCTTGGAATACAACATCTTTTTGATAATTCTATTGTTATTTTTATCCTTACAACAATTATCTGCCGGGGAGCGACCTGAAACCTTAGACACCTATTTTAAATCATTTGCTCTGGGTAAGAAGATAGATAAATCTGACTCATGGTTTTCTCCGGATAAGGGTTATCATATTGTCGGGAGCATGATCTGTACGACATTTATAGGAGAATTAAGCAGGAAAAGATTTGAGACAACTTCGCGGGAAGCACGTATCATTGGAGCAGGGACAACATTTTCCCTGGGGTTGGCAAAGGAAATATATGATTCCGGAAAAACAAATAATATATTTTCCTTGAAAGATCTTACGGCAAATTGTGTTGGTATCATAATAGGTGTATTTTTACTCGGAGTTCATTGAAATGCACGATCAATTACATGAATATGTCGGCGTCATTCATATCCATTCTACGTACAGTGACGGGACGCGTCCGATTCCGGAAATCGCTCATATAGCCAGCGAGGTAAGTCTTGATTTTCTGATGTTCACCGATCATAATACTTTGCAACCAAAGCGTGACGGGATGGAAGGCTGGTATAACGGCGTACTAATTTCAACAGGATATGAAATAAACGACGCCGATGATCTCAATCATTATCTCACTTTTGGACTTGATCGCGAGCTGCCGCAACATTTAAAACCTGCTGAATATGTAAAAGAGGTAGACCAACAGGGTGGTTTTGGTGTTATTGCTCATCCGGATGAAAAAAGGAGTGCTATAAAAGCATTTCCCCCATATCCCTGGACGGTCTGGGATTCAGATAAATTTCATGGTATTGAAGTATGGAATCAAATGTCAGAATGGATGGAGGGTTTGACCCATTTTAACAAATACTGGCGAATTTTCCATCCGCGTCGCTCCATCATTGGTCCTATGCCGGAAACCCTTGAGAAATGGGATATTGTAAACCAACGACGCAAAGTGGTTGGGATTGGAGGAGTGGATGCCCACGGTCATAAATATAAATTATGGGGTCTATTTCAAATTACTGTTTTCCGCTATAAAGTCCTGTTTAAAACGATTCGCACGCATATTCTCACTGAAAAAGCTTTTGCAGGAGAGGGTGGCCATGAAATAGATCTGAAAAATCTTTATCAAAGTTTGCGTGACTGCCGTTGTTTTATCTCAAATTATTATTGTGGCGACGCAAAGGGGTTCAGGCTCCAGGCTGAAAACAGGAGAGAAAAAGTCGAAATTGGCGGCGAATTAAAATTTGATAAGTATACACACTTACACGTAAATTTGCCGAAGTCTGCAGTGGTACACCTGATAAGAAATGGCCATAAAATTGCCGTACAAAAAGGTGATTCACTGGTGTTTGATATAAATGAACCAGGTTTCTATCGGGTGGAAGCTTTTTACTTCGAACGACCCTGGATTTTATCTAATCATATACGCATAATCTGATATTATTGGTATTTCATATATGTATATAGATGATGATCAGCCAAAAGAATTCTGTGGCATTATTGGTGTCTACGGTACACCTGAAGCCTCTGTCCTGTCATATCTCGGTTTATATTCCCTGCAGCACCGTGGCCAGGAAAGCGCCGGTATAGCCTGCAGTGACGGAGACCATATCCATAAACATCTGGGCATGGGGCTGGTATCGGATGTGTTTAATGAACAGGTACTGGACCGTCTTCCCGGTCATATAGCGATTGGTCATAACCGCTACTCTACCACGGGATCTTCCAATGAGCAGAATATCGGTCCGATTATTGTGAATCATCTTCTGGGTACCATAGGTGTAGCCCACAATGGCAATCTGGTTAATTCATTTACTCTGCGCGAGAAACTGGAAAAAAGAGGATCGATTTTTCAAACGACCACCGACAGTGAAGTGATTCTTCACCTTGTTGCAAAATCTAAGGAAAAAACGATCGAATCTAAGATCCTTGATGCTGTCAGACGCATTAAAGGAGCCTTCTCGCTGGTCTTTATCACCCGGAGCAAACTCATTGCCGTGCGCGATCCTCACGGATTCAGACCTTTGGCCATCGGTAAAAAGGGTAATGCCTATATATTCGCCAGCGAAACCTCAGCCTTTGATTTGATCGGCGCAGAATATGTTCGTGATGTCAAATGTGGTGAGATGCTGGTTGTGGATGAAGAGGGAATGCGCTCCTTTAAAATTCAGGAGAAGATTGAGCCAAGACATTGTGTATTTGAATTTATCTATTTTTCGCGTCCGGATAGTCAGATCTTTAACGAATATGTCGATAAAACCAGGCGCAAATTAGGTAAAAACCTGGCCCTGGAAAATCCCTGTGATGCGGATATTGTCATAAGTGTCCCTGATAGCAGTAATACGGCAGCACTTGGTTATGCTGCCCGGAGTGATGCAAAATTTGAGATCGGTCTGATCCGTAACCATTATGTTGGAAGAACTTTTATCCATCCCAAACAGAAATTACGTGATATGAATGTGCGCATAAAATTCAATACAGTTGGCGGTGTTATTAAAGACAGAAGAGTCATCATTGTAGATGATTCAATTGTGAGGGGTACAACGCTTCGGGCATTGGTCAAGCGCCTGCGGGATGCAGAAGCCAGGGAAGTCCATATTCGCATAAGTTCTCCACCGATTCTTTACCCCTGTTTTTACGGGATGGACTTTCCGACCAAAGAAGAACTCATCGCCGGTCAAAAAGAGATTGATGAAATTGCCGCATATCTGGGTGTGGATTCCCTCCGGTATCTCTCTCTTGAGGCGATGATGGATGCCATGCCGAAAGATAACGGACAGGCATATTGTACGGCTTGTTTTAGTGGAGAGTATCCTATCCAGATCGAAGAAAAGCAATTTAAAGAGCGTAATGAACGCTGATAACAATAATGTATGGCTCTCCCGCCTGGATTATATCTTCCTTTTACGACCAATGCTGTTTTTCCCCGGCTGGTCAACAATGTTGGCAGGTTATTTTATCTCATTTAACAGCTACTGGTTTCCACCGCCTGATCAGAAGATAGATTATCCGGAAATTTTTTTCCTGATCTTCGGATTTGCACTGATCATGGGCAGTACTTTTGTCCTTAATCAATTACGAGATATCGAAAGTGATAAAAAAAATAATAAATTATTTATTATTTCAGATGGGATTGTATCCGCTGGTGCGGCCAGAAGAGAAGTCTATATTCTAACCCTCCTTGCATTTCTTTTTGGTTTTTATCTTAATATTACTGTTGGCAGTCTTTTTATTATTTTTTTTGTGATCACCGGCATTTTATATAATTATAAACCAACTATTATGAAAGACCGGCCCTGGGGTAGCCTGATAGCCAATGCGATGATGGGATGGCTGGCATTTGGCATCGGCTGGTCAGCAAAAAACCAGCCGGGAATGCAGCTGATCATTGATTCGTTACCCTATTTTTGTTTTAATACTGCATTATATTTATTTACCTTGTTGCCGGATGTAAAAGGAGATCGGGAGTCTGGTAAGGTAACTTTGGCGGTTGTATATGGAATCAAGAATATTATCCGCTGGGCATTCGTTTTATATGCGGTTGGTCTGGGAACCGCCATCATCGCGCTAGATTATCAAGCCCTTTTCTTCTACCTGCTTTCGTTACCATTTTTTGTAAAAAGCGTCGTTACAAAAGAGGTCCCGGATACGCTCAGAACGACAAAATATGGAATTTTGTTTTTTGCCCTGAGTATCTGTTTACGCTGGCCCTACTATCTACTATTGATGGTAGCAGGGTTTTTTGTAACTAAATGGTATTTTAAACATAGATTCAACTTTGAATATCCTAATTTTGCGGGAAAGTAGTTCGGCATGTAGAAGCGTAGAGTGTCGAGAGTGGAGGGTGAAGAGAAGAGAGAGGAGTGAAGAGAGAAGAGCGTTGATTGTGGAGTGTAGCAGCGCGATTTATCGCGCCGATTGATCACAAACCACAACAGATGTAGAGACGCATGGCCATGCGACTGAATAAATATCCAAAATCAAACCCAGAACCAAGTACCCAGTACCCAGTAGCCAGAACCAAAACTATGATTAAACTTTTTGACAATACCTGTGATTATTGCGGAACCTGTGTGGGGGTATGTCCGGAAAATTGCATCGAGCTGAGAGAAACAAAACTTACGGTGGACCACGGTTTATGTACATTATGCCGTAAATGTATATGGATCTGTCCTGTAGAAGCCCTCTATATAGAAGATGGAAAATGAATATAGATAATTACTATGACATTATTGTTGTTGGTGCCGGTCCGGCCGGGAGTCTCGCTGCGTATGCGGCAGTGAAAGAGAAAGTGTCGGTGCTCTTGCTGGAAAAGGACAGGGAAGTTGGCACCCCGGTGCGATGTGCTGAAGCAGTTGGTAAGGATAGCCTGGATAATTTGCTTGATCAGGGCATCGATCAAAAATGGCTGGCTGCAACCATAAAAAAATTCCGGTTTGTTGCCCCTGACGGATCGATCATCTATCCACAGGCGCAAATGACCGGATATGTTTTGAATCGCAAGATTTTTGATTATGATCTGGCGATGCGTGCTGCAGGAGCCGGCGCTGTTGTCATTACAAAAGCTTATGTCAATGGTCTTATCCGGGAAAATGGTACAGTTTCTGGTGTGAAATTATGCCTGGGCAGAGAAGAGCGTCAGATTAAGGCTAAAATAGTCATTGGGGCAGATGGTGTTGAATCACGGGTGGCGCGGTGGGCTGGAATTGATACAACCACAGCCATGCGCGATATGGAAACCTGCTGCCAAATGACGCTGGCCAATTTGCCCATTGAAAATGACACATGCTCATTTTACTTCTCGCAAGAAAAATTTCCAGGTGGGTATGCCTGGGTGTTTCCAAAAGGCAAGGGTACAGCAAACGTTGGATTGGGAATTGCCGGGAATCAGGCTCGTCAGCAATCGGCCTGTTCCCGTCTGGAATCATTTGTGGATGATACATTTCCAGCTGCTTCTATTTTGAACAAAACAGTAGGGGGGGTACCCTGCGCGGACCGTCCGGCAAAAATTTCTGCACCCGGATTACTCCTGGCTGGGGATGCAGCGATGCAAACAAATCCAGTCTCGGGTGGTGGTATTGCTACAGGAATGACCGCTGGTAAATTAGCCGGCCGGATAGCAGCAGAAGCGGTAAGAGCCAATGACGTTTCCGCTCAATTTTTGGATACTTATGAAAAAGAATGGGACAAAGCATGTGGAAATATCCAGAAACGGTATTATCGTTTGAAGAAAGGTATTAGTAAACTATCTGATGAGCAACTTAATAGGACGGCTTTTGCTTTGAGAAACGTCCCTCAGGAGAAACAAACGTTAGTAAAAATTTTTCAGATAGCATTATTAAAACAACCGGCATTACTTATTGATGTTTTAAAAACACTCAGTCCGTTTTCATGATCATAGATTAATTTGAATATTCAATATTCAACACGGAATATTCAATGTTCAAGTATTTCATTATGAATCTTCCAGAGTGTCGAAATCGAATCTACACGAAGGAAGATCCCTATGGGATGACAAAGTAGAATTTGAGAAAGGAATAATACTTGGTAAAGTTTTTTAATCGTTTCCAATCTAGTCTGAAAAAGACCCGTGAGGGTGTATTCGGGAAATTAAACAGAATCTTTATGGCCAAACGAAAGATCGATGATGATCTTCTTGAAGAAATTGAAGAGATTCTCATTGCCGGTGATGTTGGCGTTGATACATCTCTGGATATCATTGAAAAGATAAAGGAGCGGGTACGGGCAGAAAAATATGAAACCAGTGATGAATTGGAGTATCTAATACGGGATGAAATCTCCGGAATTCTTTTATCTCATGAGGAAACCGATCAGGAGGGATTACAGATCATACTTGTGGTTGGTGTGAATGGAACGGGAAAAACCACCTCTATCGCGAAACTGGCAAAACTCTACATGAAGCAAGGAAAAAAAGTGCTCATGGCTGCAGCGGATACGTTTCGTGCAGCGGCAATAGATCAGTTGAACATCTGGGCTGAACGGGTAGGTTGTGATATCATCAAACACCAGGATGGTGCAGACCCGTCGGCAGTCGTTTTTGATGCTATCAACGCAGCGCAGGCCAGGGGGATAGATTATCTGATTATCGATACGGCAGGGAGGCTTCATACCAAATCCCATCTTATGGCTGAACTGAGTAAGATATTCCGGGTCATTCAGAAGAAAATCCCCGACGGTCCACACCAGGTGATCCTGGTCCTTGATGCCGGTACCGGGCAGAATGCAATCAACCAGGCCAAAGAGTTTAAGCAGGTTGCACAGGTGGATTCAATTTTTTTAGCCAAATTAGACGGTACGGCTAAAGGGGGGGTTGTACTGGCCATAAATAAAGAATTGCAGATTCCGGTGAAATATATTGGTACCGGAGAGAAGTTAGAAGATATTGAGGTCTTCAATGCCAGTTCATTTGTGGAAGGATTATTTTTTAAAGAATGAAAAAAGTTCATATAACATCGCTTGGGTGCTCAAAAAATCTCGTCGATACTGAAGTCCTTCGAGGACAGTTGAAGTACAGAAACTTTTCTTTTACTGAAAAACCGGATGATGCAGAGCTGATCATCATAAATACCTGCGGTTTTATCAACGATGCAAAATCAGAATCAATTCAGGCAATATTCGAAGCTCTGAAACTGAAGCAAGGTGATCGTAAAAAACAGGTCTATGTAACCGGTTGCTTATCTGAGAGATATAAAACCGAATTGACAGAAGAGATTCCTGAGATTGATGCCATTTTTGGAACCGAGGATTATGCACGTATTTTAGAAAACCTGGGTGAAGAAAAATTTCATGCCGAAGAGATGTATCAGCTGCGGGATATGACCACACCAAAACATATGGCCTATATCAAGATTAGTGAAGGCTGTAACCATACCTGCTCATTCTGTGCCATACCCGGGATCCGGGGGAAGCATCGCAGCCGTTCTATGGAGGATATTCAGTCCGAAGCGAGAATTCTGGCAGAGAAAGGTGTAAAAGAACTGATACTGGTCTCTCAGGATACTTCTTATTATGGCAAGGATATATACCAAAAATTTGAAATAGTTGAACTACTTCGAAGACTGGCCAGGGAAGATCTTTTTAACTGGATCCGTCCACTTTACTGGTATCCAACAAATTTTCCAATGGATTTTATCCGGTTGATGAATGAATATCAATCCATAATTCCGTATCTTGATATGCCCATTCAGCATGCCAGCGATAATGTACTTCAGTTGATGCGCCGCGCCGAAAGAAATGAAAAATTACAATTATTATATGCTAAAATTCGTGAAATCCGTCCTGATATTATCCTACGAACGACGGTCATCGTCGGTCATCCTGGTGAAACAGATGAAGATTTTGAGATTTTAAAGCAATTTATTCAAAAAAATTGTTTCGATCGGATCGGTTCTTTTATATATTCAGATGAAGAAGGTACGATATCATATACTCTGGGCGAAAAGGTCAGTCAGGATACAGCCCGTGAACGGCAATCTGAACTAATGACTCTGCAGAGCGAAATATCTCTGGAAAAAAATCGACAACTTGAAAATACCGTTCAAAATGTTTTAATTGATAGCTATGATGACAAGCAGAATTATTATATTGGTCGAACTTACCGCGATGCGCCTGAGATTGATAATGAAGTTGTTATCAGGGACCCGGCAAGGAATAAAAATCTTCTTGGTACTTTCCAAAATGTGCTTATCACAGACAGTTCGGAGTATGAACTTTATGGCTCGTTGACCGTTTATTGAGTATGGCCAAAACAGGAACTATTATAATGAAAAACGTATTATGCTTTAATCTCCTCTTAATTTTTCTATTGGGTAATTCTGTCTTTGGACAATTTTATGAAGAGAATCGTTTAAGTGGGTCCGGCAATCCTTATTTTTCAGTTGAAATATTTCGAACCATTTCCGATGATCTGAAATTAGGCCGGATTTATATCTACAGCAATATTGTCAATGATGATCTGACCTTTGTAAAGCATGATAGTCTCGATGGTTATTATGCAAAATTTGAGTGGGAAGTTGCCATAATGGATGAAGACGAGGAGGAAGTTCTTGCTTCTGACAATATTTTTAAAGAGGTTATTGAATACGATTACCAAGAGACAAATAACAGAGAAAAGAAAATATTTTTAACTTTTAATTTTGATGTTCCGTCTGGAGAATATGTAGTATTCCTGGAAATGCGTGATCTTATCACAAAGAAAACCGTCACCCGTAAAGTCGAAGTTGAAATGTTTGATTTTAAAAGTGATATTCTGAATATGAGCGATATTCTTTTCGTCAATGAGACAAGATCAGATTCGTTGGGCAATCCAATCCGTTTTACACCCCGGGTAGAAAATAATTTTTCTCGTGAATCCCTCTTTATCTATGTTTATAGTGAAGTTTACAGTAAGGAAATACCGGCAACGATATCACTCCATTACCAATTGTTAAACAGCGACGAGGATGTTGAACTGGACACCGTTATCTTTAGGGAACTTCGAGAACCGTTGACCTCTCATATCATTAAATTAGATAAGCGAACCCTTTCAAAAAGCTTCTATCAATGTGTCGTTCAGGCAAAGAGGGGAGGGGATCACGTAGAGCGTTCCCGGAGATTGACATTTTATTGGGTTAGAGTACCGGAGACACGCGCAGCTCTTTCTGAGGCATTCCGACAGATGAGATATATCCTGGATTCTGATTCCCTGGATTTTTATGAAGAAGAAGCATCATTGGCAGAGCAAAAAGCATTTTTTACCCGGTTCTGGAAATCACGTGACCCTAATCCGGAGACCGAGACGAATGAATTATTGGAGGAGTATTTTACCCGGGTGAATTTTGCAAACCGGGAATACTCAAATTACTCTGATGATGGATGGCTTTCCGACCGGGGGAGGATTCTGATAAAATTCGGATTTCCGGACGACGTTGAAAGGCATCCTTTTGAAATGGATTCGGTTCCTTATGTTATCTGGCGGTATTATGGATTGCGAAGAGTTTTCGTGTTTGTGGATAGAAGTGGTTTCGGCGATTACCGTCTGCCGCCGGAATATCAGGGAGAGGAATATCGGTGATCTTGGTGCTGCTGGGTACTCGGTTTTGGGCTCTGGGTGCTGGCTACTTGGTTTATGATACTCGATACTCGATGCTGGTCCCGTCAATCGACGGGATGGATGATTTGGTCCCGACATGTCGACCGGAGGGAAGCGTTTTTGCCGGGAATACTGGCTTTGAATTAATTGTGAATGCTTTAGGATTAATTCACAATCATATTCCCTGGACCTTGGTTATTCCATGTTGATTATTGAATATTGTATTTGCCCATATATCCATCGTGCCCCTGTATTTTTTGTGACCTATCGATAGGGCAGACACACGGGTCTGCCCCTACACTCTACTCTCAACCCTCCACAGCATCCCTCCTTTTTCACTTCACGCTCCACGCTCTACAGCGGCATGGCCCACGCTCAATGATATTATGTCTTGCCTATGTAAACACATCTTCGTATATTTCGTTGCTCCGTCTATCAGAAAATTTGATATGCAGGCACCCGTAGCTCAACTGGTAGAGCAGTTGACTCTTAATCAATTGGTTCGGGGTTCGAGTCCCTGCGGGTGTACAAAAGGCGGCACCATCCTCTGGGTTTTCCCCCTACCCAAATTTGGTGCTGCGCAGAGAATGACGTTCACGCTCGGTTTTGAGGTTGTCCCCCGACCTTCAAGCCAGCCAGTCATTCTCTGTTTTATTCTGGAACAAATGAGGTTTTGAGCCGTTTTTTATACTATGGGGACGATCTGGCTTCGACGGGCAGGATGCGGTTACGGATGGCATTCCGGGATTATCGGATATCCCGTGATTATCCGGTAGCACGACAAGTGCCGATTATGATTACGCAATGGCAGCCTAGATAGGCCTGCCACATCCTGAATTACACTAATCTACCAGGGTTTTTCAGGATGCCATTTTAGGTAGATCGATCCTTTAAGGTGTCAGGACTTAGAGGATTGTACTTTTCTGGCTCGCATAGACGTTGGTTTGTTATCATACCTGCATCTGTGTTAAATCTAAATGATGACTAAGAATGTAGATGTCTGTAATGGTGCCTGTTCGGACCCGGGTTCAATTCCCGGCGTCTCCACTCCTGCGTGGAGAGTAGAGGGTGTAGAGTAGAGAGAAAAGAGAAGAGGGAGGAGTGAAGAGAACTATGGATATTTTCTCTCCTCTCTCTTCGCTCTTCTGTAACGTTCCACCCTACCCCTCACTCTCTAAGATTAACGCTTTACACTCAATTCCCTACTCTATACTGGAATAACAATGTCTGAAACCCTCATCATCGCCATCCTTGCTATTGCCGTTTTCTTTTTGTTGATGGCTGCGAAAAACCAACGCAAAAAATCAAATGAAGTTAAACGGCGGGCTAAAGATCACGCCTGGCGACGGGATCGTGAAGCGTGGAAAGAAGAGAGTAGAGAGTATTGACATTTATTTGAAATGTATCTAAATTTATAATCTAAATATAATAGATATGCAATGAAGAAGCGAGAGTAGCTCAGTTGGTAGAGCATCACGTTGCCAACGTGATTGTCGCGGGTTCAAATCCCGTCTCTCGCTCTTTTTTATTTACGCCAGGCACATGGCGCAATAGACGGTGCTAGCAGAGAAAGATACTCGATCCTCGATATTATGAATCAGACAGAATAGATTTTATCAAGCATCCAGAATCCAGTACCGAGAATCGGAGTCTGAAGGGCTCAATCGGCGACGTACCGCACCCGCCTGAGGCGGGCAAATCCGCCCTCGAATTATGTATACTGTTTATATATTAAGAAGTAAAAAGGATCAAAAAAGATACATCGGTGTTACGTCAGATTTGGATGAGCGTTTACTTGATCATAATAATGGATTAGTAAAATCGACAAAGAATAGGCGTCCATTAAATCTGATCCATTCAGAAATATTTGCAAG
>SDBT01002763.1_pt1 | contig 30748 bp, 27 predicted proteins | sample 2277101 | NCBI WGS metagenome assembly SDBT01 (sample SAMN10404973, study PRJNA504765) | marine sediment metagenome | isolation source: marine sediment core GS10_PC15, 103 cmbsf | place: Arctic Ocean: Southern Knipovich Ridge | collected 2010 | reverse complement strand
GATATAGAGAGGAGAAGCGGGGACGGAAGAAGCGACGGAAAAGGAGCGGAAATCGAGGCCGCAAAGGATAGAGTTTTGAAATTTATTTAAATTATCCTAATAATGCAGCTTATTACTTGACTTATTTGTATATAGCGTGCTATTTTATAGGCAATAGGAGACAATATGGGTCGCGAGTTAACTTTCGAGAAGATACGTCCGTATATAACAGATTTTATCATTGTATTTGGTTCGTTTTGCGCAATGGTAGTATTAATATTATTGTTAATATTTAAATCAGCTTGGGCTCCCGCAAATGGAATAACTACTTTTTTCTTCTCTTTGCTTTCTATGTTGATATCTTGGCGTGTTACACATTCAGTATCTCGACTCTCGACACGAGTAAATCAAGTGAGGATAGCAGAAGAGGTTGCAAACGGTATATTGGAAATGGAGGGTCAAATTCTTGAGTTGCAGAGTCACGTCAATCAGAAGCGTATCGAGTTGGATGGCTCCGGCGAGTACGACAAGAAGTATGTGGATTCGATATTGGAAATGATTGTATATGTATTAAACAGTTATAGGGGATTTATATTCCTTCCTCTTGGAAGTTTAACGGGATTAATAACCGAGAAAATCTACCAGGTGCAGTCGGCGCCTCGCAGGAAACAAGAAGTTATTGATCAAAGAAACGAGATGCGCAATAAGCTTATAGATGGGATAAGACCGGGTATAACCGAAGACCAATTTGAAACGATACAACGGGGAATACAGGAGATCAATAATCGGGCAGAAAACGAAATTACAAGAATCGATAAAGAAGTAAAGGCAATAACTAAAATAGAGACGCGGAACTATTACCCCGTATGCCCGTATTGCGGTTCAGTGAATCCGGTATCAATGCGAGCAAATGCGGGAGAAACATTATATGTTAATTGTATTGGGTGCAAAAAATATTTCAATGCCCATATTGATAATAGTCTAAAAGTATTCTCAAAAAAAGTCGACATGAGTGAGCCAGTAGAATACCGACCAGACGATTTAGAAACACATAGCGATTATAGGATATTTGGTATCCTAAAGAAGAAGGGTATATATTTACTTAAAGACCATGTTTCGACGTTGCTAACAAAATTTATAGAAGTTATATCGAAGTACGAATATTCAGAGGAGAAAATCACACCGAATATAATAATGAAGGAGTTATTTAGTTCGGAAGAATTGTCTAGTTTAGGGATATCGAATACGACAATTAGGACGTTTTGTACGGTATTACTATACGGTTCGTATTTTAAAGACGCATCGGGGGGTGTTATAAAAATATTCAACCGCGAATTCGAACCGACCTCAGATGAAGATACTTTATATAAATCCTATATTAAGAGTGTTATATGGCGGGTAATAGACGGAACTTATATCGATTTAGACGAAGAGCATAGCCAATCGTTGGCGAAATTAGTATTACCTTTCGAGGGAGAGGAAGCTACTGGGTGGTTTTATGAATTAATCGACGAGGTTAAAGGCGAATATTCAAAAAACTAATGAAACTCGTTTGATAGTCTAAACGATATTTATTCCATTAGTATATATTGATAACTTATCCAATTAATCGGTTGGTCATAATCAATCCCATTCAGCCCAAAAAATGGCCCGTAACAGGCCGTTTTTTCATTGCCGAAGGGGGGACTCGAACCCCCACAAGGTTACCCCCACCAGATCCTGAACCTGGCGCGTCTACCAATTCCGCCACTTCGGCTGAGCGGGTGATTATATGAAATCCGGGGGCGTTTTGTCAAGAATTATCGGGGGGGAGTTAGAGACCCCATCCTTCGGGGCGGGGAGCTTCACCGGCGAAGCATACAGCCGGGCCTTCAGGCGGGGACGGTTTATCGTTTCGACCCCGCGTAAACGCGCGGTTGTACGCCGCTGGCGGATGATTAACCCCGACGTAAACGTCGGGGTCTCCATTACGCGTTCTTCCACACCTCGAACTTATCCAACTCGGAAGCGTCGGTTTCGTCGGCGATGACCTTGGCGAGAAGGGCGAGGAAATCCGGTTCCGGGTGGCCGTCCTCAATCGCCCGCGCTACGTTCTGGGAGAGGCCGGAACGTGGGGAACTGACGCCGGACTCGATTAAATCCTTTACTTCTTTAAGGGCGTCCTTCCTTTCCCTTTCGCCTTCGGCGTGTGCGTAGCGGTAGAAACGGCATTCAATTATTACGAAATCGCGTTTTGCTATTTTTAAAGCTTTTTTTAGATAAACTATTGCTTCTTTAGGTCGCCCCCTTGCGAAGAGGAATCCGGCGTAGTTGGCCAAATTATTAGCGTCCTCCGGTTCGGTTTCTATCGCCCGTTTATAATGCTCCTCGGCTGTATCGTAGCTATCGCGGAATTTCCATAAGAAATTGGCGTAGTTACCCATATGGAGAGCGTAATATGGACCGGGTTCCAATGCTCGTTTATAATACTCCTCGGCGACGTCGTATTTCTGACGGACATTCGAAAGGAAATTGGCGTAATTTCCAAGGGCATTGGCGTTATTCGGGTTGGCCTCTATCGCACGTTTGTAATATTCCTCTGTGGCGGCGATATTTCCTCGAATTTCCCAAAGGAAAGTGGCGTAATTGTTCAAGTTATTAGAATTATCAGGGTCAATCTCTATCGATCGTTTAAAATACTTCTCGATAGTGGCGGGTTCCTTATGTAATCTAAAGAGAAAAAGTGCATAGTTACCCAGATAAACTGCATTATTCGGGTCTGCATCTATCGCCCTCTCGAAATATTTCTCGGCTTCGTCGTTATCACCATACGCAATTGCGAGGGAAACGGCGTAATCGCTCAGGGCGTCGGCATAATTGGGGTCAATCTTCAAAACCTGCTTGTAATACTTTTCGGCTGCTTCATAATCTTTGCGAACTTCTCTTAAGAAATTCGCGTAGTTAAGCAGGGCGACGATATAATTCGGGTCAGCGTCTATCGCCCGTCTATAATACTCTTCGGTTTTATCGTATCGACGAAGGTTTGTAAAAGCTAACGCTAGATTAAATAACCATACGGTTTCGCTAGGATCGAGTTCGATTAGCATTTCCCAGATTTTAATAGCTTTTTCGTATTGGCCTTCGTAGAAAAGATTCTTGGCGAGGTTTTGAAGTGTATCCTTGTCTTCGATATCTTTCCCAATTACCGCTTGGTATAGGAACTCCGAGCTATCGCGTAACATCGGGTATTTATCCAAAAATCTTTCTGCTTCTTTGGGCCTTTTACCAACTTCCGACATAGATGGATATTCTTTTGACGCTTCTTCTGATTGTGATTTATACTCGGTTATTTGTTGCCCGATATAAACTTTATATTTCCTGTCTAAATCCGTCATTAGTACATCGGCGTCAGTCTTGAGTTTATTTATAACTGCCTCCGCGTTATTAGCAGTTTCGCGTAAACCCCTCTCTATTTCGTTCATTACTTTCGACCGATCGTGATATTCGCCTTTAAGTTCGTCTATTTTTTTCGTTAGATCCGCTCTGTTTACGAAACCTAGTATTAAGACTATTATAGTTATTAATACTCCAATACCACCAGTATAGAGAGCGTACCATTTAAATGTGTCGTTAATACGTCTGTCGAGATCGTCGCTTTCGTCTTCCAACTCGGCCCAGAGACGTTCGTTTTCGTTTTTCAGATATTCGGTGTCCCGGTTTAATCCCTCGATCTCCTCGCGTAGTTCCGCGTCTTCGGGCGGAGCAGTTTCCTGCGCAACGGTAAACGCCGCCGCGCCGAATATCGACAGCAATATAAGTATTGTTATTCTCGTCCTCATCTCTAATTATCACTCGTTTCACTCATAATATACCCGTTACGAAAAATATACTCCCCCCACTATACCACACCCCACCCGAAACACAAATAAAAACCGACGCTAATGCACCTGTCAATGACAACTGTCATACGCAACGGGTGTTGCGTTATATGCGGGCGGCCCGGAGCGCCGCCCCTACTCTTCTTCTATTATAGAACTCCCGCTCGGTAGTACACCGCCCAGCGCCTCGTACCGTTCCGCGGTCACCCCGATGTCTATAATGCAGTTGCGCCCCACCTCAAAACCGGCGGGGACCACCGCCCCCTTGCCCAATATGGACAGGCCGCCGTCCAGCTGTTCCGGGAAGTCGCGGTTGGGCTGGCCGTCGTCGCCGACTCCAACACGGGCGTTCTCCTCCACCCGCACTTTCTTATCCAGTATCGCCCGGTCCGCCGTAGCGCCCGGCCCTACTTTCGCGCCGTGCAGCACAATCGAATCCGAGACGCTCGCCCCCTCCTCTACGTAGGCCCAGGGGTATACGATGCTGTTGTGCACCCGGCCGTTGATGATAGCTCCGTCGGCGATTATCGAGTCCTCCACCTCCGCCTTCGGCCCGAACTTAGCGGGCGGGGCGTCGGGGAAGTCGGTGTAGACCGGCCACTCCTTGTCGTGCAGGTTGAGCGCCGGGCTATCCAGCAAGCCTATGTTGGCCGCGTAGTACCCGGCGACATTGTGCGACATCTCCCAATAACACTGATGAACATATCCATAGTAATTCTTCTCGCCGCAGCCGGGGACAAGCAAATCGTTGACCAGCTCGCACTTCTGCGCGGCGCGCAGTTCCCCCAGCTTCGCGACCAGGTATTTGGTATCGAATACGTAGATCCCCATATTGACCAGGTCGCCCGCCGCATCCGGCGACTTCTCGGTGAACCCGGTTATAACCCCGCCCGCCCCCAGCTCGACGATGCCCAGGCGCGAGGTATCCGGATTCTCTACCCGCTTCACAACGACGCTCAGCTTCGCCCCCGCGCTACGGTGAGAGGCCAGCAGGGGCCGGTAGTCCATCTTGTATACGTGATCGCCGGCGAGAACCAGCGTCTGGTCGTACCGCTTCGGGTCTATGACCTCGATGTTCTGGATCAGGGCATCGGCGGTGCCGCGATACCAGCGCGCCTCCCAGCCCTGGTATGGCTCGAGGATGGTAACGCCGCCGGAGCGCCGGTCCAGGTCCCAGGGACGGCCGATCCCGATGTGTGACTTGAGCGATTCCGGGAAATATTGCGCCAGTATATTAATATCGGCCAGCCCGGAGTTGACGCAGTTGGACAGCACGAAATCTATGATGCGGAACCCCCCGCCGAACGGCACCGCCGATTTCGCGCGCACCCGGGACAGCGTCAGCAGCGATTCCGCCTTCCCCCCGGCCAGTATCATAACCAGAACGTCGCGCATTACTCGTTTACCCCCAGCAACTTCAGGATACGTTCCAAATCTTCGGACGAGTAGTAGTTGACGACGATGCGTCCCGTTTCGCTTCCCCCGGCCATACGCACTTTGGTGGCCAGGCGGTCCTCGAGCCGCTTCTCGATGTCGGCGATATAGGGGTCCTTTCCGGATTTCGATTTGGACTTCCTCTTTTCCCCCGCCCCGGTTTCCGGTTTACCATCCAGGCTCTCCCTAATCATCTCCTCGATTTCACGCACCGAGAGGTTAGATTTTACTATTTCGCGGGCGAAACGCTGCCTCTCGTCGTCGCTGTCGAGGGCCAGTAAAGCGCGAGCGTGCCCCGCGGTTAACTTCCCGTTCACTACCATCAGTTGTATCTTGCGTGGCAGTTCGAGAAGACGCAGTCTGTTCGTAATCTCGGAACGGCTTTTACCGACGGCTTTAGCAATCTGGCCGTGGGTCAAGCCCTGGCCATCCGCCAACTTGCGATAGGCTTTCGCCTCTTCGATCGGGCTTAAATCCTCACGCAACAAGTTCTCCACCAGCGCGAGCGTCAACATCATATCGTCCGGGACGTCGCGGATGTTTGCCGGTATCTCGCGCAGCCCGGCATACCGTGCGGCGCGGTAACGGCGTTCGCCGGCGATCAGTTCATAACCACCACTGGCTTTTGGCCGGACCAGGATAGCCTGCAAAACACCGTTCGTCTTGATGCTTTCAATCAACTCCTCAAGCGGTTTCCCGTCCATTCGAGCGCGCGGCTGTTCCGGGTTGACGCTTATCTCATCAAGAGGAATAGTAGATGGCTTTGCTCTATCTTCGGTTTGGGGGATAAGGGCGTCGAGGCCCTTTCCCAGGGCTTTCCTAGCGGCCATTTTTAAGCACCTCTGTTACCAGGTTCATATACGCTTGCGCCCCGGCGGATGCGGCGTCGTATAGCAGTATCGGCAGGCCGAACGAGGGCGCTTCGGAGAGGCGGACATTGCGCGGGATAATCGCCTTATAAACCTTATCGCCGAAATGCCGGGTTACCTCTTCGGCCACCTGCGCCGAAAGGTTGGTGCGGCTATCGTACATAGTGAGCACGACTCCCTCTATAACCAACTCGGTATTCAACCGGTTGCGCACCAGCTCGATGGTCTCCAGCAGGCTGCTCAAGCCCTCCAGGGCAAAATACTCGCATTGTATCGGTATAAGCACGGAATCGGCGGCGACCAGGCCGTTAAGGGTCAACAGGCCGAGCGAGGGCGGGCAGTCTATGAGAATGAAATCATAATCGGGGCGCGCTGCTTCGATAGCGTCTCGCAGCAGTGCCTCCCGGCCTACGATGGATACCAGCTCGACCTCGGCCCCGGTAAGCCGTTTTTGGGCGGGGATTAGGTCCAGATAGGGGAACACGTCGCGTACCGCGGCGGTTTTTACCGTCGCATCGCCGATTATCAGCTCGTAGGTCGAGTTCTCATGTGCACTCGCGTCTACCCCGAGGCCGCTGGTGGCGTTGGATTGCGGGTCGAGGTCTATAAGGAGCACCCGTTTTTCGGCGGCCCCTAGCCCCATCGCCAGGTTGATCGCGGTAGTGGTTTTAGCGACTCCGCCCTTCTGGTTGGCGATTACGATTACCCGCGCCGATTTTTCGTTTTGGTTTATAAATTCCATTTTATCAATTTCGTTCTCCGAGACCCGAAGGTCTCCGTTACATACTCGGGATGTTTCACGTGAAACATTTTATCTGATATTGCGGTTCAATCGCATAACACGCATAATCCGCGTTTCTCAATTGCGAGACCTAAAGGTCTCGGCTACACCACGTATGGTTCATTTTTTCGCATTCTGTAGCCGACGCCTTTAGGCGTCGCTGTTTAATCATATAATATTCGCGTCTTTACTTCCTAACGACGAGGTCTGAAGACCTCGGCTACAACCACATATGTTATATCTTATCGTTCCTGTAGCCGACGCCTTTAAGCGTCTTGGTTCAATCACATAATACGTGCATCTTTGTTTTCTAACAACGAGACCTAAAGGTCTCGGCTACACCACGTATGGTTCATTTTTTCGCATTCTGTAGCCGACGCCTTTAGGCGTCGTGGTTCAATCACATAATATACACATTTCGCGTTTCCAATAACGAGGTCTAAAGACCTCGGCTACAGAGTCTCGGCTACACCTTAATAATTTCCTCCACGTCATCCCCAAACGACCCTAAATTCGGGTAATCCAACGGGTCATCAACCAAACCGGCTCTTACCGGGTTGTTGGCGATATAACTTACGGCTTCGTCGAAATCCTGCCCGTTACGGATTATATGATCATAATAATCTTTCATCCATAACGGATGTTCAACCTTATCCGGGTAATGAAAACCGGTTCTCTGTTTAAATATTTTAGCGAAATCTAACATATTCGAAATCGCGCTGTTGCCCCGTATCAATAAATGGAGATGGTCCGGCATAAAGCAATATATTATAACGTCGAAAAGATAATCGTCGGCGACATCGCGCAAAATACCTACACAGAAATCTACGTTTCGGGGATCTAAAAATAACGGTTTACGCTCAAAGGTATCGGTCGTTACCGTATAATCCTTTTTGCCGATATATTCCTTTCTCGGTAACCGATGTTTTCTCGCTCGTATTTTATCTTTCATTACGTTATTTGTTTATAGGTTCTGTAGCCGACGCCTTCAGGCGTCGCTGGTCGAATCACATAATATACTCAATCCGTATTCCCGATAACGAGGTCTAAAGACCTCGGCTACAACCCCATACGTTATATCTTACCATTTCTGTAGGCGACGCCTTCAGGCGTCGCCTACACCGCGTGTTTTACCTAAATATGTTTCACGTGAAACATCGTCATCTGGTGATAATCGAGATATCACGTTTACGGCCGTTCCATCGGTTCATATACGAAAATAACTCGATGTTCTTTGTCTCCTCGCTCACGTCGCGGAATATATAGGCCGTACCCCCTTCGCGCAAGCGCGGCGCTAATACCACGTCGAAATCCAGCTTGAGCCCTTTGCAGGTAAGCGCATCAAAACCTCCCAAATAATCCTCAACCCTGCTACCCGCTATCACTACGTTCCGCAGCCCCAATTGCTTAACCGCTACCCTCAAGTATTCGGTTTTCTTGCGCGAAGGCTCCAGCAGCGTAAACAAGCTCTCCGGTTTGAGTATCGCCAGCGGCAGTCCGGGATAGCCCCCGCCGCTACCGATATCGCCCCATTCTTTCGCGTCTACCAGTTTCCCTGCGGCTTGCAGCTCGAAGATATCCAGTATAAACTCGCCCAGATATCTGAAAACGTCCATCTCGGCGGAGAGTCCGGCGCGCTCCCTATATTCGCCGTGCAACTCATATAGCCGAAATAAGCCGTCGAGCGTTTGCCTATCTACGCCTACCGCAAGCTCGGAAACCACCTTGACCAGTATCGCATAGAACTCTTTTACGTCCGCCATTCTAATTACCGCTCCGCCCGCTGTCAACCGTTAGTTCCTTCCGACGCCGCGTATTCCGCGAAAATACGTAATATTTATACGATAATCCCCCGATAAAACGCAAGAATACGCGAATAAATCGAATATCCCAAATGTTTCACGTGAAACATTTTCTTGATAGAACGGTCAAGAGCGTATTTCACCGTTGACAGGATAAGATATCTCCTGAACGTATAAAACAACTATATGTAGCCGACGCCTTTAGGCGTCGTCATTCCAATCGCATAATACGCGTATCTTCGTTTTCTAATATCGAGGTCTAAAGACCTCGGCTACAACCCGCGTTTCTTTCGCTCCCATTATATATGTAGCCGAAGCCTTTAGGCGGCGCTGTGAAATCGCGTAATATGCCTAATCTCCATATCCCATATAATGAGACCTAAAGGTCTTGGCTACACCGCGTTTTTTATACTTTCTATCGTCTCTGTAGCCGAAGCCTTCAGGCTTCGCCAGGTTTGCCCCGTAATATGCGTTTCCTAACAACTACAACCCGCTATATTACTATTTATCGTTCCTGTAGCCGAAACCTTCAGGCTTCGCGGTTTAATCGCATAATACGCTCAATCTGCACTTCCTGACAACGAGGTCTAAAGACCTCGGCTACAACCCCATACGTTATATCTTACCATTTCTGTAGCCGACGCCTTCAGGCGCCGCCGTGTTCGCCGTATCAAGCGCCGCAATTACCCCCGCAAAACGCGTAATAATATCAACACGTCGGCCGGGTTCACCCCCGCCAAACGGCCCGCTTCGGCTAAGGTCTTGGGCCGCCGCGATACTAACGCCGCCCGGCCTTCGTTCGATAAGCCGTAAACTGCATCGTAATCCAAATCGTCCGGGAGCGACATATCCTCCAACTCTTTCAACTTCTCCAGCTCGCGCAACTGGCGCTGAATATATCCCTCGTATTTAACCTCTATCTCCAGCGATTCCAGGACCTCTTCGGATAACCCTTCCCCGCCGCCCGGTATGGATTCTATCAGATCGCTTATAACCACTTCGGGGCGTTTCAATAGCTTGATTAATCGCCGGCCGTCCTCGTTCTTCGTGCTCGATAACAAATCTACCAGTTCCGCTTTCTCGGCGGTTTTCCTCTCGTAATTCGCGTACTGCTCGTCGTTCACCAACCCGAATCGCCGTCCATCTTCAATAAAACGCTCCTCGGCGTTATCCTCACGGAGTAGAAGCCGGTACTCGGCGCGCGACGTAAACAAGCGATAAGGTTCGAAGTGCTGGCGGTTGAGCAGGTCATCTATCAGTACACCGAAATAACCCTGGTCCCGCCGCGGTATATACTCCTCTTCACTATCAAGTGCAAGCGCCGCATTTATCCCGGCGATTAATCCCTGCGCCGCCGCTTCTTCGTAACCGGAGGTCCCGTTGACCTGGCCCGCGAAATATAGGCCGGGTATTTCGCGTGCTTCCATCGTCCCCTTTATCTGGCCGAAGGATACGTAATCATACTCTACGGCATAACCGTATTGCGTAATCTCGGCGTTCTTCAAACCTGGTATCGAGCGTACCATCTTCTCCTGGACATCTTTGGGCATACTGGTCGAAAGTCCGTTCAAGTAGAACTCGTCTACATCCCGCCCTTCCGGTTCAAGAAATATCTGGTGTTCAAGTCGCTCCGGAAACTTAACCACCTTGTCCTCAAAAGACGGGCAATAGCGCGGGCCTATGCCCTCTATCTCGCCGGCGTAAAGCGGCGACCTGTCGAGATTACTCTCTACCGCTTCTTTCGTTTCCACGCCCGTATAAGTTATATAGCAGGGTACCTGTTCGATTTGGAGCAATCGCCGCGTAAACCCCCGGGGCCGCTCATCCCCTTCCTGCAATACACACTTATCCAAATCAACGGAGCTTATCCGAATACGGGGCGGCGTTCCCGTTTTGAAGCGGCTCAACTTTATACCCAATTCGTTTAAGCTGTTACCGATATAATCCGACGGTCCATCGCCAGCGCGGCCCCCCGGAACTTTCTCCATACCGTAATGGAGCAAACCCTTCATAAACGTACCGGCGCATAAAATTACCTTGCGGCAATCGTACTCGGCATCCGAAACCCAAACCCGAAAACCGTCATTCAACCGTTCGATGGCAGTACACTCGCCCTCAAGCAGATCCAGCCCTCTAACGTCGCTCACTACTTCTACCGCTAACTCCGTATAAAGCCCACGGTCACACTGCAACCGGGTAGCCTGAACCGCCGCTCCCTTACGCCGGTTAAGAATCTTGCTCATCAGCGCCGAACCATCGGCGATTGCGCCCATTACTCCACCAAGCGCGACAATCTCCTTAACCAGATGGCTCTTCCCGATACCGCCGATAGCAGGATTGCACGACATCAAACCAACGCGGTCTAACCTGGGTGAAATCAGTAATGTAGAATTCCCCATCCGCGCCGCCGTTAGCGCCGCTTCAATTCCGGCGTGTCCTCCGCCGATAACTATTATGTCTTTTCCACTTTTCAACGTGCTAATAAGTATAATATCTTATAGTTCTAATATATCTTATTGTTATTATTATCTTGTTAATATGTATATATATCCGGTTTTACACACCGGTTTTACACAACTCCACATTTCCACATTGTCGAACTGTTGTATTTCTAGAGAGTTATCAATTCTTAAGATGTTGACTGTTGATATGTGGGAATGTGAACTCCTACTGTATAGCTTCTGGATACCGTATTAGTTATTTGTTAAAAAGATTACCGGCCTGTATAAAAGCCGGTATATTAACATCTTATTCACACTTGAAGTTGAAAACTAATTGGCCAACTCCAGCTTTTTAGTCAGTTCGTTTATCGCGTTTTTGGTATCGTTATCGCCGTTGTTCAAAGCGTTTTCGATGACTTTAATTGAGTTGAGTACGGTCGTATGATCGCGGTTCCCGAAAGCGGCGCCGATGTCAGCCAGAATGGATTTACCCTTTTCTCTACATAGATATACGGCGACGTGACGGGCTTTGGCCAGCATGGCCCGTCGCGATTTACTCACCAGGTCGCGTTTGGAGATACCGAAATAATCGGCGGTAAGGTCCTGTATCCTCTCGATGGATATCGGCCTATTCTGTGCGGAGACCAGTTCATTAATTATCTGACGGGTAGTATCCAGGTTAATAGATCCAACTTTCAATCTCTTGATGGCTTCCAGGCGAATTATTACTCCCTCTATGGCGCGGATGTTGGTGGTGAGGGTGTTGGCTATCAGGTCCACGATTTCACGCCCTAACTCGAGCCCTTTATCCTCTAGCTTCTTCTCGATGATGGCTACCCGCATCTCGTAGTCGGGTGCCTGAATATCCGCAATTAGGCCCCACTCGAAACGGGTGCGCAGGCGTTCCTCGAAACGGGGTAGGTCTTTGGGCAGCCGGTCGCACGAAATAGCAATCTGCTTCCCCGACTGATAAAGCGCGTTAAAGGTATGGAAGAACTCCTCCTGGGTGCCTTCGCGCCCGGCCCAGAAGTGTATATCGTCAACCAGCAACAAATCCACACGGCGATATTTAGGGCGGAAGTTTTCCGGGTGATTATCCTTTATCGCCTCTCTCATCTCGTTCATAAACTGGTCGGCGGACAGGTAAGCCACCTTGAGCGACTTATCGTTCTTAATCGCCAGATGCCCGATTGCCTGCAGCAGATGGGTCTTTCCCAGGCCGACGCTACCGTATATGAAAAACGGGTTGTAAGCCTCCCCCGGCTTTTCGGCGACAGCGCTCGCCGCGGCTGCGCAAAACGAATTTGAGCGGCCGATGACGAAAGAGTCAAAAGTATAGTTATTATTGAGGTTGCTGGGCCGCGCCCGGCTTCCGGGTTTCTGTTCTGTCGTAGTACCCGGCGTCGCTTGCAAATCCGGAGCCCCGAATAAATCCTCTTGTTCCGGCCGCGTCATTATCTTTATAATCGCCGGCGTCGACGTCAAAGTGCTCAAATTACCTTCGAGTATCGGTAAATAATTGGTTTCCACAAAATTTTTATATATTTCGTTAGGTACTTCTACGCAGTACTCCCCGTTATTGCCATTTCTCAAGCTGGTTGCTCGAAGCCAGGTATTGAACTCCTGGATACCGATTTCGTCACGGGTTCGTTGTAGTACTTCGCGCCATATCCCTTTATCCACTACGGCCGGCAAAATCCCTCCTTTGTTCCCAATACACGAGTTATCCCATAGTTTTCCACAAGCACACGCTCAAATAACATAGTTTTCCACAACCTATCCAGCTGTATTCCACATATTTATTAGTTGAAGCGCTAATTGAAGAAGGGAATTGCTCTATTCTTATAAATCTATATTTCCTAGCGAATAAACAAAAAAAAATAGTAATCCCTTGGTTACTATTCAGGAAACACCTCTAATATAGAAAAAATAAGGATTCGGCGGTTGACCCGTATTCTATTAAAACGACGGTAGTTTTCCACAACTTATCCACACCACTCCTTACTGTGCTTACTATAACATATTCGCCGGATAGGTCAAAAGAAATTTTCACGTTTTTAGAAGTACAACTCCTAATCCTTTGGGATTCAAGCGGTTTTCGCTCAATCAAAAATTGCGCAATAAACCGCGTTATCGCTTTGACAGGTCGCCCCATACGTGGTATATTTCCCGTAAGGTGTTGATTTTATGCGAGATGTAACCGCCGCTTTTGAAGCGGTATCTGTCCACAAGAAATTTCCCCGCGTTAAGACGATTTTAGATTACATTCGTTTTAAGAAGCGGGATTACGTCAAGGCGCTCGATGGTTTCAGCATTGACGTTGCGGCGGGCGAGATCGCGTGTATCCTGGGGCGCAACGGCGCGGGCAAGACTACGCTTCTCAAGACCGCCGCCGGGCTTATCGCTCCGGATTCCGGCGAGATACGGATATGGGGCCGCGACCCCTGGCGGACCCGGAACGGCTTTGCCCGCGTCGGGCTGGTGGCGGGGGACGAGCGCGGCTTTTACTGGCGGCTTTCGGGCCGGGAGAACCTGCGCTTCTTCGCCGCGTTGTGGGCGTTGACCGGCAAAGAGGCCGATAGGCGCATTGACGAGGTTATGGAACTGGTCGGCCTGGCGGAACGCCGCCGTGACCGGGACCCGGTGCGTACTTACTCCAGCGGTATGAAGCAGCGCCTGGCATTCGCCCGCGCCCTCATCGCTGAACCCCGCCTGCTATTGGTGGACGAGCTGGCGCGCAGCCTCGACTTCGCGGCCGCGCTCGACCTGGCGCACTTCATCCGCGACGAACTGGTAGCCGCCGGCGGCCGCGCCGCCATCGTGGCCACCCATCAGATATGGGTGGCGCGCGAGATGGGCGGAACGGTGTACGTCATTGACGACGGGGCGCTGGTAGCGAAAGGGACTCCGGTTGAGGTGTTAGGCGGTTCGGGCAAAGGGCGATACTATATTACGCTGGCGCGCCGCCCCGAAGACGACGTACTGGGCGAACTACCGATGCCGTCGCTTGGCGAGGCGGACAGCGGCTATAAATTGTCGTTTGAGGAACCGGCGGCTCCGTCCGAGACCGAAAACGCTTTCGCTGCCCTCAGCTCATACGGTATCAGGAACGTGGAGCGCGACGAGGGCTCGGTCTCCGAGGAGTTCATCGCCCTGTTGCGCGGCCCGCGCGGGGAGGACGCCGATGCGTAGCTTCGCCATACTGGTACTGGCATTCCTGCGGCGCGGTGTTCTGCAGATGGCGTCGTATCGGCTCAGCCTGCTGCTTAACCTGAGCTCGGCCTTCTTTATGTTACTGGTGCTGTTCTTTCTCTCCGACCTCTTCTCCGGTTTGGGCTCGACATATCTTAACGACTACGGCGGCGACTATTTCCCCTTTGTCGTGCTGGGTATCGCGATGTCCTCGCTGGTGAACGCCGGGCTGCGCGGTTTCACCAACACGATTTCCGGCGAGCAAGCGGTAGGAACGCTGGAGCCGATGTTGACCGCGCCGGCCGGGGCATTCCGCACCTTCGCCGCGGCCAGCGTGGCGCAGAACTTAATGACCTTTATCTGGCCGGCGATGTACGTCGCGCTGGGCGCGATATTTTACCGGCAATTCCAGTGGCAGGGGTTGCCGGAGCTATTCCTTGCCGTATTCCTGACCAGCGCGGCCTACTTCGGAATCGGGATGGCGTCGGCGGCGTTTACTTTGGTGTTCAAGCGGGGCAACCCGGTGGCGATGATATTCGGCGGCCTGCCCAACCTGATATCGGGTGTATGGTTTCCCGCGTCGCTGCTTCCGGTATGGCTTATGAAGGCCGGTTGGTTCTTGCCGATCACGTTTGGGCTGGAGGCGGCGCGGATGGCGTTGATACCGGATACGCCGGGGGTAGCCTCGCGCACCTTTATATATGCATACCTTACTATATACGCGATATCTGCTCTGGTTGTCGGCTACGCCGCATTCTCGATTGCGCTGAAACGGGCCAAAAAGGACGGCTCGCTGAGTCATTATTAGATGAGACCGTAGCGGAGGTTTCCCGGCCTCCGTCCGCGTCGAAGACGCGGAAGAAAAGACGGAACTCCGGAGAGTTCCGCTACGATTGTATTACGGGCGGCGAAGGTTTGCCGCCCCTACCAAAAATGGTTGCGCCTTTCCCCATCTCATACTACAATCCCCCGAGGTGACAACTATGCGAATAACCCTGATAGCTTTAACGATTATTATTACTTCGGCCTCTCCCTTCGCGGGATGGCTGGAGGATATAGACAGCCTGCTGCGCGCCGATAGCGCCGAGGAGCAGGAAGTACCGCTGGACAAGCTGGGTACTTATGCTATTGACCATTACGACGTAATGGAGGCGATTAACGCTTACGAGTACCCGGAGGTGGAGGGGAGGGGCGAGTATCACCTGCGAAGCGCCCTGTGCATCGATAACATCGAGCGGCCCTGGGTGCTCTATATCCCCGAGGACTACGACGCGACAGTTGCCACGCCGTTGATGGTGGTGCTGCACGGCGGGGTATCGCAGGCTAACCTGGACGAGGACCCGCTGGGTTATGCTCGGGAGGACGAGTTCTCCCGGCTGGGGGTGGAGAACGGATGGTTGATGATATATCCCTTTGGGCAGTCCGGGGCCACCTGGTGGGACGAAGTCGGGATGGGGAACATCAATGAACGGGTGCGCGAGGTCAAGCGCGGCTTCAATGTGGACGACGACCGGGTCTATATGGCCGGGTTCTCCGACGGCGCTTCGGCCTGTATGCTGTACGCGATGGCCGACCCCAACGACTACGCCGCCTTCATCGGCCTTAACGGGCACATCGGCGTAGGCAGCCTAGACGGCGGCATCCAGACCTACCCGCGAAACATAAGCAACAGCTATCTGTACACCACGACCACCGATAAAGACGGGCTTTACCCCACCCACAAGATGTCTGCAACTATCGAGATGGCGATAGAGGCCGGGGGCAACGTAGAGTATCGCAAGCTGGAGGGTGAACATCGCTTCGACTTCGCCGACACCGAGCTACCACTAATCGCCGAGTACTTGAAAGCTCACCCCCGCAATCCCAACCCGAAACGTGTTATCAGTGAAACGTCGGATCCGGGTTTCGGTCAGATGCGCTGGCTGGTAATAGACGAGGTGGCCGAGGGCGAGCAGACCCACGCGAACTACAATTGCTCTCTGCTGTCAGACCGGGTTACCTTCGGCTTTGTGGATGACGAGAGCTACGCCGGCGAGGGGATACTCATCGGTTCGGTGATCGAGGAATCGGCAGCTGAGGGAGCGGAGCTGGCGCCGGGTGATATACTTATTAAGGGCGACGATACGCCTATAGTCGTCTTCGACGATATATATACCTGGAAGGATAAGCTGGCGCGGGGCGACGAGTTCGAAATGACGGTGCTGCGCGACGGTGTGGAGATGACCCTGAAGGGCCGTATCCCCGAGCCGGAGGAGTACGATGTCTTTATCTATGAAACTCCGTCGGGGTTAGCTGAAGCTGTAATCGACGGCAACACGGTCGAGGTAACCGCTTCGGGTGTCAAGTCGTTCCGCATACTGGTTCTGCCGGGTATGTTCGATGTAGATGCGCCGGTGGTTATTAAGGTGAACGGCGAGACCATTTACGAAGATTACCGGGTAGAAGCGGACACCGACTATATGCTGCGCGATTTCCTCGAAAAACGAGACCGCAAAGCGATGTATATCGGGGAGATAAAGGCGGAGCTTTGATGAATAATGCGCCGGGTTCCGTTTGTTGATAACGAATAGAACCCACCGCTACATTTGTTCTTATTAACGGATTTAATATGCCCCCCACGCTCACAATCGTCGCAACTCCCATCGGCAACCTGGACGACCTGTCGCCCCGGGCCCGGCAGGTGTTGTCCGAGGCCGGCCTGATACTGTGCGAGGATACACGCAAGCTGGCCAAACTACGCGAGCTAGTCGGGTTCGCCGCGCCGGCGCGGGTACTTGCCGACTACAACGAAGCCGAGGCGATAGACGGGTTAATCGCCGAGCTTTCGTCCGGTAAAAAGGTGGCCCTGACCAGCGACGGCGGTACGCCCCTCATCAGCGACCCCGGCTTCAAGCTGGTACGCGCCGCCCTCGAGGCTGGAATAATCGTTGACGCGATACCCGGCCCTTCTGCCCCGGTTAACGCCCTGGCGCTATCCGGCCTGCCGCCATATCCTTTCGCTTTCCTGGGTTACATCCCGAAGAAAACGGGCGGCGCTACCCGCTGGCTGGAACGTTATCGCGATATGGGGATGACCTGCGTAATCTTCAGCACGCCGCACCGCGTCGCCGCCGACCTACTTACCATCGAGGAAGTATGGGGCGACCGCGAGGCTGCCTTGTGCCGCGAGATGACTAAGCTACATCAGGAGGTCATCCGCGATAAGCTGTCGGCGATACGCGCCGAGTTATCGAAACGGGATAGAATAAAGGGCGAGATAACGCTCGTCGTCGCCGGGGGGGAAGTGGATAATGATGCGGCTATCGGGAAAGCCGTTACATTGGCCGGTAAACTCCGCGAGCAGGGCCTATCGGCGAAAGATGCTGCCGCCACCGCCGCCGAGGAGTACGGCGTCAGTAAGAATGAAGTTTATCGGGAGATAAATCGGTAAAATGGCACACGGATGAACACGGATTGGATGGATTTACACGGTTTATTTCCCGCCTACCCCAACACCACCATTCGCACCCAACCGGCCAGCGGCATTATCCACAACAGCATAAAGATGGTATGCAGCGTGGGCACCTCGCCGTTGAGCGCCTGCCCCGTCTCAAAGCCGTGCGTAGAGCGATTGGGGTAGGGGGTAAGCCGGGGGAACACCGGGGGAACCCGATTGAGGTAGTCGGCGAAAACCTCGCCCTTCTCCCGCTTCAAACCGGCTTCTTCCAACGGTATTATGATGATGTATTGCACTATGAAGAATAATGCTACCGCTATGGGCAGCCAGGGCAGGAGAGCGCCGCTGTACAACGCCGCGCCTACCGTTATCAGGAAGTTGCCGATGTAGAGCGGGTTGCGCGTGTAGGCGTAGGGGCCGGTGGACACCAGCGATTCCCCCAGCGGGACGTCGGTGCGGCTCACCGGGCCGATGTAGCCCAGCGCCCAGATACGTATCGCTTCCCCGAGTATCATCAACGCAAGGCCAACCCACAGCGGCCAGCCGCCCGGGTCGGCGAAGATGAGGGCCACCGCGATGAAGGGGATGGGCGTATAGCTGCGATACTTAAAAAGCAGATGAGCGAAGCCCGTTTTTCGTTCAGTCATTCGTTATTTACCCAGTTTATTCTTCAATCTCTCTTCTACGGTATCGAAGGCATCGTCGCCGTTCCCGGCGTCTTTTAAGTATTCTATGTTCTCCAGCGCTTCGGCGTTGCGCCCCAGCGCCTCCAGACATAGCGCCAGCCAGTAGCGGGCCTCGACATCGTCCGGCTTCTCGTCGAGGACTTTGACGAAGTACTCCACCGCACCGTCGTAATAACCCTGCTCCAGGCACACCGTCGCCAAATTGTAATTGGCCGTCAGGTTGCCCGGGCTGTAGTAGACCGCGGTCTCCAGTTCGGCGCGCGCCCGTTCCAGGTCGCCCTGGCTCTTGTACAACAGGCCGAGGTAGCTGTGCGCCAGCCCGTTGCCGTTGTCGCTGGCGATGGCTTTTTCCAGATGTTCTTCCGCTTTATCGTAGTTTCCCCGGGACAGCTCAATGTACCCCAATCCCGTGGAGGCGTAGGTCTCGTCGGGCTTTTTCTCGATAACCTTGGCGAACATCACCTCGGCATCGTCGTACTTCTGCAAATCGAGGTAGGTCTGCCCCAGCCCCAGGCAGATATCCGTATGTCCCGGTGAGTATATAAGCGCTTCGAGATAAGCCGCCTCCGAAGCGTTGAAGTCACCGGCTGCGTTGCAGGCGAACCCCTTATAATACAGCGTCTCCACCCGGTATTTACCGGCTACGTCGGCGCTGTAAACTTCCTTGAGGGTTTTTATCGCGTCGTCGGGTTTACCGGCCACTATCTGCGCTTTGGCGAAGGATAGCTTGGTCTGCAACTCGCCCAACTGGCTACCGCCCCCGCCCAGGCCGGGCAGGTCGGCGACATCGGGCCCGTCGTCGCCCGCTACGCCGATACTCGCCAATCCCAGTATCAATATCAATATATAACGCATATCGCTATATTAAACACCAGATTGGGGGAAAAGTCAAGGGTTGGGGATAGACAAGGGGCGTCAGCCGATAGTTTTTATGGATACCGTCAGGTTGAAACCTGACGTTTACGCTCCGCGAGTGATTCTCCACCGGATGAATCCGGCGGTTTCGAGTACGGGATATCTAAAACGGCGTGGATAAACCACGCCGCTATTTATTATCGGTATAGGTATTTTCCGTCGGTTACTTAAACGCCGCTTTGATTTCGCCCAGCGATGCGGATTCGATAACTGACGGAGTATAATCGAGAACTAGCTCGGGATGGTTAGACGAATATTCCTTCGAGCGCATAGTGAAAGTAGCGTTGGCGCCGGCATCGTCTTTAAGTATCTGGAAGCCGTAATTAGGGTCGGTCCCGTCTATTATATCTTGAACCCAATTCGTAACATCGGTTTCCCACCAATCATATGTTCCCGGCGCGGTGATGTTAGTAAATTCAGCGAATCCGGGTTTGTTGTTCCAGGTTGCGCTACCCTCGTCCCAGTCGGCGTCATTCCTCGTAATCATAATCTGATCCGTCGGGAAAGCCCCGACCGAATCGTAAACGTATAGCCGGAGGTTAGCGCTGTTGATGGTCGCCCCGGCATAGGATGAGAGGTCGAATTCTAACAAAGCGTTGATACAACCGTTATAATATCCCGCGTATATACTATCTTCGTTTCCGTAATTATTATCGGGATAGAATTCCCAAACGTAAGCGTCGTCGGTCGGGTTGAGAAATACCTGGTCGGCACTCGAAAAAACAGGAGCTATAATTGTCAGAATGATGATAAGAACTAGATATTTGAACATTGTTGTTCCTCCTAAAATATGGGTTATTAGATTATGTTATTATACCTTAACGAGATATATTATCAAGTATATAGCCGGACGCTCTTCGCCTCCCGGATAATCGAATAGGTAAGCTCGATTTCATTGAATTTTACCCGCCCTTTGTCTATTCCACTATAAACCCCACTTGACAGAATCCCCGTACCGTTATACTATACTGGGAACGTTTCAGCTAAAGGAGAATGTTATGGCGAGCCGTACTCTGGCTTTGACAGATAAATTATACGAATATATCCTGGACAACTCACTACGCGAACCGGATGTTCTCAAACGGCTGCGTGTAGTAACCGCCGACTTGCCCAATGCGCAGATGCAGATATCCCCGGAGCAGGGGCAGTTTATGGCTTTGCTGGTGCAGCTTCTGGGAGCGAATCGCGCCCTGGAGATAGGCACATTCACCGGATACAGCGCATTGGCCGTCGCATTAGCCCTGCCGCCCGAAGGTAAGGTAGTCGCCTGCGATATAAGCAAGGAGTGGACCGACATCGCCCGCCGCTACTGGGAGGAGGCCGGGGTCGCGGGTAAAATAGACCTGCGCCTGGGCCCGGCGCTGGAAACCCTGGACGCGATGCTGGCGGCGGGTAAGGAAAACAGCTTCGACTTCGCTTTCATCGACGCCGACAAGACGGGTTACGACGCCTACTACGAGCGATGCTTGCGCCTGCTGCGTCCGGGAGGCTTGATTACAATAGACAACGTACTGCGCGGGGGGCGGGTAGCCGATAATAATGAGACCGACGAAGCCGATACCGCAATACGGGAACTTAACGCAAAAATCCACAGGGACGAACGGGTCAACATCTCGCTAGTGCCTATCGGCGACGGGCTGACCCTGGCTTTAAAAAGGTGATGTGAGATATATTACATTAAGGGAAACGGGAGATAAATGCACCAGACCGTAATAATCCTCGACTTCGGCTCGCAGTACACCAAGCTGATAGCGCGCAAGGTGCGTGAAATCAACGTATATTCGATAATCGAGCCGTTCAATATACCTCTTGATGAGATAAAGCAGCGGGCACCGGCGGCGATAATCCTCTCCGGCGGCCCGGCGTCTATCTATGCCGAGGGCGCGCCCCAAGCCGATTCCGGGTTGTTCGATTTGGGCATTCCCGTGCTCGGTATCTGCTATGGCCTGCAGCACATCGTATTTTCGCTGGGGGGCGAGGTCGCCAAAGCGACTGTGCGCGAGTACGGCCCGGCGGCGATAATCCCGGGAAGTGATGACGGGTTATTAGCAGAGGTCGCTTCCGGTTCTACGGTCTGGATGAGTCACGGCGACCGGGTGGAGAAGCTGCCGTCCGGTTTTTCGGCGCTGGCGACGTCGTACAACTCGCCCTACGCCGCCATCGGCGACGACGAACGGCGTATTTACGGCCTGCAGTTCCACCCCGAGGTAACCCATACCGAGTACGGGATACAGATACTGCGCAACTTCCTTCTCGAAATCGCGGGCATAAAGCCGGACTGGACGATGGGCGCTTTCATTGATGAGCAGAGCGCGGCCATCGCGGAGCGGGTCGGCGAAGGCCACGTATTGTTGGGGTTATCGGGTGGAGTGGACTCCAGCGTACTGGCGGTTCTGCTCAACCGGGTAATCGGCGGACGGGTGCACCCGGTATTCGTGGATAACGGTATGCTGCGCGAGGGCGAGGTAGACGAGGTACGTACCGTACTGGGCGGGGAGATGGGTTTACCCCTGACTGTAGCCGACTCCGGCGAGCTGTTTCTCTCCCGGCTGGCCGGGGTAACCGAACCGGAGCGCAAACGGAAGATAATCGGCGGGACCTTCATCGAAGTATTCGCCGACGAAGCCCGTCGCATCAGGGGGAATATCGGCGACGGCGAATTGCGCTTTCTGGCGCAGGGCACGCTCTACCCGGACCGTATCGAAAGCAAGGCGATAAAAGGGCCGTCGGATACTATAAAGACGCATCACAACGTGGGCGGCCTCCCCGACGACCTGCCCTTCGAGCTGTTGGAACCGTTCGGCGAGCTGTTCAAGGACGAGGTGCGCAAGGTCGGCCGCGAGTTAGGGTTGCCGGAGAAGGTCGTAGGGCGGCATCCTTTCCCCGGCCCCAGCCTGGCGGTACGCTGCCCCGGCGAGGTTACCGAGGAGAAGCTGGCGCTGCTGCGGCGCGCCGACGCCATCGCAATGGAAGAGATACGCGCCGCCGGGGTGTACGACGATATCGCCCAGGCGCTGGTAATACTCCTTCCCGTGAAATCGGTGGGGGTGATGGGCGACGAACGGACCTATGAGTATGCCGCGGTACTGCGGTGCGTTACCACCGAGGACTTTATGACCGCCGACTGGTATCGAATGGACTACGGCTTGCTGGCGCGCATCAGCGCCCGCATCACCAACGAGGTGCGCGGCATCAACCGCCTGCTCTACGACGTATCAAGCAAACCGCCGGCGACCGTGGAGTGGGAGTAGGGGGTTTACATACTGGCAAAATAGCGGTAAAAGTGTTATTATCCAGTGAAAGGATAAGGGACATATTATGAAAACGGAAATACCATATATATCTGAGCTCCGGATAAAAAACTTCAAGAGCTACAAAAACGCGATAATAAACCTCAAGCCGTTTAGCGTCCTCGTGGGACCGAACGCTTCGGGAAAGACGAATCTGGTGGACGCGCTGGCGTTTATCTCGGACGCGGTTTATCGGAGGTTGGATTTTGCAGTGGATGAGAGAGGGGGCGTTTACGGGATTTTAAATAGGACGCCTTTTTTGATGGCGGATAGTGAACTAGGGTTTGGGGTTAAAATAGATTTCGGTACGATTAAGTACGATTATTCGTTTGAATTGATCATTCCCGAGATTATAAATAATATATTTCATGTGAGAAGAGAGCGTTTAATAGATATTAATAATAGGAACATTATATTCGATATTAATTACGATAATAATAGTGAAAGTGTTAAAAGCGGAATAGAAGGATTATCTGAAATCGCCGATCCCAAGCGATTAGCGTTAGGCGTTTTAGGAACGAAAGATGTATTATCCCCCGTATACGAATTCTTATCGGCGATGAGACGTTATGTTATTGACCCGAATGTTATGTTTCGGGAAAAAATAATCGGGAGAGAAGAAGGGAATAAATTAAACACGGATGGTAGTAATAGTGGGACAGTCTTATTGAATTTAGCAGAAGAGAACGGGAAAAGATACGAGGAACTATGTGAGATATTATCCCTAATCTTACCATTGAAAATAAAGCCGACTTTTGGGTATACGGAAGCCCACTTCGAAGATGATTTAAAAGAGCCTGTATTGTTATTTATACAAACATTTGGAGATAAAGGGCATAGGGAATTCTTCGATACCAAAGATTTATCTGAGGGGACTATAAGAGCGTTAGGTATATTATTGTCCATCTACCAGCCGGATATACCACCGGTCGTTATTATCGAACACCCCGAGGATGCGATTCACCCGGCCGCTTTCGAAGTGTTAGTCGACGTTTTAAAGAGCGGCACCGACCGTGCTCAGGTGATAATCACTACCCACAGCGCCGATATCCTTGACGATAAAGACATTAAAGATGATGAAATAATCTGCGTGGTCAACGAGGATGGGGTCTCTTATGCGGGGCCGGTTGATGATATTACACGGGGTATTATTAGAGATAGCTTGACGACGCCGGGGGAACTACTTCGTACCGATAGGCTTAATATCGATAGAGCGAGTACTGAAATAGATGATTCGGACGACTTCCTGTTCGCGGGTTTCGATGGATAAAAAACTACGGATAATTGTCGGCGGGCATAGCGAAAAGGAATCAATTCCCGTATTCCTCCGTAATCGGTATTTCGCGGATAATAACTGTTATATTGAAATCTTGCCGGTACTCCGAACTACGGAAGGACGATTAAAACATTTAGATAAGCTTTGCAATGAGATAGATATCGCTATACGTTATTATGGCCCCGGTCCGGTTCTCGTTCTTTTCGATGCCGATGATAAGATATGCCCCAAAAAGTATATGGATGACGCTCGGGATGAGCTAAAGGTAAGGTTCCCTAATATTGATATTTTCATCGTTATCGCGAAGTGGGAGACGGAAACCTGGTTTATTCCGGCGATCGAATCATTAAGGGGGGTACGCGGTATCCCTGATGAAGCGAGACCGCCCGAAAACCTATCGGAATTAGAAAGTATTAATTCGAAAAGCTGGATAGAAAGATGTATGGGGGGTAAGTATAAAGAAACGCAAGACCAACCCGCGTTTATGGACGCTTTCGATTATAAAGCGGTAGCCGAGTGCGAGCACGCCCGTTCGTTTCACCACTTCCTTAAAGCCCTTGACGAAATAATCGAGTTATGCGCAGACAAACCTCCCGAATAAGCTAAGATAATCTCTTATCCGAAAATACATCCCATAGGATATAGAATCGGTTATGAAGTATGTAAGAAAAAATAGTAAGGAGTATCTCGAAGAGATGCGCGCTATGTCGCCCCAGAAAAAACTCGATAAGGTCTTCGAAATGTGGGAAACTTATATGGACATAAGGATTGCCCTGGTTAAAAGACGCTACCCGCATCTTACCTGGGAAGAAGCTCGTAAAAAAGCAGTAAAACAAGTTTTGAAAATCCAATTAGAGAAAACGGAAGAAGAACGGAGAATCGCGGAAGGGTATTATAGAAAACAAAATAGATAACGCGCCTATTAAACCAACCTGCAACGAATCCCCCCGTCCCCTACTAATACCGCGAAGGAAACGGAACCGAACCGTTTCCCTTGACACTATTCATTCAATCGGTTAAAATGTTCAATGTAAAGAAGGAGTCCCCAATGGGTCTACTTGACGGATTTTTAAAAGGTTTCGAGGAAGGTTACGACCTGGCCAAAGACGGCGTTAGTTACGCTGCCGAAAAGGCCGAGGATATGTCCTACAGCGCGCGGATAAAACTGCGCATCTTCGGGATGAAGCGTAAAATCGACCGGAGCTATACCACGCTGGGACGCGCGGTATACACCCTCTTCAAGGCGGGCGAGGATAAACCGCTCGACAACGAGAAGGTCGGCAAGCTGCTGGGCGATATCGCGGCGATGGAAGAGGAGATAATCGCTCTGCTCAAAGAGCTCGAGGAGCTCTCCGAGGTAGATGAGGATGCCGCCGAAACGGACATCGTCGAAGCCGAAGTGATCGAAGAGGACGAAGAATAGATATAAGTAAAGCTTTTCGTTCGTTAACCGCCGGAAATCGGTTGGGCCGGAGTTAAGTATCCGGTGGACGGTTATGCTATGAAATATATTTTCGCGATTTTGATTTTAACGGCCGCTTTTACCGCCACTGCGCTGGACGGTACCGACGCGGCGATTATCGCCGAAGCCGATGTATCGCTGCTTACCGGAGAGGTACCGGCCGGAAAAACGATATACGATATCTTCTATGCAACCGTCGAGGTTCCCCCCGGCGGATATACTCTGGGGCCGGGCGACGTACTGGGTATCAAAGTCTACAACGTCGAGAACATATCCGGTACGTACTCGGTACGCTACGATGGTTTCGTTGACTTTCCTTACGTGGGCCGGGTACCCGCCGCCGGGGTATCTCTGGCCGGTTTCAACGACGACTTGCAATCGCGCCTCGGCGAACTGTACTTCGAGCCGGAGGTTATCGCCGAGGTTCAGGAATACAAGTCCTGCCGGGTCTACGTACTGGGCGAAGTTAATAACCCGGGATTGCATAATTACGAAGCTCGGGCGACGCTGCTCGACGTAATAGCGGCCGCCGGAGGCTATAAAGCCTCGGCCGCCCGCGCCAGCACTATGGTGGTCCGCGCTTATGGAGACGATGCCGCCGTAGCCCGCATAGATATGGAACAAGTTATAGACGAGGGGGCGGTAGCGCTCAATATCCCGATTGAAAAGGGCGATATTATCGTAGTTCCCAAAACCTTTATCGCCAATATCAACCAATTCATAAACGATATTAGCCCGTCTCTCACTACGTATTTGCGGGCGAACGCGTTATATAAAACCTCGTGGAATAGGTAAAATGGCCCTCTCAGTAAAACTAAGCGACGCAATCGAGAGGGGCGACCCGATAGTAGTCCTCGCCGGGGCCGGGATGTCGGCCGAAAGCGGTGTACCCACCTTTCGCGGCGACGATGGGCTGTGGAAAAACTACCGTCCCGAGGAGCTGGCGACTTACTCCGCCTTTATGCGTGACCCGAAGCTGGTCTGGGAATGGTACAACTGGCGGCGGGATAAAATCAAGGGGTGCAGCCCTAATCCAGCTCATATCGCGGTTACGCTCCTGGAGAGTAAACTAGGGGATAACCTGACGCTGGTTACCCAGAACGTGGACGGACTGCACCGCGACGCGGGTATGCGTAACTACCTCGAAGTGCACGGGTGTATCTGGGAGGTGCGCTGTTTGAAGTGCGGCCTTTCCGGCGAACTGCGCGATATACCCGACGAAAGCCTGCCCCCGAAATGCACCTGTGGCGGCTTGGTTCGCCCCGGAGTAGTGTGGTTCGGCGAACCGCTGCCGGAGCATATATTGAGCGCCGCATTTCGCGCCTCCGCCGAATGCTCGGTGATGGTGGTGATAGGCACGTCCGGCATCGTCTACCCGGTAGCGCATCTGCCGCAGGTGGCCAAAGAAAACGGGGCGCACATCATTGACGTGAACCTGGAGCGGACCCCGATTAGCGACATCGCCGACGAGGTCTTCCTGTCGCCGGCGGGCGACGTCGTCCCCAAGCTGTTCGGGTTGATGGGTTAAACGCTAATACTGTCTACTGCTCTAACTTATAGAAGTCCGGGTTCATAGCCCGGGCGATATTATTAATCTACTAACCCGAGAAACGAATATGAGATACGTTAAAACCTTGTCGGTAATTATATCATTCGTCGTTGCGATGTCGTCGTTAGCTTCCGCGTATGAAATTACGCAGTACGACGGGCGCGAGGTTCGATGGCTCCCCGATGACCTTCCCGCGATATATGAGATTAACTCTTACGGCTCCATAGACTGTGAAGGGACCGCCGAGGCCATCGAGGTTAGCGCCGAAACCTGGAACAACGTCAACGGTTCCTTCTTCGAGTTGGTACGCGGCGCGGACACCGACATAATGAACTACGGCCAGGACGGCCACAGCATTCTGGTGTTCTATCATCCCGAATATAATCAGTACGGCCAGGGCGGCCTGCCCTATCCGGACCAGAGTTACATCGCGGTGAACACCTTCTGGTTCCGCACCGACGGCCCCCACTACAACGAGATATTCGAGTTCGATATAATTTTCAACGGCTATCTCTACGATTGGGACACCTCGCCGAACGGCACCGACGGGCGTTTTGATGTACAGAACATCGCCACCCACGAATTGGGGCACTCATTATCGTTAGCCGACCAATACGAAAACAACGCTTCGATGTTTACGATGTACGGATATACCGAACCGGCCGAAATCAAGAAGCGAACGTTGGAATACGACGACGAGGACGGCATTATATACCTGTACAGCGACGGTACGGTGGAACCGGTACGGCCCCATTCGTTTATACTGCGGCCCAACTACCCCAACCCGGCGAAGTCAAAGACTACCTTCGTCTTCACCGTTCCCACCGGCCAGCAGGGCTTCGCCAGCGTGAAGGTGTATGACCTTAAAGGCCGGGTTCTGGACGAGCCGTTCTCGGGTTCGGTCATCCCCGACGTATACGAGGTGGACTGGGACCTGACCGCCCGCGGCGGGGGCAAGGTAGCCCCGGGGGTATACATCTACGCCGTGGAGCTGAACGGCGAAGTGCAGACCGGGAAGTTCGTGGTTAATTATTAGGTTAGAGTATAGAACGTAGAACGTAGAATGTAGATGCAGCCCCGATTTTAGAATCGGGGCTGCATTATACTTAGCCCCTTCAATTAAACGGCTCCCCTTCTCTTTTGTCCAATAAAAAAAGGGGATGTATGAAAACGAGGGTTCACTTATCGCTAGTTTTAGCGATTGCTATCTCTTCGTCCGTACCGCCACTCGCGTTCGAGGTAAACGTTTGGCCTATCGAAAACGGGGGCAACGGCCTGCCGATATACTGGAACCCGGACGACCTCCCGGCTATATATCAGGTAAACTCCTACGGTTCGACTGATTGTACGGGAACCGGCGAAGCATTCGAGATAAGCGCCGATACCTGGAATAACGTCAACGGCTCCTTCTTCGAGTTCGCGCGGCCCCGATACCGATATTATGAATATGGGCCAGGATGGCCACAACCTTCTGGTGTTCTATCATCCCGAATATAATCAGTACGGCCAGGGCGGCTTGCCTTCGTTTGAGGGAAGGAGTGATTATATCGCTGTCAATAAATACTGGTTCCGTACCGACGGGTCCCACTACAACGAGGTATTCGAGTTCGACATCATCTTCAACGGTTATATCTACGATTGGGACACTTCCGAGAATGGTACCGAGGGCCGTATGGACGTACAGAACATAGCTACTCACGAATTGGGGCACGCGCTTTCCCTTGCGGATTTATACTATAACGACGCGTCGGAGTATACGATGTACGGATATTCCAAACGGGGAGAAATCGGCAAGCGTACCCTGATGTACGACGATGAGGACGGGATAAGGTATCTATACGGCGATGAAACTCATAATCCGCCCCGGCCCAAAGCGTTCGAACTGCACCAGAACTACCCCAACCCGGCTCGCGACAGCACGACGATAACCTTCACGGTCGCCGTCGGGCAGCAGGACGACGCAATCCTTACGATTTGCGATATCAAAGGACGCGCGGTCGCCGAATTATTCCACGACAGGGTTATCCGCGGCATTTACGAGGTCGGATGGGATTTGCGGGGTAGCAACGGTGCGAAGGTCGCCCCGGGCGTATATCTCTATAAATTGCAATTGAGCGATGAACTTCAGGTAAAGAAAATGGTGGTTAGTTATTAAAAATATTGCGTTATGTAGCCGAAGCCTTTAGGTTTCGTATTACCGAGTTTTGAAAAGCTCCCGTACATTTTACTCCAACATCCCCTCCTGCAGCGGCGTTTCCGCTTTAATATCCACCCTCGCCCGCTTCCCGATGACCTCGCGCCAGCGAGACGCCGGGATACCCGCCAGCGGCATCCGGTAGTCGAGCATTTTTGCAGTGATAACCTCGCTTTTCGCTATGTCTACCGCCGCGACGATACAGCGCCGCGACAGTATCTTATCCTCTATCTCGTCGCCCACCGGCTCCTTCTTCATCTCGCCCAGTATCAGTTCGACCTCGCGTATCCCGGTTACCATCGCCTTAAGCTCGTCCGGTTCCAGGGCGTAAGGATGATCCGGGCCGTCTAACGTTCGGTCTATCGTGAAGTGCTTTTCGATTATGGATATCCCCCGCGCCGCCGCCGCGATGGGCGCGGTAATCCCCAATGTGTGGTCGGAGAAACCGACGGGTACCCCGAACTTCGCCCATAATAGCTCGACGGCGCGCAGGTTGACGTTCTCCGGGGGTGTGGGGTATTCGGAGACGCAGTGCAGTAGGGCGACCGGCGGATTGCCGAACTCTTTGATTACTTCGAGCGCTTCACCTATCTCGTCCAGCACAGCCATCCCGGTGGAGAGAATTATGGGGACTCCCTTTTCGGCGACGTAGGCCAGGAGCGGGTGATGGGTCAGGTCACAGGAGGCTATCTTTATCGCCGGGACTCCGAAGCCGAGTAATATATCAATGGCATCGAAGTCGAATGGGGTACAGAGAAAATGCAGTTCCTTATCGCGAGCATACGCCGCCAATTCCGGCAGCCATTCGCGGGGCAGGGAGACTTTGTCCACAATCTCTATCCGCTCCGCGTTCTCCTCGGGGCTGGCCGCGTCGAAATCTTCGCCCAACTCCTTGAGGATGAAGGAGTCGGCGGTAAACGCCTGGAACTTGACCGCGTCCGCGCCGGCCTCGGCGGCGAGATCAATCAACCGTTTCGCCTGCCCTAAATCGCCGTCGTGGTTGGAGCCGGCCTCGGCGATGACGTATACCCGGCCGCCGCCAATTTCGATATTGCCTATTTTGAAGTTCATAATTAGTTTTAACTAATCCAACTGTACTGATTTCCGTAGAGCCTGGCCTTCAGGTCTGGCCGCGTAAAGGTGAAACTGCTTGCTTCAGCAAGCAGAGACTCACCCGCAAGGCGTAAACGTCAGGTTTCAACCTGACGAGGGAAATAGGAACCCTCTCCATAGGCTAAAGCCTATGGTTAACGCTTCGCGGATGAACCTCCGGCTCATAAATGAGCCGGTTTCGGTTGTCGGTTTTACAACAAACTCAAGCGGAACGATAGCTTCGCTCCGGCGGTACGGTAGCCGATATCCTCCAACGCTTGTACCAACCCCGGTTCGGTGAGCGATGCGTAAGTAGTTATCGCTTTATAACCGGTTATGCCCCGCGCCGCGTCGTACAAACCGAAAGCATCCCAGGGATGGGCATGGAGCAGCCGCCCTGTAGGCTCCCCGAACTGCGCCGCCGCCCCCGCATCCGGGATTATGCAGATATAACCCAGCTTCTCGCCGGAACGGGCCACCTGATAGGTGTTGC
>SDBT01002762.1_pt1 | contig 30754 bp, 27 predicted proteins | sample 2277101 | NCBI WGS metagenome assembly SDBT01 (sample SAMN10404973, study PRJNA504765) | marine sediment metagenome | isolation source: marine sediment core GS10_PC15, 103 cmbsf | place: Arctic Ocean: Southern Knipovich Ridge | collected 2010 | reverse complement strand
GCGGTGCTCGTCGATGGAATAATGCCCCAGTTCGTGCGCGAGCGTGAAGCGTGCGCGTGGGGAGTTGGGCCCGCCGACGCGGTCGAGATTGCAAAACACATGAAAAAGTCCAGCCTTGTGCTCGAGCATCCCGTCGAACGTATCCCCGTACGCCCCGAAGCTCATCGTGATTCGCTTCGCGCGGGCGATTCGCTCGGGGGCAACAAGTCCGCTCGCGCAGTGCTCATCGGCGACGGCGGCGGCGAGTTCGCAGATCTCGTCCTTACGCTCCTGCGGGAGGTGCGTCGGTGCGGCAGGGAGGTCGAGACCCTTCCCGAACCGCTTGCGAAGCCGCCGGCGGATGCCCTTATCGAATTGTCTACCTGACATCCTCGCCATCGTTGTCTTAAAACGCATTCATCAAGGGCTGCGCGATCTGCATCGCCTGTTCGAGCACCTCAGCGCAGTCTCCCTGGCATTCGGAAACGAGCGTCTCGTAATAGGCGTCCACGAGAGCCCCGACCTTCGCGTCAATCAAGTGCTCTTCGAGTTGACTTCTGTTGGGCGGATACCGGCCCGTTCGCACATAGACATCATAACGAAGCGCCCATACCAGCGGCTTCAGGACAAACTTATTGAGCTTCGCCCGCAGGGCGTCTTCCGGTTCCTGAACAGTCAGATAGTGTCTAGCGCTCATCACGACGAAGGCGGCTAGCTCCGCGATCTCCGCGCGGACTTGCTCGCGTGTGGGTGCGGGTATCCCCAGGTCACCGTGCAATATCTTCCCGCCAAGCCGCAGCTGCACGGGGGAGAACGCCTTTGCGAATCCCCGTCCCTGCACCTCATCGAACGTCGTGCACTGCGGATTGATCTCGGGTCCGTCGCCCATGCTCCGAACAATCCGCCCGACCCCCTTCAGATCGCTCACGTCAATCTCGGACAGGAAGACCCAGATATCGATGTCGCTGTCCGGGCGAGCATCATCTCGGGCGTGGGAGCCCGTGAGCACCATACACTCGACCTTATCCCCCAGCTCGTCGAGGAGCCTGCTCCTGAATTCTTCTATTCTGGCCTCAATAAATATCATCTCTAGCGACTCTTAATCGACCACAGCAAAAGTGCCAACTCACCTGCTCCTTTTCCGAGAATACACCAAGAGCGCTAGTTGGTCCTGAGAATCCGGGATCGACATATCATATCCGCCATAGGTTTGTTTGATTTCCATTCCGCGAGCCGCAAGGATCTGTTGGAGCTCTTCAATAGTGTACAGCCTGATGGAAGCGGGGGCTTTTCCTTCAGGCTTTACCAGTAGCTCCCCGTACTTGAACGAGTGGCCTGTGTAAAGCATGCGAGCGCTCTGTTTATCCCAGGCGAAGTCCGCCAACGAAAGGCGGCGGGTCCCCATTTCCCAATGCCGACGCGGAAAGTGCTTCTTGGCGTGCGCTGCGTTGCATATCCCCATCAGGTGCTTCCCACCAGGTTTGAGAGCGGAGGCGATGAGGTCGAACACCTTAAGATTCTCTTCGTCATTCTCCAAGTACCCGATGGCACCGTCGGCGAGGTTGAGCACGACGTCATACTCCTCACGAAAGGACACCTCTCGCAAGTCCGCGCAAATGAACTCAGCCTTAAGCTGCTCCTGTTCCGCCCGCTTGCATGCTTCGTCAATGTACTCAGCCGTAATGTCAACGCCCATCACTGAGAACCCACGCCGAGCCAACTCAAGCGCGTGCCTCCCGAATCCGCACGCCAGGTCCAGAACACGCTCGCAACCATGTAAACCTAGAGCCTCGACCGCAAAACCGACTTCCTGTGCGGTCGATTCCACCCAAGAAAGATCCTGGATGTCCAGCGTCCAAATCTTCTTGTACCACTCCGGATCTATACAGGTATTCATGATTCAGGCTCTTCCTGCTCCAGCGCATCCTCGGCGGATTGTCGGTCGCGGCGCATGCGCTCTTCGATTTCCGGTGGAATTTTTCCGCCTTCCCTGGCGGCCCGGGCGAGGTTCTCCTCACTGGTGGGGTCCGAGGGAAAGGCAAAAGATTTAACGTCTGCTACCCCGCAAGCGGCCTTGCCGTCCAGAACCGCCGGAGCGTCCGAAAGCGCTTCGGGTAACGAGATCGCGCTTGCGGACAGCTCTGCCTCCGCGAGGCGCACGTCCGCTTCACATTCCGGAACCGCCCAGTGCAGCGACTTCATGGCGCCATGAACATCTTGCTCAAGGGCATCGTTGACGCCGTCATTTTTCTGATGCTTCTTGCTCATCGGTTTTCTCTTTTCTCTGCTCGTTCGTTCGGGTGCGGACGAACTCGGCGATCTTCTTTAGCGCCCGGCGGCGGATCTGGCGGAGGTTCTCCGGTGTGGTCCGCAGTGTCCGGGCAAGCTCGGCGACGACCTCGCTCGGCAATCGCTGGTGCCGGGTTTCCGGGCGATACCATTGAAACGTCGTCCGTATCACCAATTGCTCCCGCTCGGAAAGCGAACCGATCGCCTCGCGGACCGCTTGTTCGTTTGCCGAGGTTGTGCGGGGTTGCGGGTCCCGCTGCGGGACCTGCGACCAATGATCCAACTCGAGGCTGCGCGTCGGGACGCGCTTGCGGGCGCGAAGGATGTCCTGCACGATCCGCCTTGCGATCCAGCCCAGCCACGCCCGCGCCCGCCACCGCAGGCGCTCGGGGTTCTCGATCCCGGCGGCGTCGAACTTATGCGCGTTCTCATACGCTGTCCGGAACACCTCGCCCACCAGGTCCGCCGCCCCGGGCTCCCCCCCGAGCATCGCACCGTATGCCCGCATGCACACGTAATAGAGGTACTCCACGTGCCGCCGGTAAAACACCTCCCACGCTGCCCGCGCAGAATCCGCCCCCTCATCCGCCATTCTCATATAGAGAAGCAGATCGGCGTCGTCGGTGTCCGCTAATTCGCACCCCGCGTCCGGGGCGTCCTGCGATTCCATCCAGACACTTATCCTCAAAAATGCGCTCTTCGTTGGGTTCCACAGAGTATACGCCAAAGCGTGACAGTGAGGTAACTGCCGGAGGTGGCTTGGTGGTCACCCGCGCAGGTCTTCGCCACCGGTCAGACCGGCCTGGTAAAGGTGGGATCTGTCGTTGAGACGCTCGATTACGTGGTTGTCGTAGTGATTCTTTCCCAGGACGCTGATGCTGGCGGGCGAGGCGGCGAAGGGGGTTCGCTCGGGTAGGACATCCAGCGGAATTCCCAGCCACCAGGTGACTATGTTGCCCAACGCCCCGCCGTGGGTCACGAGAATGGCCAGATGGTCCGAAGGATGGCTTTTCAAAATGTTGTCCATGCAGGCGGAGACCCTGGCGTGAAATTCACGCCACGTCTCGGCGTCATCCCACGGGCGGGAGTCAAACAAGCACGAGGACCATTCCCGTGAAACGTTCTCTTTGGCCCAATGTCTGGTCCTTCCCGTCGCCTGACCCCCGTTGAACTCTCGCAGTTCCGGGAAGAAATGGGCAGAGAGCTCGAGTTCGTTGCCCACGATCTCGGCCGTCTGAGCGGCCCGCTTGAGATCACTGGAGTACAAGCGGGAGAGTGTGTCGCCCAGATCATGCTTCAAGCGCGCAGCGATGGCGGCCGCCTGCTGCCGGCCCAGTTCCGTCAAGGGTGTATCCGTCCATCCCCCGGTCATGCCATTGACGTGATGCTCCGACTGACAATGCTGTATGAGTATGATTCGATTCATTGGGCGTCTTTGCGTTCGCAGACGAAGCAGTGGATCGGGTCTTTACCGTCGCGAGGCTTCTCGAACTCCACAGAGTATACGCCAAAGCGTGACAGGAGCGTGGATAGCTAAACCCAACGTTTGATCCAGGACTCGATTCGGTAGGAGGCCTTGACCATCACGAGCGGTTTTTCCAGGCGGCGGGCGACGATGTCCGGGATCGGCTCGCGAGCCATCCGGACCAACCTCCCCGTACCCGTCGAACCCAGCACGGTCAGGTCGTATTCGTCGCGGCGAGCCTCGGAGAGGATTATCCTGGTGACGTTGTGGCCGGTCACGATCCTGGTGGTGATGCGGTCGGGAGAGAGGTGCAGGCGAGCGGCGTTTGCGTGCAGGAACGCGTCGATGTCGAACCTGCGATCACCGTCCACGGTGAAGGCGACGATCTGGCCTTCGTCGGGATCGGCGAGGATGGAGGCGACCTCCAGCGCCAGCGCCCCGTTGGGCCCGCCGGCGAGGGGGACGAGAATCCGCTTGAAGTGCCGATTGCCCCCACAATCCTTGAGGATCACCACATCGCATGGGCAGCGTTCGATGACCGGATCGATCGTTCTGCCCAGGGCAAACTGTCCCGCCCGCCGCCATCCACGCCAACCCATGATAAGCATGTTGGTCCTCTTCTCACGCACGGCGGAGACGATTCCGCGCCCGATGTTGCGGCAATAGCGGATGTGCTTGCTGGTGGGAAACTGCGGGGCGAGGTAGAGCATCGTCTCGATGATGCTCTCGCGGCCGGAGAGCATGTACTTTTCCGCATCGGAAAGGGGGACCTGCGGGGGGACGGGCACCATGTGGAGCAACTCGACGCGTGCGTTCTTGGCCTCGCAGAGGCGATAGGTCGTGCGGACCATCTCGAGTGCGTTGGCGGGATTGGCGAGTGCGACCATGACGCGGTATTGATCGCCCGGGGGGGCCTCCGCCTTCTCGAAGACGAGAATCTCATCCTCCGTCGCCAGTGCGTGCGATTTCCCATAGAGCAGATAGATGCCTGCCCCCGCGAGCACCCACAGCGGGGCGACGATCCAGGCGTAGAGGCTCATGTGGATGATGTTGGCGGCAAGGAGGATTTGGCAGACGATTGCGACGAGCGGGAGCAGTGGGAACAGGGGGGCGACGAAACCGTATTCCAACTCGTCGCCCATGTTGAGGCGGATCTTGATCACGCAGACGTTGACCAGGAAGAACAGGAACAGGAACATTATGCTCGCGCATGAGGCGACGTCCTCGACATCCAGTGCGCCGATGACGAACAGGACGATCCCCCCGGTCATCAGCAGCGCCACCCACGGAGTTTTTCGCTTCGCGGATATTGAGGCAAAGGAGGCTGGGAGGAGGTGGTCGCGGCCGAGTGCGTAAGAGGCGCGAGTGGCGGAGTAGATAGTGGCGTTGAGGGCGGAGGTGCAGGAAAACATCACCGCCACTCCCACCAGAAGGTAGCCCAGGATGTTCCCGGGGAGGAGCCTGGCGACGGCGTTTCCGAACCCGAGCTTACCGGCGCGGCCTATCCATCGCCAGGGTTCGTCGCCCACACCCTCCGAACCCGCCTTGACCGCAACGACCGTCGCGAAGGATACGAGCACGTAGGTGATGGTGACGATCAGGACGGAGTAGAGCATCGCCTTGGGTATGTTTCGCTTGGGGTCGATGGTTTCATCCCCGGCCTGTGCGATGACCTCGAACCCCTCGAAAGCGACGTAGATGAACCCCATCGTGACGAGCAGCTTTGGCCACCCCCCGTCAGGGTTTAGAAACGGTTTGAAGTTCTCGATCCGCTGCGGATCCAGAATGACCGCGACGATACCGACGGCGGCGATGGCCAGGACGAAGAGCATCTGCCCCAGCGTGAACAGCGCCCCGATCTTCCCCGTATCGGACGCTCCGCGATAGTTGATGTAGATGAACAGGGATGCGATAGCGATGGCGATCCCCTTCTCGGTGTATGCGGACCCGAAGGGGATCCATTCGAGGGCGCCCACCGAGTCGAAGAACTTGAGCGTGTAGGTTGCGAAGACGACGGCGTAGAGGGCACCGGCGACGCTGGAGGCGAACCACTCTATCCACCCGGCGATGAAGGAGGGACCGCGTCCGAAGGCGATTCGCGCGAAGTTGTAGGCTCCCCCGGCGCGGGGGATGGCGGAGGAGAGTTCCGCGAAGCTCATCGCCGTGAACAGTGCGATGATCCCGTTGAGTGCGAATGTGAGTATCATGCCCCCGGGACCGGCTTCGTGCATGGAAATCCCGATCCCGATGAACACTCCCGCCCCGATCATCATCCCCAAACCCATCATGGTGATGTGGAAGAGGCTCAGATCGCGGGAGAGCTCCGCGGATACTCTTTGCTTATCTCCCAACGTCGCGGTCCTTCAATATCTCGCGCACCGAGCGCTCGCCCGTGCGTGCGATCCAATCGATCCTGCGGCGGGACCACCAGGTCAGTGCGATCAGCAGGATGAGGGCGATTGCAATGACGACGCAGCCGATTATTGCATCCGATTCCATGGCGAACAGGTATAGTCAAACCCCCGTTGTGACGCAATAGATGTCTGCATCGCTAATTGTTCGCGAGCGGTGATTCGATCGCACCGCCCCGCCGCCTGCGGTAGTACCGAACGCCCGCGAATACGAACGCTCCGGCGGTCAATATCAAGGCTGCGAGCGTGACGGTGAGTCCTCGCTTGAATTGCACGGGCTCGAACCACCACCTGACCTCGTGCTCGCCCGGTGGAACGCGGACCGACATGAAGGTGTAATTCGTCAGATACACGGGCGTCGCGGTTCCGTCGATGGTGCATCTCCACTGCGGATGGTGCGTCTCGGTGAGAACCAGTTGCCTGGGTCCGTCCGCACTGGTGCGTATGAGATACTCACCGGGTAGGTCGCTAACGTGGACCACCGTGCCCGCTTTTTCGGTATCGGTATTGGGATCGACGGGCGGAAGCGGAGCGATTTGCTCCTCCAACAGCGCCACGTCCCGCAGATTGAGATCCCCGCGCGTAATCTCCCGAAAGACCTCGTTCGGATCGTCAAAGACTCTCAGCCTGCGGGCGAGGAAGGCGAGCGGAAACGCCGATTGATTCTCGGTGATGTACACGTCGCCTTTCCTGTAGGCGAGTTGCGTGTTGTTGCCTCTCACAGGATTGTTGGTGACAAGATAACGGATTCCGAGCAGATTCATGATGCGGCGATTCTTGTTCCACGCACTTAGTATCGTCTTCCACTGTCTGGGCGTGTGAAAGGTCCCCCCGCGATTGATGATCGTGTGGCGAATCCTGAACTGCATTCCCCGGAAGCGGTCCAGATTGGTACCCCACCATCCCCAGCAGAGATATCGCTGGACCCCCAGGTTCTCTTGCAAGTAGCGAGTGTGCTCGGGGACCTCCGTGACGACGGCGAGGATATTCCCCTTGTCGACTTCTATGTAGTGCAGCATTCCGCCCGAGAACATGCCCAGGTCCAGCACCAGCAGCGCCACGAGGATCCACCCGATCGACGCGGTGAGCTTGATACCGAGCAGTACCATTCCTGTGCAGGCGGCGATGGACAAAACCGCGGCAGCGATTCCGATCCACGTCACGCTGTCCATCCTGGACATCACCAATCGTGACATCGTCCTGACGTTATCGATGCGTTCGGTTTGCTCGCGCTCCTTGAGATTTGGAAGGGAGCGGATGAACTTGACGGCCGGGGAGGGGTCGTTCACCAGGTGTGCCAATTGCACGAGGGACCCAATCAGCACCGCGATGAGAACGACTGCAACGATGACGGAAATAAGTGGGAGGCGGATTCCAACTTGCTTGGATTCCATAAGCCCGTGAAGGGCGATGGCGCCCAGCAGCGCAATGGCGAACTGGACCAATCCAAAGAATCGGGACGGGTTCCGCATCGAATCGAACAGTGGAACGTATTTGTAGAGCAGGCGGTAGACCGGAAGAAAGCGTCCGGCGGCGATGACGGCGAGCACGAGTATGAAGATCACGAGTCGCGGAACCCAACGGTTCTTCCAGCAGAGCGGTATGGCGAGGATCGCCGCGAACAGCGGGACTATCCCGGCGTAGAAACTATGCCCGTGGAAATTGTTCTCGCCCCAGTATCCGAGGCGGTAGTTACCGTAGTAGAATGGTACGATCAGCCTTAGCGGAGCCCGCAGCGGATGAGAGCTGAACTCGGTGATGAATTCGTAGTTGGCGTCTGAGCGCAGGCTTCGCCCGGACTGGTACAGACCGGGCCAAAGCTGAACCATCGCCAGCGCCCCGCCCAGGACAAGCGGCAGGACGACCAATCCTATCGGGGCGCAGGCCCATCGCAGCGTACGGTGGTCGCCGCGCGCTTTTCGGACTATCCTGACAATCGCTTCACCAGTCCCCCATATCCCCAGTGCAACGGCCAGGATCAACAGCAGATGGACCCCGCACGCAAGCGCCATCATCGCGATCGGAATCGCCCCCGCCACCGCCCAGATCCAACTGGAGCGATCAATTGCCTGAGAGACGAGAAAAATCGTCAGGATCAACCAGGGAAACGTCTGGATCCAGTTGGGATGCGTGATGTGCCCGAGCGTGAAACCACCGAACGCGACGCTGATCGCACCGATCAGCGACGGAAGCGGACCGCAGCGAAAGGTGACGCGAATGAGAAGGTACGTGAACGCCCCGGTCAGGAAGAAGTGCACCAGGACGGTCAAGAGGTATCCGAGGGAATAATCGATCCAGTTCAGGGGGAGGCGAAGGGGGTAGAGAACGGCGCCTTGGAGGGCGGCGTGAAAGGGGACTCCGCCACTGATGTAAGGGCACCAGTGCGGGATCCGCCCGCTGGTGATCTCATCGGCGGCGAAGGTGTAATAAGGCTGATACTGATAAGCGGCGTCCTCGCGGATGATATCCTTGGGATCGAGCAGGCCCTTCCAAAAAAACCCCAGCGTCACGAGCAACAGTACAAGCACGCAGATCCAATCGCCGCGCCGAAATCGCCGCGAAGCGGGTTTCTCGCTGGGCTCAACGTCTTGCAGGACGCGCCCCTTTTGATGGTCCTTTTGGCGTGTCATTCTCAGAGCGTCTCAGTGAGGATCTTCGCGATTCGCTCGGACGCGCAGCCGTCCCCGTACGGGTTCTGCTTTCCCGTCATCTTCGCGCGGGCCTCGGGATCGGCGAGCAGCCGATTCGCCTCGGTCACAATCTGCTCTCGGTCGGTCCCGATCAGTTTTGCTGTCCCCGCCTCGACGGCCTCGGGCCTCTCCGTCACTTCGCGAGTAACGAGCACGGGCTTTTTCAGCGAAGGGGCCTCCTCCTGAATCCCTCCGGAATCGGTGATGATAATACTGCTCTGGTCCATTAGGTAAACGAACGGAAGGTACTCCAACGGGTCGATCAAGTAGATGCGGTCTTCGTTGCCCAGCATCTCCCTGACCGGTTTCTGGACGTTAGGATTCAAGTGCACCGGGTAAACCAACCCCACCTCCGGGTTCCCGCGAACGATGTCTCTCAGGGCGAGGCAGAATTCTCGCATGGGGGCTCCGAAGCTCTCGCGGCGATGCCCGGTCACGAGGATCAGCTCGCGGGAGTCCAAAGCGCCCGGAGGCAACTGCGGTATCTCGGGCGTCTTCTTCCTGGTCAGCTCGCGTGCGATCATCAAGGCGTCGATCACCGTATTCCCGGTGACGAAGATGTTTTCCTCGGGTATGCGTTCTGCCCGCAAGTCGTCGGCTGCGCGGACAGTCGGGGCGAAGCACCAGCGGGAGATGGGGTCAACCAGCCGCCGGTTCATCTCCTCCGGGAAGGGGGCCTGAAAGTTGTACGTCCGCAGCCCCGCCTCCACGTGACCGATGGGGACCTCCTCGTAAAAAGCCGCGATCGCCGAAAACAGCGTCGTGCTCGTATCACCGTGCACCAGGACAGCCGAAGGTTGCATATCGTGCAGTATGCGCTGGACTCCCGTGATGACCCCCGAGGCGATCTGCGAAAGGCTCTGCCCGGGACGCATCAAGTCCAGATTGACGTCCGGAGCGATCCCAAACGCCGCGAAGACCTGATCGAGCATCTCCCTGTGCTGCCCCGTCGCCAACAGCCGTACGTCGAAACTCTCGCTCTCGCGAAGCTTCAAATACACCGGGGCCATCTTGATGGCTTCGGGGCGAGTCCCGACGATTACGGCAATCCTCTTTCGGTCCACTTTATTCACTCACCTCCAGGGCGCCGAAGCGTCCGTTGGTCGGGTAAGGAACCTACCGGTGCGAGGCGCTCTGGCGGACCGGTTTGGTTCGCTGAAAGCGGCGCTTTACCATGAGCTTGAGCGTGTTGAGGACCGTCGTCCCCACCCGCATCTTGCTCGCCCCGCCTTTCAGATCGTATCGCAATATCATTGGGACCTCGTTGATGATGATCCTCAAGCGAGACAGCTTCAACAGGATATCCGCTATCGAGTGAAACCCGGAATACTCGATAAATGAATCACCAAAATGCTCGAAGGCCTTCTGGATGACGCTTGCCCTGTAGGCCCGGTAACCGCAAGTATAGTCTCTGACCCCGCGGATCGGAAAGATCAGTTGAAACAGGACCCGCGCGGCGCTGCTCATAAGTTTCCTGAACCAACTGAGCCCCACCACGCGTGAACCCGGGCGATACCTCGAGGCGATCACCACGTCGTTGCCCTCCGCGATCATCTGCGTCATTCTCACCATCAGGGCAGCCGGGTGTGTATTATCGGCGTCCATCGTGAAGATAATGTCGCCCGCGGATGCGAGTTCGGCCGCCTTTCGCAGCCCGTCCCGGATCGTTATCCCCAACCCCTGGTTCGTTGCGTGAGGAACTGAGGTAATCGGGAGGCGCTCGGAATGTTCGCGGACAATCTCCAGCGTCGCATCCTCGCTACCATCGTCCACGATCACGTATTCGCGCTCGTACCCAAGGGGTCTGAGCAGGGCGAAGGCGTTCTCAAGGTTCGCAAGCAGCGCCGGTAGATTCTCCTGCTCGTTAAAGGCTGGGAGGACCATGTACAGCTTTGGTGCACTCATTTGAAGTGTTCCTAATGTTTAGAGTCGCTGACACAACGCGGCTCGCGCCTCATTCTGTTAGGGGCTCTTAGGCCCAGAGCAGATCGGGTCCGCCCTTGCGGACCTTACCGAGGACCCAGCAGCGTTCGCCCATGCGCCGCAGACGGTTCATGATCGCCCGGGCGAAGTGCGGTGAGACGATCATCACGAAACCTATTCCCATGTTGAACACGCGCATCATCTCGATCGGATCGACGGGGCCCTTGGCGGCGATGAGCTTGAAAATAGGGGGTACCGCCCACGAGTCGCGCTTGATCCGCACGGTCAGACCGTCCGGGAGCACGCGGGGAAGATTACCGGGTAAGCCTCCGCCCGTAATGTGCGACATCGCCTTGACCACCCGCTTGACCCGATAGCGACCGATCGTTTGCAGGATCGGTTTGACGTAGATCCGCGTGGGTTTGAGCATCACCTCACCGAGCGCTTCACCTTCAAGTTCGGGAGGGCGGTCGGTCAGATCGTAACTGGCCCGGTCCAGCAGAACCCGGCGCGCCAGCCCGAATCCGTTCGAATGCAGCCCGTCCGAGCCCAGTGCGATCGCGACGTCTCCGACTTCCACGTTGGAACCGTCGATGATCTTACTGCGTTCGACGATTCCCAAGGCGAACCCGGCCAGGTCGAAATCCCCGCGCTTATAGACGTCGGGCATCTCGCAGGTCTCCCCGCCCAGTAGTGCACAGGCGGACTGGACGCACCCTTCGGTGACGCCCTTGATGATCTGAGCGGTTTGAGCGGGAACGACTTTGTTGACCGCTAAATAATCGAGGAAGAACAGCGGTTCCGCCCCGCAGCAGATCATATCGTTGACGTTCATCGCCACGCAGTCGATTCCCACGGTATCGAGCTTCTTCATGCGGATGGCGACGAGCATCTTCGTTCCGACGCTGTCGGTGCAGGCGACGAGCACCGGCTCGCGGTAGTTGCGCTTGAAGAGCTTCTCGCTGAAGTCCAGGCGAAACAGACCCGCGAACCCACCGACGGAACTCATCACCCGAGGCGTTCTGGTGCGTTCGACCATGGACTCGATGAGGTCTACCACCTTCTCACCGGCCTCGATGTCCACTCCGGCGTCCTTGTACGTGATTGCGCCCGCGGGTTTGCGCTTCATGAGGGTTATCGTAACGATTGCGAAGCCCAATGCAACTCTCCGAGCGGGGTTCGGAGACTCCTGGGGCGGGGCGAGTCGCGGAACGGCCAAGAAACCTCTGAAAAAAGCGGCGATTGGGGACGTCGCATTTGACAAATCGGCCCTGAGTTTCTAGTTTGCACTTTCCTGGGCGGTTGGATGAGGCGGACCATCTTGAGCGAATGGCGACGAACATTCTGGGCGGCGGCTTTGTTGCTTGCTTGTGTCTCTTGCACTCGCAAGGCGCCCGAACCTATCGTCACTGGTTTCGAACAGGCGGAGATAGAGACGCTGAAGGGGCAATTAGCGGATTCGGGCAGGTCGGCGAAGACGAAGATTGAAGCGGCCGCTCTGCTCCTGAACCGGAATGACCCGCAGGGGGTTGCGGTTCTCCAGCGGTTTCTGATCGATTCCGGGAATCGTCCGGGGCAGTTGGCGGTCGCGGAGGCAATCACCAGGAACGGAGGGGGACCGTCGGTTCTAATCGAACCGCTGTTTGATCTACTTCTTGGCGAGGAACCTTCCGTTCGAGTAGCCGCCGGCCGCGCGCTCGCCGCTTACAAAGATCAAGAGGTGCGCGAAATGCTCGTGAACCTCACGTCCGATCAGGAGCACGATCGCCAAATTCGCCTCGTTGCCATCCGTTCACTGCAAACGGTCTCCGCCAAAAGCGTGGTGGAAGCGATGGTGGCGCTGTTGGCCGACTCGGACCGCCAGATTAGCGAGGCCGCTGCCGAATCGCTGGCCAAACTCACTAACATTACCGCGTTCGGAAACGACACCGAGCGATGGAAGCTCTGGTGGAAGCGCAACAGGAAGAAGGATCGCTCCGAGTGGCTTTTGGATTTCACAGAGGCCCTGAGCGCCGCCAACACCGAACTGGAGGCGGAGAACACTCGACTTCGCGAGCGACTGAGTCAGGCGATGACCGATCTTTACACTGCGACCCCTCCCGCTCAGCAGGAGGCGGTCCTGCTGGGATTTCTGCGCGATCCACTGGCGGAGGTCCGGTTGGTCGCAACGGGCCTGAGCGATCGCAAGATCACCACCAACGAAGGGATTTCCGAACAACTCGTTCTTGAAGTCCGGGAAATGCTCTCTGACGCGGACGCCCGCTGCCGCCGCAGTGCGGCGATGCTGCTGGCGAATCTGGGCGATGCGGACTCGGTTACCGCGCTGCTTGAGCGCCTGAAGGTCGAGCAGGCGTCCTCCGTTCGCGAGGGGTTGCTGATGGCGTTGGGTCAATCGCGCGACCCGAGGGCCCTTCCGATCATGCTCACGGAAATCGCATCGCCGGATTCTCGCACCTCGGCCGCGGCGGCCCTGGCGCTGGGGCGAATCGTAGAGGTCCACCCTCCGGATGCGGACACAAAAGCCAACGCCGTCGACGCGCTGAACAATCGATGCGCTTTGGCGGATAAGGGTAGTGACGATGCGCCCCTGCGCGAGGCGCTGCTGACAGCGATGGGGAAAGTCGGCGACAAGGACTTCGTGACGGGGCTGCTCGAAGGACTCAAAGACGAGGCGGCGACGGTGCGATTAGCGGCTGTCAACGCACTCGCCAAGGTCGCCGACGAGGCCGCGGCGCCCAAGCTGCGTCCGCTCGTTGACGCGGACCCGGATCGCGGTGTGCGGGAGGCGGCTGTTGTGGCGTTGGGTGCGCTGGGGGGCGTTGAGCATCTTGGGGCTATCCTGAGGCGGACGGACCCTTCCGCAGAGATCGACCCCGCCGTCCGGGAAGGGGCGTGGACGGTCGTGATGGACATTCTCAGCAACGCCGACGCCAAAACGCTCCGAGCGATCGCGGAACAGCTTAAAGATCGTCCGGACGCCCCCGATCAGCGGATACGAATCCTGCAAATGCTCTCCGACGCCCTGAGCGGGACCGCAAGCGACAGCGAAGGCGACGCCTGCAGGCAGCTGGGTCTGGCGCTTCTTGAAGCGAATCGTCCTGCCGAGGCCGGTCCGCACCTCGCGCGAGCTTGGGAGATCTATCAGAAGAATCAAAATCCGATCGCTCTGGTTGTCTGGGATGAATGGATCGCGGGGCTGCTGGCGGCGGACGATCCTACCGCGATTAAGGTGATGGACGAGCAGGAGGACGATGAACGGTTTGCCGCCGCACTGCAACGATTGATCGAGCGCGTAGAGCAACTGGTATCGAAGAACGAAGACTCATCGGCGATACTGCTCGCCCAAGCCACCCTTAAAGAACTTCCGTATCGCCTGACGGTCGACGAGCGAGAAGCAATACAGAAGCTCCTGGACGAATCACTCGCGCAGCAAAAACAAACCGACCGTCGTGAGGTCGCCAGGCTCGTGGTGCAACTGCGGTCCCCCGAGGAGGCTCTCGCAAAGTCCGCCCTCGCGCAGCTTGAAGGGATGGGCGATCGTGCCGTCGCCCCGCTCCTGGTGGAACTCAAAGCAGCCCTGTCCGCCGATCACGGCGACGCAAAACTCGAGTCCGCCATCCTGTCCGCTCTGGGGCGCATCGCACCGGACCTGGTGGGGTACGATGCGGCGGGGCCTATAGATGAGAAATTGAAGCTGATTGACGCCTGGCTGGAAACCCACCGGTGAGTTTCCGAGATCGACATGCCCAACTACTGTATCGGAATTGACCTGGGCGGGACGTACGTAAAGTTCGCCCTGCTCGACGAAAAGCGGACGGCGAGCGAGACGCTGCAGCTGCCCACGGGCGTGGGTGGGAAGCAGATCGTCGCGCAGATGGTCCGCGGGGCGAAGCAACTGCTCGAGACATACGAACTGTCCACCGGTGAGGTGATCGGTGTGGGCATCGGATCGCCCGGACCGCTCAACCTCACCGACGGAATCGTCGTCGCGTCCCCGAACATTCCCGGTATGGAGAACTTTCCCATACGCGATCGCCTCAGTGAGGGGCTGGGTATTGAGGCGGTTCTGGAGAACGACGCCAACGCCGCCGCCTACGGGGAGTACCTTTGCGGGGCGGGTGAAGGCAGCGGTGATATGGTTCTGTTGACCCTTGGTACGGGCGTCGGGAGCGGGGTGATCATCGACGGAAAGATACTCCACGGATCCACCCAGGGCGGTTCCGAAATAGGGCACATGATCGTCCAGCCGGACGGGGAGCAGTGCGGGTGCGGGCAGAGAGGCTGCCTCGAACGATACTGCTCCGCCACCTACCTCGCCCAGAGAACCATGCGGCGAATCAGGGAAGAAAACCTATCCGGGGCGCTGGCGGAGAAGCTGAAGCAAACTGGTACAATCGACGCCAAGGATATCAGTGACGCCGCCGCGGCTGGTGACGAAATCGCCGTGGAAGCCTGGGATCAATGCGCCTACTACCTTGCAATAGGCTGCGTGAATATCTCGCGCGTCTTCGACCCCGATGAGATCGTACTGGGCGGGGGGATGGGGCAGGCCGGGGAGCATCTGCTAAAAGCGGTGACGGAACATTTTCAGAAGCTTCACTGGTCGCTGACCCCCGCGTTGATGAAGATCGAACTGGCGAGGTTGGGCAACGACGCCGGGGCGATAGGCGCAGCCGGAGTCGCATGGTCGGCTTTCGGAGAAAAATGATTCCATTTCTGGTATTCTTTTCAGCGCAGTTTGCAGCGTATCTCTAACCCATCGGTGCGAACATGAGACACTACTATCCAAGCTTTGATGAGTTTCGAAGGCTCTCGGAGGAGGGCAACACTATTCCGGTCTACCGCGAGCTTCTCTCGGACGCGATTACACCGGTGATGGTGTATCAGCGGTTGGCGGCTCCGGCGGGCTTTGCCCCGGCCGCTCACGCCTTCCTGCTCGAAAGCGTGGTGGGGGGAGAGCGTATCGGAACGCACTCTTTCGTCGCGGCCGATCCGGAGGCAACCTTCGTCGCGCGCCGCGAGAACATCACCATTCGTTACGCGGGTGGTCCCGAAAAGAAGATAACTTCCTCGGATCCGCTCGAAGAGCTCAGGAAGATGCTCGCTCCTTACAAGCAGGTCCACCTCCAGAACCTGCCCCGCTTTACCGGGGGCGCAGTGGGGTATGCGGGGTACGATATGGTGCGATATTACGAAAAACTCGGGGAGGGGCCCCAGGACGATCGGGACCTGCCCGATTTGTGTTTCGGCTTGTACCGGACGATGGTGCTCTTCGACCACGTTTCCAAGACCATTAAGGTGGTCTGCAACGCTCACATCAAGGACGATCCCGGAGCGGCGTATCAGGACGCGTGCGAGGCGGTAGATCGCACGATCGCCCGCCTGCGGGACGGGCAAAACCACCCGGTGGGGGAGATCACGCTCGAACACCTACCGCAGATGCCGTTTGATTCCAACTTCACTCGACCGGACTTCGAACGCGCCGTCGAAGCGTGCAAGGAATACATCCGGGCTGGGGATATCATCCAGGTGGTCCTCTCGCAGCGGTTGGTGGTGGCGACCGAGGCCGGACCATTCGACATATACCGCGCGCTTCGCGTGGTGAACCCTTCGCCCTACATGTTTATCCTCACCACACCCGAGGTGACGCTGGTGGGTTCCTCCCCGGAGATTCTCTGCCGCGTCGAAAACGGCATCGTCACCAACCGCCCCCTCGCCGGTACGCGCCCGCGAGGTGAAACCCCCGAGGAGGACTCGGCGCTCGCCGAAGAGCTTCTCGCCGATGAAAAGGAGCGCGCCGAGCACATCATGCTCGTGGACCTCGCGCGAAACGACGTCGGCCGCGTGGCCGAACCGAAGTCGATCCAACTTTCCGACGTGATGACGATCGAGCGCTACTCGCACGTGATGCATATCGTCTCGGACGTTCAGGGTAAGCTCGCCGCGGGCAAGACCGCTTTCGACGCCCTCGAAGCTGCGCTTCCGGTGGGAACCGTCTCGGGGGCACCGAAGGTCCGCGCGATGGAAATCATCGACGAGTTCGAGCCGACCCGCCGCGGGCCCTACGCGGGGGCGGTCGGATACGTCGACTTTTCCGGGAACATGGATACCTGCATCGCACTGCGCACGATGGTCATCACCGGAGGAAAGGTCTACATCCAGGTCGGTGCGGGGATCGTCGCGGATTCCGTCCCCGCCAACGAGTATCAGGAGACCATCAACAAGGCCAAGGCCCTCCTCCGCGCCATCGAGATCTCCCAGGCCGGGTTTGGGGAGTGAGGGAATCTGCGATGAATCGCAGGGGGTGAATCGAGTCGTGTTCAGAGGCGTCCGTGAATTCGTTCCCCGGGCGGGGCCGATCCGGGGGCGTTCGCGGTGCTTGAGAGGTTATTCCGTCTTTCTCGGGGTTCTGTATGCGATTACGAGGATCACCTCGACCAGAATAACTCCCGCTATCGCCCCAGCGACGTCCGCGGTCCAGTCCGTCAGCGTCGCGTGACGATTGACGAGAAGCTGAGTGATCTCGTCTACGCTTGCGTAAAGCATCATTACCACCACGACCGCGAATATCCGCCTGACTCTCGCGGTCTTGCGAACCAGCAGCGTCAACGAGAAAACGCACCCCAGAACGAGGTAACCCACGAAGTGCAGTGTCTTGTCGCCCCCAGCCACCTGCGGAATAGCTCGCAGGGGAATATGCGTCAAGACAAATGCGCTTACCCAAAGCAGTGAGCATGCGATCAACGTGAGGCGCTTGTGCTTTCGCGAGAATTCGTGCGAGTACTTCATGGGCGCGGGGGAGTCTCGCTCGTCGCTGCGTGTCTGGGTGGCGAACTCGATTCGTAAACGGATCGACTAACTTGTGAGGAATGCGCGGGCGTCTCCGAACTCGCGTTGTAAGAGTCGCTGTTGACCCGAACAGTTTCGGTCGTCTGCCCCGGACCAAAGGCAAGGGCGAGGAATTCATCAGCCAACGCCCCGTAGTCCTGAGCCCCATGCGAAGTCGGTTCGTAATCGAAGATCGTCTGTGCGTGAGAGGGGCACTCTGCGAGCTTGATGTTTCGGCGGATTCGCTGCTGGAAGATTTTTGCCTTGCTCCACGGTGTGTTTCCCCCGCGTGCGGAGGTGAAGAATTTCTCGAGGTCGTCCGCCACCTCTACAGCCAATCGCGTTCCCGTCTCGTACATGCAGAAGATCACACCGGCCACGCGAAGGGCGGGATTGATTCGCAGCTGCACGAGTGAGATGGTCTGGAGCAGTCTGCCCAGTCCCTGGAGTGCGAGGAAGTGCGGCTGGAGCGGAATGAGGACTTCGTCGGCCGCGGCGAGGGCGTTGAGGGTCAGAAGGCCCAGGCTCGGTGGGCAATCGATCATAACCAGTTCGTGTGGTAGGGGGGAGTCTTTCAGTGAATCGCGCAGAATCTGCTCGCGGCGGACGGCGGAGACGAGTTCGATCTGGGCCCCTACAAGATCGATCGTCGCCGGTACGAGGCAAAGCCCCGGTGCGATCGGCGTAACTGCTGATGCGATCCCACCTTGGTTTGCCATCACGTCATAGACGCTTTTGGTGGTCTGGTCCGGTTCGACCCCGAAGTGCAACGTCAGGTGCGCCTGCGGGTCGAGATCGATGAGACAGATCTTACGCCCGCGAGCGGCGATGGCGGCACCCAGATTTGCCACCGTTGTCGTCTTTCCGACCCCGCCCTTCTGATTGATGACCGCATAGACCTTCATGTGAGGCATTATAAGGTTGGAAAGGTTTCCAACAAGAGCGCAAAAAAAACCGCGGTAGGTGTCGCCGTGGCCTGACACCCACCGCCGTTTGTTTTTCTCGCCTCCATGCAGCAGCAGCGGAGGCGATCACCGAGAATCCCTCGGCGATTACTTCTTGGATTTCTTCTTGGCTGGTTTCCGCTTCGCCGCTTTCTTCTTTGTTACCTTCTTGGCGGCTTTCTTCTTCGGCGCCGTTCTCTTGGCGGCCTTCTTCGCTACTTTCTTCGTCCTTCTCTTCGGTGCTTTCTTCTTTGCTACTTTCTTCTTTGCTACCTTCTTCCTTGTGACCTTTTTCTTGGCGGTTTTCTTTGCCGCCTTCTTCGCACGCTTCTTCGCCATGTTTCCACCTCCTCTCAGGTGTTAGGCGTTTATCAAAATGTTCATTGCGAAGAGCAACGTAGTATGCAGTTTGTACACTTCTTATCGTGCGCTGTGCAAGGATAACTAAATTTTTTCTGAACACTTTCTTGAAGGCAAAATTCTCTCTTCGAAGCAAGCGCGGCGCGCAGTTTGCGAGAAAGTTTTGAAGAGCGTAATAATGGGTGTGTTGACTCGAAGGACGCGCATCATCAAAGCGCGATCGAGCAAGCGTGCCCCTCGAAGCTCGGTGATTAGAATGAGAGACAACCCGCGGTGATGACGATGTAAAATGATAGACAGATGGTCCCCAGTGACGGATGAGACTCATGAGCGCAGACGCAAAACCGGTTCTTACGGAGAATGCGTTGCACACGCTTCGAGCGCGTTACCTGCGCAAAGATCCTTCGGGAAAGATCGTGGAGACACCGCGCGAGCTTTTCCGAAGAGTGGCGTGCTGCGTGGCCTCCGCCGAGGAAGCCTATGTCCGCTCGACCAAGGAAGTTGCGGAAATCGAAGAGGCGTTCTATGCGATGATGGCGCGCGGGGAATTCCTTCCGAACTCCCCGACGCTCATGAACGCCTCAACCCGCCCCGGCGTCCTCAGTGCGTGTTTTGTCCTTCCGGTGGAGGACAGTATTGAGGGGATCTTCGAGTCGGTGAAGAACACCGCGCGGATCCAGAAGGCTGGGGGCGGAACGGGGTTCTCGTTCGACCGTCTGCGCCCGACGGGGGATTACATCGCTTCCTCTGGCGGGCGGACCTCCGGACCGATAAGTTTTTGGAGAGTCTTCAGCGAGGCGACGAGGGCAATTCAGCAGGGCGCGTTTCGCAGGGGAGCGAACATGGGGATGATGAGCGTCGATCATCCCGACATCTTGAAGTTCATCACCGCGAAAAATGATTTGAAAGAATTTGAGAATTTTAACATCTCCGTGAAGGTGACGGAGGATTTTCTTCAGGATGCGAGAATGCGGGGAGGCGAACCGCACGTCGTGACGAATCCGCGAACGCTCAAGCAATACGTCTTACCCAAGACGCTCGACATCGCCCGCTATGACATCAACGATCTCGCTGGGGTGGAAGAGTTACCTGCCGTGGATTGCTACACGCACCGCGACGTCTGGGAGACAATCATCGCCGCCGCGTGGGCGACCGGTGAACCGGGACTGTGCTTCATCGATCGCATTAACGAAGACAACCCCACCCCCGCCCTGGGACGGATCGAGGCGACGAACCCCTGCGGGGAACAGCCGCTGCTCGATTACGAGGCCTGCAACCTCGGGTCGATCAACCTGGCGAAGTTTGTGCGCTCGGGCAAACTCGATGAAGAATCCCTGCGTCAGACCATCGCCCTTGCGGTGAGGTTTCTGGACGACGTGATCGACGTCAGCGATTACATAATTCCACCCATCTTCGAGCGCTGCAAAGGAAACCGAAAGATCGGTCTGGGAATCATGGGCTTTGCCGACGCGATGTTCGAGCTCAATATCAAGTACGACAGCGAGGACGGGTTGGCGTTCGGTAGGCGCGTCGCGAAGCTGCTTACGGATGAAGCGATGAAGGTAAGCGAAGCGCTCGCACACCAGCGTGGGGCGTTCCCGAACTGGGCGGGAAGCCTCTGGGACACGCACCACCATCGAAAGATGCGGAACGCCGCCGTCACCACGATTGCCCCAACCGGGACGCTGAGCATACTCGCCGGTTGCTCCGGTGGTATCGAACCCGTCTACGCACTCGGGTTCTTCCGCCATATCCTCGGTGGGCGCGAGCTGCGGGAGATCAACGGTCCGTTCATGCGATACGCTCAGCGCGCCGGTATCTGGGACGAGCAACTTACCAGAAGCATCTCCGAAGGGGCGCGCTTGAACCAGATCGAAGGTTTGGACCCGCAAGCGCGAGAATTGTTCGTGACGGCGCACGAGATCGAACCCACCTGGTCCGTGCGGATGCAGGCGGTTTTCCAGGAATACATCGACGGGGCGATCTCGAAAACGATTAACCTTCCCAATTCGGCGTCGGGGAAGGACATCGAGGACGTCTATTGGTTGGGGTACGATCTGAAGTGCAAGGGGGTGACTGTTTACCGCGACGGGTGTCGCCCGGGTCAGCCCATGGTGAGCGAATCGGCCGGAAAACAGTGCCCGCAATGCCGCAGGGCGCTGGCCGCTGAGATCGGTTGTACCCGCTGTCCGCATTGCGGGGCAACACTCTGCGCGCTGTAAGGGGAGATATCACCCAACGCTGCAAGGTCCGCACGCGATTGGAGGGATCAAAACCACTTGGATGGGCGAGGATGATTCGTTATGTTGTTGTTTCGTTTGTCCGAAGTAATTTGCAGGTAAGCAAAGGATTCGCCACATGTGCAAGTACGCAGTAGTGCTTTTATTGGCTCTGGGAACCGTCGAAGGCTGCGCGGTCACGCAGGATCAGAATACCCCGGTTTGGCAGAAGCACTTGATCGATCCTTCCACCGGGAAAGGGTTTTGGCTTTACGTACCGAGCACTTACCGGGAGCAGACACCGGCGCCTCTGATAATCTCCTGTCACGGTACTCCCCCGTACGACATCGCGGAGCATCACATTCGCGAGTGGAAGATGCTCGGTGAGCAGAACGGTTGCATCATCGTTTGTCCTGAGCTGGTCGCAACCGACGGGCTCGTCGGTGACGGGCCCGTCGTCGGGATGATCTCCGACGAGCGATACATTCTCTCTCTGGTGAGCCTGCTTTCCTATCGCTACAACATCGACCGGGCGAACGTGATGATAACCGGATTCTCTGGTGGAGGATTTCCGACGTACTGGGTCGGTCTGCGTCATCCGGAGGTTTTCAGCGTGGTCGCAGCCCGCAACTGCAACTTCTCCAGGTACAACCTTGACGGATGGTATCCGCCCGAGGCGAAGCGCACACCTATCATCGTGTATTACGGTCAGAACGATCCCGGGACGATCGCGATGCAATCCCGGGCGGCGATACGCTATCTTCGCGAGCAGGGGTTCCATACCGTGGAGACCACCATCATTCCAGGCTCGGGGCACGAGAGGCGCCCGAGGACGGCGATGACGTTCTTCCGCAAGAATTGGCGCTCGCCCAGGGGCTCCCTGTAGTAGGACGGGGCGAGAAAAAAAAGCCCACGGGCTGTGACCCGTGGGCGTTGGTGGGTGATCCTGGGTTTCTTGCGTTTCTTATTTGGGCAGCATCAGCCACAACAGCACGAAGCTCAAGAGCCCGACCGTTTCGACGATGCCCATCGCAATGATGATGAACGCCAACCCCTTCCCCTCACCTTCTGACATGCACCGTATTCCCGACGCCCCAATCAGTCCCTGCAACCACGCGCTGAACAGCTCTCCCAGCCCGCATGCCAGTCCGATGCTAAAGAGTGCCCCGGCGTTGGCGGAGAGCGTTGGTGGGTCGTAAACCGCAGCGCTGAGCCCCACGAACAGCAGCATGAACGCGTAAAAGGTCTGCGTGAGGGGCATCCCGATCAGGATGACGTACTTGAAATCCAGGGGCTTTCCAGCCTTGGCCTCCTTGGCCCAGGCTCCGGCGGCTGTCCTACCGGCCGCTCCGATACCCAGCGCGCTGCCCGTTGCGGCGAGGCCCAGAGCGAGTCCAAGTCCTAACTGTCCGAAAAAGTCCATATCTTATGGCTCCTTCCTCTTGGGGAGGGCAAAGGGTTCGTAGGGATAACCTGCCCATTGCACCCCGGCGTTGTTGGAGAACTCGAGCATATTCAGTCGCACTCCATGTGCGAGAATGGCGATCATGCACATTGCAATGTTCAACGAGTGCCCGAACAGGACGACGAAGCCCCCGACAAACCAAGTCGCCGCCTCCGCCACCTGCATACCAAGGCTGTTGAACGTCTGACCGATAATCGTACTCGCCAACCCCACGCCCATCAGGCGAATGTAGCTGATGCTGTCGGAGAACGTCGCCAATGCTGAGAGCGGAAAGTTCGCGACGCCCAGCGCGATCGTCTTGATGGGATTCCTGCTCGGGCTGGAAAACAGAATCGTCAACCCCGTACCTATCGCGAGCAGCCAAAGCGCTAACCAGTGGGGGGGGCGAGGGGGGCTCTGCTGCGACCCGAAGAACAGGTACCAGATGATCAGGAAGATTCCCCAGAGAAAAATCGCCCAGCCGAGCTTTTCCAGCGCCTTCGGGTGTGGAACCATCGTGATAAACTGCCTCAACTGCCCCACCGACAGGTGAATCGCTGCGAAGATGAAGCTCAGCTTCATGATGGTCTGGGCCTGCTGTGTAACATCCCCACGGATCACCTGGAGAGAATCCAACCCCGCCCCAATCGTCGCCCAGAATCCACCTGCACTCATGAAGTTCTTCGGGGAGACACCGAAGATATTCCCCCCCAGGACGCCCCAGATGATGGTCGCGGCGCCCAGGACGATGAGCAACTGCGCCTTCTCCTTCCCCGCCTTTGCGGCGAGCTTGCGGTAGAATAGCAACGGGACGATGAGGAAGATGAGCCCGTAACCGGCGTCGCCGATGAGCATCGCGGCGAACAGGGGCAGAGCGATCATGAAGAACGGAGAGACGTCCATCTCGTTGTATCCGGGTAGTGTACCCAGTACGTCGAAGAGGCCCTTGATGGGCGTCGCCCAGCGGGGATAGCGAATGAGAGTGGGGGGGAGTTCCTCGGTTTCGACGTCTGTGACTTGCACTCCCGCGTCGATACCGGCGGCGGTGAGGTCGCGTTCCAGTGTCGCGGCGTTGGGGAGGGGGACGTATCCCTGGATGGCGTAGAGGTTCTCGTGTGCGAGCCCCCCGCGGTCGGCGACGGTGTAGGTGGCTTGTTCCTGAAGTTCTCCGTGTGTTCGGACCATCTGCGGGACTAGATTCGCCAAACTTCCCAGTCGCTCGGTATCCTGCTTCAATTGGCGATCGATCTTCTGTGCCTCGTCGCGGATAGTGGGGCGGTCGCGCGTGGGAAGCTCGATGGGTTGGGCGGTCTCGGGGATCTCTGGTTCGGTTCCGCCGCTGCGGGTCACGAGCGCGACGAGGCAACGCTTTGCAGGTAACTCGCGGATTACCTGCACAAGCTCACCGCTGAACTCATCGAGTTGATCTTTCTGGGCGGAGTAGAACTTCACGTCGATCCCGCTGCTGTGAAGCTGCTCGAGCTGCTCCAATCGCACCTCGCCCCACATCTGAAGTTGCTCGACCTCGCGATGCAGGGCGGAGAGGCGGGAGCGGTTCTCAGCGGAGTCGCGCTGGATTCGCAGGACCTCGTTCGCCGCTTCGAGAGCGGAGAGATCCGGTTTGGGTCCTTCGCTTTCAAGTCTCGAGAGCACTTGTATCGCCCTGGCGAGCTGGTCGATCTGCGTGAGGGTTTGTTCGGTGGCGACGGCGGCGCCGGGGTCGACCGGTTGCAGATGGACGACGCCCAACTCGCGAAGCGCGTTGAGGACGCTCTCGCGATCTGTCTTGCGTGCGACGATAAAGGCCTTTTGCATCTTTACGATCATCTCACCGCCATCTCCTCTTCGTTCGCCGCTTTGGGGTATTCGTAGATCTCTGCCTCGCTCTCGGCGAGCTTCGCCTTTGCGATTTTGGCCCGCCCGACGGCGGCGGTCATCGCATCGCCCAGGTGGATTCGAATGACGCGGATCGCCTCGCGGGCCTCGGGGATCTTGACCTTCTCGAACAGGTTCACCCGCTGAATGATCTTCGTCAGCTCCCGCAGGAGCAGCCTGTATTGCTCCCGCAGGACATCGAGTTCGGCCTGGTGGCGAGATATTTCGCGCAGGTCCTTCAGCGCCTGGTCCACCCATGGGGGCGTCGCGAAGAGCGAGTAACTTACCCGCGGAAACTCCACGCCCTCGAACACGGGGACGTTGATCCCGGCGATATTGACCCGCGAGGTGCGGACGGTCTCGGGGGCGGAAAGCTCGCGGACGTTCACACCCGCCACGTCCGAGAGGACGCTTCTGTAGGGCTCGAACTTCTCGGTGGCGCCTCGCAGGTTCTTCTGAGAAGCCCGCAGGTTCGTCAGCGTCTCGCGCACGGTCAACTGGAGCTGCTGCTGCTTGAGCTTGAGCATGGGCAGATATCTCTCGAAGCGTTCCAGCGCCTCGCGCTGCCGCCGCAACTCCGGACGAGTTAGCTTGATCTTCCTAGACACTGTTTCCCAATCGCATCAAGCGATTGCTTCAGTAAGTTCCTGCTCGGTTTCTTCCTGATTCGGGGAGTTTCCGGGCCAGTGTTTCTCGACGATGCTTCTCCGGATCCCGGTCTCCGCCGGTTCGAAGCACGCTGCGAGCGCTACCCAGCAGCGGTCCAGCGCGTCGAAGAGCGGAATGTTTACCTTGAGGTCCATTATCTGATTCTCAAAAAGGTTTCCGTACTTGAGCAGCTTTTTGTCCCAGGTGGACATCTCGAAGCCCATGTCGCGTTTCTCGCGCGATTCGCGGCAGAGGGCGTAGAGCTGGATGCAGGCGTCCATGATCGCGCGGTGATCGTCGCGCGTATTGGCGTTGACCTGCTGTTTGAGGCGCGAGAGCGAACCGAACGGCTCGATCCGCCCGTTACGGAGATAGAACTGTCCCTCGGTGATGTATCCGGTGTTGTCCGGGACGGGATGGGTGACGTCGTCCCCGGGCATGGTGGTGCAGGCGAGGACGGTGACAGAACCAGCCCCGTCGAAGTCGACCGCCTTCTCGTATCGCTTCGCCAATTGAGTGTAAAGGTCGCCCGGATAACCGCGGTTGGAGGGGATCTGCTCCATGGTGATGGCGATTTCCTTCAGCGCATCGGCAAACGCGGTCATGTCCGTCAGGAGCACCAGGACGCGCTTGTTCTGGAGGGCGAAGCTTTCGGCGACGGCTAGGGAGAGGTCCGGGACGAGGAGGCATTCGACGACCGGGTTGGCGGCGGTGTGGATGAACATTATCGTCCGCCCGAGCACCCCGCCTTCCTCGAACGTATTGCGGAAGGTCAGGTAATCATCATGCCGCAAGCCCATCCCCCCCAGGATAATCACGTCCGCCTTGGCCTGGAGACCGATGCGGGCGAGCACCTCGTTATACGGTTCGCCCGCCACGGAGAAGATGGGAAGCTTCTGCGACTCGACGAGCGAGTTGAACACGTCGATCATCGGGATACCGGTCTCGATCATGTGGTCCGGGCGCCGCCGCTTGATGGGATTGACGGGCGGACCGCCGATGTCGACTTGCTCGGCTTCGACCTTGGGGCGACCATCGCGAGGGAGGCCCGATCCGTCGAAAATCCGTCCCAGGAGGGCGTCCGAGAAGGGCACCTGCATGGGCTTGTCCAGGAAGCGCACGCGGTCTCCGTTCGAGACACCCTGCGTACCCGCGAACACTTCCAGGCTCACCTGATCCCCTTGCAGGCGAATGACCCGGGCGAGCGACGAACCTCTCTGCGTGGTGATGACCGCTAATTCGTCGTAACCCACCCCGGACGCCGTCACGGTAACCACGTTCCCCGCGATTCGCGTGATGTTATCGTAATATTTTCGCATTATGAATCCTTCTTATTGGTCATTCATTAGTCATTCGTCATTTCGCTTCCACTGCCTTTGCATTCGCAGCGACGAACGCATCAATCTGCGCGAGAATCTTGTTATATTCTTCGCTGTCGACCGCCGCGTAGTTCCAGTTGCGGAAGAGGTCCTGGACCTCCACCATAGTGTGGCGGGCCTGGTCCTTCGATTCGACCTCGAATTCCATCTTCAAGATTTCGAGGACCTTGTCGAATACGAACTGCTGCCGCTCCTTGGACGTCGCACCGTCCACATCGTCGAAGGCGTTCTGCTGGAGATAGCAGTTGTCGAAGAACTCCCCCTTGAGCATGACGACGAAATCATCCATGCTCGTTCCCTCCTCCCCTACGACCGTCATCATTTGCCTGACCTCGTTTCCGCGGCGGAGGATGCTTTTGGCGAGGGCGACCTTCTCCGGTTCGATGATCCCGGTGTACTTGCTCCAGGAATCGAGCGGGTCGATGGAGGGGTAGCGTCGCGCGTCCGATCTGACGCGCGATAAACCGTGAAACGCCCCGACCACCTTGAGCGTTCCCTGCGTGACGGGTTCCTCGAAGCTTCCACCGGCCGGGGATACCGTTCCCCCGATGGTCATTGTTGCAACCCGTCCGTCGTTCAACTCAATGGCCCCTGCGCGTTCGTAGAAGTTTGCGATGCGGGATTCCAGATAGGCGGGGAAGGCTTCTTCTCCCGGGATTTCCTCCAACCGCCCGGAGACCTCTCGCATCGCCTGCGCCCATCGCGAGGTCGAATCCGCGAGCAGGAGGACGTCGAGTCCCATCTGACGGTAGTATTCCGCGAGCGTCGCAGCCGTGTAGACGGAGGCTTCTCGCGCGGCGACGGGCATCGCGGAGGTATTGCAGATGATGATCGTTCGCTCCATCAGTGTTTTCCCGGTGCGGGGGTCTTCGAGCTTGGGGAATTCGCGGATGGTCTCGACGACTTCTCCCGCCCGTTCCCCACACGCGGCGATGACGACGATATCGACCTCCGCGTTGCGGGACGTGATCTGCTGGAGCACGGTCTTACCGGCCCCGAACGGACCCGGAATGCAATACGTCCCGCCCTTGACCACGGGGAACATCGAATCGATGATCCGCACGCGAGTGACGAGGGGTTCAGTGGGCATGAGGCGGCGGCGGCAGATCATGAGGGGCTGCTTGACCGGCCAGGTCTGCTGCATCGTAACGCAGCGCCGCTCTTCGTTAGCGCCGCTCAATACGGCGATCTCCGTATCGACGCTGTACGCTCCGGGTTCGACGATGCTTTCGACCTTCATCTGGTCCATCAGATCGAACGGGCTCATGATCTGGTGCGTGAAGATCCCTTCCGGTACGGTCCCCAATACGTCTCCCGCACCGACCGAATCTCCCGGGTTCGCTGTGGGAGTGAAGTCCCACTTTTCGGAAAGGTCCAAACCGTGAATGTACATGCCCGGTTTGAGGAAGAACCCCGCCTCCTCCGCGAGTTCGGGGAGCGGGTTTTGCAGACCATCGTAAATCTGTCCGAGCAGACCCGGACCGAGCACCACAGAGAGCATGTCCTCGTGGAACTCGACCTCGTTATCGACCTTCAACCCGCGGGTCTCCTCGAAGACCTGCAAATCCGCGAATCGCCCTCGAACGCGGATCACTTCGCTCAGGAGCCTGGCTCCGTCGTCGCGGCAGCAGTACCCTATCGAGTTCTGGAATACTTTTCCGCGGGTCTCGGCGATTACCATGTTTCCGAAGATTGCTACGATTCGTCCTATCACCGTTGCTACCTCTAAGTAGAATTCCTGTCTTGTGAGTTACTCCCGCGCCCCTGCGGAGCGATTCAGCAGGTGCGGTTGCGGAGTCGGTTTACGTTTCGATGGTCTCGGTTGCTTCGGTCTCCATTAAGCGGGCCCATCTGTGCACCAGGATCAGTTTCGCCGCGTAGGCGGCAAGTTCGTCGTCGGCGAAGCTGAAGCTCCGCTCGTGCTTGCACAACCACCCCCATCGCGCCCTGTCGAGCACCTGGAGCCCCGCGAGTGGATTAATCGCCAGCGACCACTCGTTCAGCGTCGCGGTGAAATCCTCATCCTCGCCTTCCAGGTCGCTCGCGACGAGGTAATCTGCCTCGTCCAGCTCGAGCATCTTTGCCCGCCTGATCGCCAGTGCGTTGCGAAGGGCGACCTCGTAGCGGACCCATGCGCGCAATAATGCATTCCCTGTCCTGGTTGCGACGGTAGAAGCGTGGTGAAAATACGCCTCCCAGATCGCGTCTACGGCGATTTTTCTTTGCCCGGGGTCGCTCTGCTCGCGGATGAGGTACTCCGGAAGCGGTTCCTCGTTGCGCATCTGCCGCCCAGTGAGGACCACAGGTTTGGCCTCCTCGATCTGTCCGGTAAGAATCGCCTCCCGCAGGAGCAGATCGTCGCCCATCAGCAACACCTCGATGACCGCAGCGGAGCGTCCCTCACCGACATGTTCCAGCAACTGTTGCGGACTCATCGGCGGAACGCTTCCCAACTCGCCCAGTTCGGGTAGGGCGGTGATCAAGTAGTAGTTTTCGCCCGGCATGATGGTGTTATTTCATATTCCCGGTGGGTTGCGCCACCTCATTGGCCCCCGATTTGTCCGACGGGTTCCACTCCCCGATTGCCTTGTCAATGACATCTCGCAGGTTCGAGCTGACCAGTTCGCTGATCAATTCGACGACCGAGTCCGGGGTAACTTCAACGGTCGCACCGGAGACGTTGTATTCGAAACCGGCTCCCGCGAGCGAACCCTTCAGGTCGATGGACATTCCGGCGGCTTCGGCTTTTTTTGTCATTTCGCGCACCGCCCAGTCCGCGAGTTTCCCTTGCATCTCCGGTGAGACGTCGATCTTCATCCTCCCGGTGCGTTCTATGTCCGCCTTGGCGTAGAGCAGGATCAGATCGTGGAGCGTGGATGAAAGGAAATCGCTGTCGGAGAGCTTCGCCTTGCTTTCGGCGAACAGGACTGCCCTGAGCGCCCGGTCGAGTGCTTCTTTGAGGCGCAGGATGACGTCGCGGGCGGCGAGTTCCAGTTCGGTCTTCGAGCGGGCGAAGAGGCTTTCGGCGTCCGCTTTGGCGACCAAGAGCGTCTTGTCGCGATCGGCCTCGGCGTCGCGGATAATCTTCTCCCCCTGCTGTTTTGCCTCGCTGAGAAGCTTCCGGGCGGCGGCTTTGCCCGCCTCGACCCCTTCGGCTTGCAGTTTGGCGACAAAAGATTCAATCGTTTCGCCCATAGGTTGGCTCCACAGGTTCCAAGGACAAATTGGGGGGGACTCTCTTTTGCGGAAAGTCACCCGAAAACATTCCGCGGTCCAACCGGACCGGCGAGAACACGGGAAAACAAGGCACACCTTTAGAGGACATCGACAGTTCCACGGGAAAGATTTTACCAAAAACCACTAAATGCAGCCTTTAAGTTTCATCATATACGTTACATGCTGTGCGATTTGCGCCAGAGAAAACACCGAGCAATCGTACGTCAGATGGAACGCGGGGGTGCGGGCGAAGCGCTGCTGGTAGATCTTTCGCAAGTATTCGCGTTCCTGTTCCTTGGCGCGGGTCTGAAGTTTCGCCTCGGTTTCGTTGAGGGCTTCCCTGAAGGCGATCTGCTTGACCCGCCATTCCTCCGGTCCTTCCAGCCGGACGGAGATTCCATTGGGCAGATCCTGGGTGGCGCCCGCTCCGCCCTGGCCGATGATAATCGCATGGCCTTCGACGGCGAGTCCGCGAATCAGCGTGGTTATGCGATTGCGGATCTCGTAACCCGAGGGAATCCGTTCGCGGGAGAAGGACCTGAGGAAATCCACTATCATGCTCGGTTTTGCGCGGCGCTGCTCTTCGAGAATCTCGCTTGCGAGGTTCGTCTCGGTGGCGAGTCTCGAAAGGATCTCCTTGTGGTAGATTTTCCAAATACCCGTCTCGCTTTCTTCGTTGAGGATCTCCAACAGCAACAGGCCCAGCGAGAACCCGTAGCATCCGAACTGACGGGAGATAGTGACGAACGGTCCGCAGTTTTCCGGCGTAAGCTCCTGCGAGGTCCGTCGTTCCTTCATGTGTTCAGCTAGGGATACCTTCGACATCAATGCACCCACTATCAGAACAAAGCCTGATTTATTCTAATCTGCCCGCCCCGCCCACGCCAGTTCCCCCGAGCGATTTTTGCGATGCAGACTCAACCGCTGTTTGATTTTCTCGCCGTCACCGCTGCTCTCGCGAGTTCTTCTCATTGCCGAATCGCCCGAAGATCATGCGCCCTGCGGAGGTCTGCCGCGCATCCTTAGCCGCAGAGAGCCGCCTTCCGCTGAACTCATTGAGCGTTTGGCCGAAGGCGAGAAGCTC
>SDBT01002761.1_pt1 | contig 30755 bp, 42 predicted proteins | sample 2277101 | NCBI WGS metagenome assembly SDBT01 (sample SAMN10404973, study PRJNA504765) | marine sediment metagenome | isolation source: marine sediment core GS10_PC15, 103 cmbsf | place: Arctic Ocean: Southern Knipovich Ridge | collected 2010 | reverse complement strand
GTCTCAAGTAGGAAACCTGATGCAGAAATTTCAAGGCGATACCATAGCCGGAATGAATGTGAAAAGTATGCTAACAGATCAGCCGGCCCGGGAACCTCTCCACATACCGTCAATAAATGGTTTGAGCAGTACTCCTCAGGTCTTAGTGAGAGCGGCAAATGGTAAGACTTACAGAGTACCGGCTGCTTCCGCAGCGCTTGTACAGAGTGCCCGACCATGAATAACAATTTAAACGCGCTAATTGCAGCGCCTCCTATACAAACTCCTCTAATGGGTACGGTTCAACAGGCTATACCTTCCTCGCTTAGTCCTTCCCCCACTAATCAGCCAAATCTAGCTCAAGTATTGGCCCAAGTTGGTGCAGTCGAAGTTCCCCCTCCTGAGAGCCTTCTTCATAAATTTGGTGACGTAGCTCAGGATGTGGGGGCTGGCTTCGCCGATCCTTATTATAATTTAGCCAATTTAGTTAGAAGTGGGGTAGCAAAAACAGGATTACCTGTTCCCACCCCATTCGTCCCTCCTAAAGCTCACGACCCTCATTCAATGAGTGCTTTTATGGGCGATATTATGGGATGGATTGCTCCTTTTGCAACAACTGAAAAAGTAGTTGGTGAACTGGCCCCAGGATTGATAAAGTTGGCCCAAGACACGCCAAGCATCATTCCCGCTATTGCAAAAGTCTTAGGAAATCCCACGATTGCCCGTACAGCTATTACGGGAGGTGCAACAGGGGCCTTGTATGGAACCCCAGGTCATAGAGCATTAAGCGCCGGAATAAGCGCAGGAACCGCTGGTACTTTTCATGCCTTAGGGAAGGTAGTGCCGCCTCTTTTCGCCAAGACCCGAATAGGGCCGACAGCACGGAAATTAGCAAAAAAATTCAAAATACCGTTTGGTATAGGTAATCCTTATCAGAAAATAACCCAAACTATTCTTGATCATTATCATACTCTCACCAGAGAAGCTTCAAATAAGTATGATAAATTATTTGGGAGAGTGGGTGCGATGGATAAGCCTACTATTTCCATTCCACCGGCTGCAGAAGAGCCGGCTCTCTCCACTGTGGAAAAGGCTTATAAAAAGATGTATGAGGGATTATCTCCTCAAGATAAACGTGTTTTTATTCATCCTAGTCTTGTGGGAACAGACCCGGCTGCTGAGCGGGTAACGGATATAAAATTTCGGGGAAAGTTACCCGGTTCTTCTGAGGGCTCGGTTCTTCCTCATCGTTTCGGTCGTCTCTCGGACTTTGAAAATTATAATAAATTTTATCAAGATCTAACTGAAACTGAAAAGAAGTCTTTTCTTAGTCCACTCAAGTTAATTAAAGGTAAACTCCCTGGGGGCCTTACCGCTCAAGATGTTCATTTTATGACATCTAAATTAAATAAAAAGGCCGTTCAATATGCGACCGGCAATGACCCAGTTCAGTCTACCTTATGGGGACGCGCATCGTCCGCTATGAAGGCCGACTTAAGAAAGAAATTATCCCAAATATCTCCAGAGGTTTCGGATGAGTACCAAGACGCGCAAAATTTCTGGCAGGCTAACGTCTTACCCTTTCATCAACATGGTGCATTTCGTAAAATTATCAAACATATTGGGACAAACCTTAAAGAGCCCGTGGAATATGAAGACAATGCAGTCGATGAGCACCAGTTTTCAAAAGACCTCCTAGATAAAATGAAAAATTTTGTAGACTGGCACGGCACAGATCCAGCTGTCTTAAAACCAAAGTTAGTGCCCTCAGCAAACAATCAGGACATTACGCAATTTTTAAGTCTTCAAAATTTACTAAAAGGAGGCACTCCCGGGGAGGCTCGAGACATCGTTGGCCAAGTGAGTAGACAGATTCTCCACAATGACTATGTAGATAATACCACTGGGGCATTAAAAAAAGATAAATTGGTAGACTTCTTGAAACACTATAATACTTTTTCACCTGACCAAAATAATTATATGTGGGGAGATAGAAGTCAAGAGGCCTTAGATACTTTACATACCCATATAAAGAAATTAAAAGACAATAGTAAGATAATGAAAGCCATCCATGCGGCTGTAGGGGCAGTCATTGGTCATACTCTCGGGGCCAGTCTTCTGGGAACCCGGGCCGCATTAGGCGGAGATGTGGTAGGATTCTTGGGGGCGGAACCTATTATAAAAGGACTGCAAAGAGTCAGTGAAGCATTTGAACCCCCTGACATAACCGCCTTATTAAAAAAATTGATTGAGTCCCCTTCCATGAATAGGTCGCCTTCTAGGATTCCTACCGGTCTGGCTATTGGTGCGGCAAATCTGGCCACTTAAATCTTTTTGTATTGTCAGGCAGTAACAATCCTTGATGTTGAAGAATGGCTAAAGTCTCAAACTGTTTAAGCAGCTCTTTTGTCGATCTACTTATTTCCTTCCATTCTTCAGGTTTGGGCTGTCTCTCTGTATAAACCTTAAAACTAATATTTAGTTCTATGTTACTTTTATATCCCAAATAAGAGAGACCTAACTTTCTATAATGAGGAAGAATTTTTAAATCTGATGGAGTTAGAGAGCTATATTGCATAAAGCGATTTATCTGTTCTATACTCTGAGTAAAAGTCCTGACGCTATTCGAGAAGTATACCGGATTATCGACTGTTTCCATCTCATGCGCAACTACGTGTAATACTTGTTTTATGGTAGATGCTGGCAACTTACTTAATACCAATGCGTCACCAAAAGCTACTCTATAAATTACGCCAAGAGCCACGCGATAATACCTCTCGTCTGAAAAATAGGTGAGAGCGTACTCTATGCTTTTTGCGTCAAATTCAAATTCGTTCTTAAATTCCCTAAAGGGGCTATCAGTCTGTAAAATACCTAATGAGTTACAAATTTCACTTTCCTTCTTTTCTTTTAGAAATTTCATAGCTCTATGAGCTCTCTGCTCTTCTGTCAAGCGGCACTCGTCTATATAATTTATATCCTTTTTAATATGGATATATATCTCTTTTAACTTTTTGAATAATTGCATGGCTGGACTTAATTGAAAGTTTACTACCAAATAGTTAGATAGCTTTTTTAATTTTTGAAACAACTTCATACATAGCATCATATCAGATTTTATTTTACCGAATCAAGCTCTTTATTTTTCATCAATTGCTTGTGTAAGTACTTTAGCAAAAGAGTAAGTACTTACATTTCCCTATCTGATGCCTTTTTACCTATCTGATGCCCTATCTGATTACCTTTTTACCTATCTGATTACCTTTTTCTCCCTATTTCATGGTATAATTGCCCACAGGAAAGGTAGCATATTGGGAGAACTTACTATGCCACTTAACAAAACTGCTTCGCCATTGAAAAAAAAATATGGAGAACTAAGAGTAGCTCGCGCCCGGAACTTAATAAAAGCTCAGATGGGCGTATCTCTAAATTCTTATAGCAAAGATGACCACCTTCCGTGGGGAACCATTGGAAAAATCGCTATGCTGTCTAAAAAAGCAGGAAAAATGATATCAGCAACCGATGTTACCAAAGCTCAAAAAGATTATAAAAAACATGGCGTTGATAAATCTATGAAGAAAGATCGAAAACTATGGGAAAAAGGAAAACCTAATTACAAGATTAAATAATTAAGTTTTATTGGAACATTTTATATGGCACTTAACATTAACATTGATCGTTTAGCGCGCGCAAAACCTTTTCAATACATCTTTGTTGATTCTACGACTGGCGCCTTTGCTGCAGGTGGTGAGGTAACGTTTTGGACTTCTCCAGCTAAAATAGCGTTGAAAAACATCTATATTAAAACCAATGACCCTATTAATCCATTTATTCAAGGAGCCAATCCTCAAAATTTAAGTACGGTAGGAACTTTATTACAAGCTGTTTTTTTGTATCCTTTTGACGAAACTGACGAAGATATTGAGGAACTTTATTATGTCGAAGCAAAAAATGTTAATGATGTGGTTATTTATAGTGAGCAAAATATTCCCATCAATGAAGCCTCTGCAGCTACTGTTGATGCTTCCATTGTTAATTTAGCACCATCCTATGGACTAGATGTCAGGAGCAGTCAAAATTTATTTGGGCCAACCCCCGAAAGAAATAATATATTTTTAAGTAATGTTGCTACTTTTCCTGCTCTAGGATTTATTTGGGTTATTCAAGATCCTACCAATGGAAATTTCTATTATACTTTTACTGAGATTGCTGAAGGAACCATACCAGGTAACCCTACACAGTTCATTTCTCTTTTTCAACAAGATTTTGGTGCTTCTCAAACTAATATATTTTTTGGTTATCCCATTACTTTTGCAACAGAATGTATTGGTGAAACTATTACCGCTTCTCTTTTCATCCAGGATCAAAGTTTAGTAGCCGTCACTTCTCTTAATGTAGGTATTATTAGATCACCCGCTGCTGAAGATGATGAAGAAACGGCTGGATGGAGTACAGTGAGTCCTCCTATTAATGTGGGAAGTATCACAGTCACTAACGCTTTAGAAAAACAAGAAATTACTTTTGAAATGCCTGCATTAGTTACCACCCCCGCAGATTCTTCATTATCTTATTTAGTCTATTCTTTGCCTACCAGTCAAAATTTCCAGTTTAATTTAACTGGCTTTTTTTCCTATGAAGGTGAAAATTTAACCCCTGTATTTTTCAAAAGAAACTTAGGAGATAGACTGAGCAGATTATTTGCTCAACAAATGGATAATAATCTCTTATCTTTCAAAGATTATCAAAGTGAATATTTGCCAATGGGAAGAGGCAAAGGCGCCTCTATATTTCAAAATCGAACCGGGGTTATTTTTGAAGGACCTCATAATGCTGATTTCAATTTTGCCGTTCCTATGGATGGTAGAAATGTAATACGAGGGTTTCCTTTATTAAATACATTGGGAGATAGATACCTAGATGCGGCGGGGAATCTCTCCACAGAAGCCGCTAATAGTTTTAGTATTACAAATGTAACTACTACAACTTTTGAGATTCAAACCGTTCGTCCAGCTTCCTCTTATACTCCATGGGTGAGTAATTCGACAGCAATTAGTATTGTTCCTACTTCTACGCCAACAGAGGTAGGAGTAACTGCAGCTATTCAGAGTGGTCCAACCCAACTTGAAACAGTAGTTCTTACATTTGATTCTAATTTCTTAGCTGAAGGCGTAGCTGCTAATTCGGTATGGCGAGGTTTTGATATTATAGACCCTGCTACTTTACCGATTGCGGGAAGTATGATAAATTGGATGGGAACTTTAACAGCTATTAATAACCATTTTTTATACTTAGGATGGTTTAGTTTTGACTCAACCTCTCCTATAATAGCTGCTACTGTAGCTCCGGGTAGTGTAAGTTCACCAGCTATATATTCTATTCAATTTCCAGCGGCCGGAATGACCCAAGCTGAAATTCAAACTAATTTTGTTCGGTCTGATGCAGCCCCTGGAACGAAAAATGTCTTTCTTTTTGAAAACGCCAATTGGCTCGGATATTTAAATCAACCTACCAGTCCTGCTGGAGGACCTATTCCCTATCGCACTCCCTATGTTCTCCAATTTCATGTAGATGGTGATGGAGCTGATAGAGCGTCTACCGTAACCACTACTACTGTTAATTTTACTACTGCTGAGTTAGCTAGTGGCATTTCTATGGCCAATAAAGTAGTAGCTACTATTAATAATGCTGATGCGTATGAATTAATTTATAGTGGCGTCCCAACTAATGGAGAATCTTTAGAAATATCTAGTCATAATACAAATTTCACTTTAATATTTCATGTTACTAATGCAGGTCGCCCAAATAATCCTTTTCCTAATCGATTTCCTATTTTTGTTCCTATTAGCCCAAGTTCGGATATTGCAACAGCGATTCAGGAAACTATTATAACCCTTCTTAACGATATTGGCGGTATCCCTTTCCCGGATGATCTCGGTTATACCGCTCTTAATATTCCTGATTCTGTCCAACTATATATAGAGGTTTAATCCATGATTCCATTATTAACAAATGCCCCTTTAAACAATAGGGCTCAAGATTTTCGTCATCCTTTTAATACCGCAGATTCTAGTATGCGCATAAATTTACCGGCTACTACTAATTTTATGATTCCCTTTGCTAGCGATGCTAAAATTGCTGTTTTTTCCTATCCCGAGGGTGGAACTCTTTTTTTATCTCCCAATACTATTTCCGCGTTTCCATCGAGTGGCACGTCAGATACAGGCATTTATAAATTAAATCCTCATATTCATGAGATCACCACTCCTGAATTATATCTTTTGTCACTAGCTCCTTTAGTGGTTGTCGTTAATTTTTATTCCAGATAAAATAGATCAAATAAAATGGTAGATGGATTTATTCATAACATGATCCCAGGAGGGGTTGGAGTATTTGGTGGATTAATTAAATGGTCTCTCAATAGAAGACATGAAATAGATTTATTGAGATTGCAAAATGATACCTCTCGTCGAGAGGCCTATCAAACAGATCTCCATGCCGCCAGAAAATACAATACTCCATGGGTAAGTACCGCACGTCTTTTGATGACCCTATTTCTTTTAATATTCGTGACAGGGGGCTTATTAGTCGCGGGATTTAAAGGATTAGTGATCAATACAGAATCCCTTTCAGAAGGATCTTTTCTTCACAATTTATTCTTCAGTAGCCCTATCCATCATTGGGTCTTACATAGAGGTTTAGTTTTGCCTCATCAAGTATGGGAACTATTATTCTTTATTTGTGGATTTTATTTCGGATCGGCGGCTATATAAAATTAGCTTAACAATAAGAAAGAAGATCAATATAAAGAGAGCCTCTTATCTCCCATTCGAAGGCATCTCCATGGTAATGTATTTTATGATGGCTTTATTAGTGTCTCTATCAGTCTCAAATATCCCATTTATTTTAGCTAATAGTTCTAAGGCTCGTAAACTATAAGAAAAGGTAATGGCCGTGTGATGCGCCTTATTTTCGTTATAGAGTTGAATCAATTGTTCATTTAGCCAAGCTTTAGTGATGGGTATATCGGCTATATAGATATTTTGCAATTCTCGAATACGTGCCGATAATAAAGGATTTCTAAATAGTTTCTGGAGCTTATTAAAAGTAGCGCGTTCTTTATTAGGAAAAGCCTTTTCATAGGCGTCTTCTCCCATTCCATGTTCTACATATTGATGACAGAATATTTCTTCCGGTTCGGTGAGAGATCTTTTTTGGTCTTCATTTGTCACTTATTCCTCCCTTGGAAATCACCTAAAAAAAAAGATGACTCGGAGGAGGTTACCCACTTGGCCACACCCAGTAACCGCATGAGCTTTATCTCCAAGTCATCAAAGTAATGACATAGTAAGGGTACTATGTCAAATAATCATAAAAGATTGAGCCAAAAAAGTCAATTTATTTCTTCAACCTCTAAGATAATTAAAATTTATCGTGACAAATAGAATATTAAAGTGTAATATAATAGAGAAAGTTATCTTATTAGCACCCACGCCTAGGAAATTATCATGAATGAGTCTTCCTCTTCTAATATGGACAAAATGGACAGATCTAAGTTTATTGGAGGGTCAGATATTCCGTCTATCTTGGGGTGTGGATTTCAAACTCCCTTAGAGCTTTATTATAATAAAATAAAAGGAGTGAAAATAGTTCGTAATGATGCGATGAAAATAGGAACTTATTTAGAACCTATTATTAGAAAATTATATTTTGAAAAATACCCCCCTAAAGATACTGATAAATGGTTAATTAATGATGTACCTATTGTTCATCCTAAATACTCTTATTTAAAAGGTCACTTAGACGCATTAAATCAGGCTACTAATAATATTGTAGAGTTTAAATCCACTTCAAGGTTCATTGGGAACTCCCTCCCCTTATCCTATTCCTTTCAAGTAGCTTTTTATCGACTTATTACTCAAGCGCCTGAAGTAATTATCGTAATTCTTTCTAATACTAACCGACTTCATTTTTTCAAATATAAAAGGTCCGAACATAATTCTCGTCTAGAAGACTATGTATTAAAGCAAGCCTTAAATTTTTGGGAACATTTGAAAGAGGGTAACCCTCCTCGCGCTAATTGTTTAGAAGAAATACAAATAGAAAATAGAGAGCTCTATGAAAAACTAGAGCCCCAGACATTCCGATTAGATGAAGAAGGATGTGAAGAAAAAAGAGCGGCTTACTACAAATGTCTGGATAGCCATTTAAAAGTCTCTGTCGCTAAGCAGAATTATGAGAGAGATAAATTAACTTTTCTTACAATGATAAAAGATTTTCAAAGTATCAAGAACGATCAGGAAGAAGAAATAGTAACCTATAAGTTTTCTGCTCCCGTGATGCGGTGTGATGTTAATAAATTAAAGAAAGAATATCCCGATATTTGGGAAAAAGTTAGATGTAGTGGTGATCCTAGACGGTCTTTATTATTTAAGAAAATTCACGATGCAAGAGGGGAATAAGTAATGACATTTATGGGTTTATTTGAAAGTGCGCAGGGACTCGCTAATACTTCATCCAACATAGTAGACTTACTCCGATATGTATCTAAATTGAAAGATGAAAAAGGAAGAGAATGCAAGGGAGAAATACTTGGAGCGACCTATGGAGAGGAGGAATTAGAAAGTTATTTGGATGGCCTATGGTTCGATTTAAGGGAAATGTCGCTACAATTACATACATTAATAGCTGAGATAAATAACGAGTACTCCTCGAAGAATGATTAATGAAGAAAACTATCCGAAAGTCTCCTCATGAAAGGTCAGCAGGTTACTATCTTCCAAGACGACTCTTAACAAAATTGCGTAAAGAGAAAAACTTAACCTGCAACGAATTGGGTAAAAAAATTGGGGTAGAAGAGGGTGTAATAGAAGAATTTGAAAATCATTATTGCCCTATTCCTTATAACATCTCCATCAAGTTAGGCAAAGAATTTGGAGTTAGCCCGCGAGTATTTTTTCCTATAATGAGGTAATTTTTAATAAATTAAAATTTTTATTGACTTATGGTACTATACCTTCTATCATAAAGATGATTAGTTTTTTTATTAGCACCCAGCCATAGGAGATCGTCATGAATGATCAAATTCAAAGGAACCCATTCCTTATCGGAGAAATTCAGCCTTTTAAATCCACAAAAGACCAAGAGCTTCCTAATACCTTGCCTGAGAAAAAATCCTTGGATCAGGTGGTAGGAGATGCACTTTCCGCCTTATCTACTTGTGATCAAAAATCCTTTGAGCAGGGAGTAAAAGAAGCGATTTCCCACTTGGTTCCTTCTGATCACAAAGCCTTTTATCAGATACTAGGAAATTCACTTTCCACCTTATCTATTTTTGATCCAAAATCCTTTGATCACGGAGTAGAAGATGCCGTTGCCAGCTTGGTTAAAGAAGGCCATATTAAGGAAGTAAGGGAAGGATTGTATAAAAGTATTGATAAGGCGTAGGAAAACCTCATGGAAGACCCACTCTATAAGATTTCAAATGTTGCACCTATATTCCATCATCTTGAGTTTGTCGAGAAGCAACTAACTTCTCTGCATGAAAAGATAAGTAAATGCCCTCCAGGTTCTAAAAGAGAAGTGGAATATGTGCTTCTGAAAGAGGATTTTATATCCTTGCTTACATATTTAGAACAATCTCAATTGGTAGCCGAGAACCTGATAGAGCATTTCGCCAGATTATATGAACTCAACCAAGACGACGTATCATGAATAGTATTGACAAAGATCAAGACGACAGTTAGTTTTTTTATTAGCACCCAGCAATAGGAGATCATCATGAATAATGAGACTCAAATTAACCCATCCTGGATAGGAGAAATCCAACCTTCTGAATCCAAAAAAGACCAAGAGCTTCCTAACACCTTGGGAAAAAAAATATTAAAAATTATGAACGATGTGTATATTAGAAAAAACGGCACCACTCCTCAATATAAATACGTCAGAGAGTCAGATGTCATCCAATGTTTCTCGGAACAACTAATTAAACATAAAATTATTATGACAACATCTGTCATTGGCAGAGAGTGTTTACCTTTCGTCACAGTAAAAGATAAGAGAACCGCTTTTTTAATTACTGTTAAGATCCAGTGTGTCCTGCAAGATATAGAAACTAATGAAAAGATAGTATTAATTGGCTATGGAGATGGCGTAGGGCGAGCAGAAGGCGATAAAGGAATTTACTCAGCCATTACATGTGCGCATAAATATCTTCTCTTAAAGACCTTCCTGGTGCCCACTAATGATGATGTAGAAGGTGATAAATTTGATCGCATAGAACAAGATATCATCCGAGACTATTATGAGAACTCTTTATCTCCTCAAGCAAGATTAGAATTAATAGCCAAGTCGCCTCTTTCTAATGGTGACTTTCTACGGAAAAAATACATAAAATTATCTCCGACCGAAAAAAAAGAAATTGACGGAGATAAAATAAAAAGTATCTCTTCCTCTGACGCCCGCAATGTAAACATACCCGAAATTGTAAAGATGTAAATTTCTGGTGCCCTTGCAACCTAAGGAGCGGCATACTTTCAAGGAGAATCATGAATAGTAATTTTCTTAGTTACTGCGCGTTTAATATTAAATTTCTAGATAAATTAATTGCGAAGACGGCTAATCATAAAGAAGCCATTTTATACAGCGTTCTTTATGCATACTCTTTTCGGGGAAGCAATGTATCGTTTTCTCCTATTATCATTACCACAACCATTCTCAAAGAGTATATGCCGTTCAGTCAGCATACTTTTCTCACTTTATTGAATAATTTAGCAGCCAAGAAGTTGATTGCAAAAAAGTGTATTCATGAAAGAGGAATCAAAAAATTGAGAGTCACACTAAAAATAAATTTTGGCACTTCTCCCGTAAATTTAAAATTATTGAAGGCTCTTAATAACCGTTGTCTGGCCAGCAGTGAGTCTTTATTATTTTGTCGGATTTTATTTAGTTGTAATACCACTAGAATTACCCATGATAATAAAAAATGGAGTGCTGTATCAAAACCCTTTCTAGCCAATCATATGAGCCTTTCTGTGCGTACTGTTGATCGTCTTATTGATTCATTGAATGAGAAAGAATTAATTGATAAAAAGATTTTTAGTTGGAAAAGAATGAGACGATTACATTATTCTATTTCTCCTTATTTTTCAGAACCCCTGCATGCTTCCTAAAAAAGGCACCTGGTTTGTTGACAAGTTTAATATAATTTAACATAATATATTTCATGATACAGTTATGCAGTGACGACTGATCGTCTTAATATCTGCATTATATCTCTGCAGTCTAAAATTACGAAGCGAGAACGGTTGTATTATGCCCCAGCCGTTCTCGCCCTCTGTACTCCATGTTTTCCTCCCTTTTCTCCCTTTTTTTCCTTCTACCGCCTATTGGGTGTCTATTTAAAAATTATATAAGATTTCTATTTTATCGTAACCCATTGATTCAACTGGTGGCCTGAGGTGTAATTGAACCACCGACACAAGGATTTTAAGTTCTTATTTTTTACCCGTCAGGTATATCGGGTAACTTTTCCTTGCCTGTCTGATTACCTTTTTCCCTGTCTGATTGCCCGGCTAATTGCCCGATTACCTAGTTTAATATAATTGGACATAATACGAGTTTATTCTTCATTTATTCTGCAACGCTTATTTTGCAGAATAAACTTGTGGGTAAGTCTGTATATCTTGTGGATAACCATCCTACCGAACGTCAAAAATGTCCATTTGCAAATAGACATTTTTGACGTTGCTATATATAGTATTAATAATATAAATAGTATTAGAACCTATAGTAATAATAATTTTATTATTAATTTTATTAATTAATTTTAGTAACAATATTAATAGGATTAGTTGACATGTTCCTCACAAAATATAAAATGGAATGGGACCATGGGCCCAATCTTGCGACACCAAATAGCACTTTGTTGCCGTAAGTTTTATTTGTTTAGGGTGGTATTTGGGCAAATATATCACCCTCAACTTTCAGCCTATTATAATTTTAATAAAATTGAAATTTAATTTGACTAATGAAATTGTCTCCGCTAGACTGTAGATAAGAAAGTAATGATACTTTCCTAATTTTTACATCAATCTACAAGGAGATTAACGATGAATGTTCACACCCAGAAAATTTCAGCTGAGATGGCAGATTATATGATAAGGAGTCTTTCGCATTTAGAAAAAGAAATTAGTTCAAATTTCGATTTACATGCCCCCTCCCTTCCAGTATTTTCTAATTATGTAGAGGACCTCTTAAAAAGAAAAATAAAATATTATAAGAACTATAAAAAAGTTCTCACTGCTCCTAAGGAACCGGTATTTCATGTGAGCAAACCTAAAAAAGTGCTGAACGAGCTAGAGTTTGCTACGAAGAGTATAGAGCTTATCCGGAAGAAGCTGAATGAAAAAGCTTATGTTACTCTTTCTAAGAAGAATGGATATCAGGAACAATCTACATTTCTAGAGACTGAGGCAGCGGAACTCGAAGTAGAATTCAATTTAATAGTGAAAAATATGAATCGGATGAAAAATCCTTTTTCTAAAAAGGTAGAAAAAAAAGAAGAGGAGATGACGTTTCATATGGTAAACCTAGATCACCTAAAAGAACAGGAGATGACGTTTCAGAGTGTGACCCCAGATCAGCAGGAGAGTAAGTAATGAACGATTTTTGGTTTGCATCTATTATGTTAGAAAAAATTAATAGAGCACTAAAATACCATGAGGCATCACAACGTAGTTTGAGACATCTTCTTTCATTTTCTCTCCATGTACTACACGATTTAAGAAAAGAAGAGGAGTATAACCCTGAAAATCCCGTGCTGCAGAACATTATTGAGTCGATAGATGAGATAGATGAGACTAATAATGATTTTATGCGCAATACTATTACCCACTTTCTCACCCTGAAATGGGAACTCATGCAATTAATTGACTCGAGTAATACGCAGACAAAAATCGAAAAGGAAGTGAAGTTTAAACTGGTTTGCCCCCCTAACTCGGAGACTACCAATGAATAAATATTCAAAGAAAAAGCCTTTTTGTCTAACAGCAAAAGAAATTCATCACGTAATGACTGACGCCCAAGAATCGATGGTTATAGCCGAACGATTACAGGTTAAATTAAAAGTGTTCATCCGACGTGCTCGAGATTTTCCCTGCTCGTGGGCTAAATTAGAAAAGCTCAAAGATCCTAACATCCTCGAGAAAAGCACCTATTTCACTCAAATGATAGTACTTTCTATGAACCCTCATTTAGATGAAACAAATAATATTATAAAAGAATTAAGTGGTCTAATTGGTTGTCTCCGTTTACTTTATAGTGAGATTCAGCCCACTGAGGAGAATAAGTAATGAACGAGTATTGGTTTGCACCTATTATGTTAGAACAAATTAATAGAGCGATAAAAAACTATGAAGCATCAAAACGTAGTATGGAACATCTTTTTTCATTTTCTCACCATGTACGCATTTTACGAAAAAAAGAGGGAGAAAGTGAAATTCCTTTGTTGCAGGACTTTATTGAGGAGACATCCGATATAGAGAATGAAGATGCTAATAATATATACACTACTATTGATCGCTTAATCACCATGAAATGGAGAATAATGCACTTAACTTCAGGGAAGGACATCATGCAAAAAGATTCAGAGGAGAATAAGGAATGAGAAATTATCAAACTTTTGATGAAACATTTGCTAAGTATTATGAGGCCGAGCGTCATTATGATGAGGCCGAGCGTCATTATAAGGAAGCAACCCAACAGCTTGAGTCGCTGAGCGATAAATATGATGCGGCATGGGAAAAACTTAATGAAGCATGGGAACAGGAGGAAGCTAATAATGGATAATTCTTTCGATAAAAAGTTGCAAATTGTTGATGCAGCATATGCTAAGTATTATGAGGCAAAGCGTCATTATGAAGATTATTTGGAAGCAGACAAACAGCATGACCCCCTAAGAGAGAAATATGATACGGCATGCGAAAAACTTTATAAAGCACGGGATAAGTATTTGAAGGCACACCATAACTCTAGTGAAGCACTCCAACAGTTTGAGACGATACGACAGAAACATGCTCCGTCAGGCGAAAAAGTTAATGAATTTGAAGGCACAGCATTACTCTAATGAATTTGAAGGCACAGCAGGAGACAACTAATAATGGATAAAAGATCTATAAAGGACGCATATGAGAAGTATTATGAGACGCAGCATAATTATGATAAAGCAACTCAACGGCTTGAACAAGCCTATGAGAAGTATTATGAAGCAGCGAGTCAGTATATGAAAGTAAACGAACTGGTTGAGAAATTAAACCAGAAATATTCTGCGGCATGGGAAAAACTTAGTGAAGTACGTGCTAAGTATTGTGAGGACGACCATTATGAGGAAGTATTCCAATGGATTCAGACGATGCGACAGAAATATTCTGCGGCACGGGAAAAAGTTAATGACGCAGGAGAGAATGAGGAAGTGAACAATGGATAATTGTTTCGATAAAGAAGAGGAGTTGAAAAGGCTTGGTCTTCTAATAAATAATTTATTGGTTACTTGTGAGGAGGGTGAACTATTCGAAAGTCGTGAGATAGCGGTCCTTCAACAATTCTTATATTTTCTCCATTCCCATAAAAGTAATATCTCTTCAGTAACCATGAAATCGATCGGAAGAGCTGTAGAGAAAATTATAGTAGACATTGGGCTCCATCAATCGGACTTAGGTGAGATGATGAACGCTATAGATTTAATATGTGGTGAGGTGGAAGAAACAGTAGGAGAAAAGAAATGAATTTAAAGAAACCTTGGCCTAATGTTAAGTATAAGTACTTGATCGAAGAAGAGATGCCTCATCCTTTATCTCAGGAGCAGGAAGCAAAACATTTTATTTATAATGCCGCAGCCAGCGAACACGCTAAATTTAATTGTCTACTAAACGCTACTGTTTCTAAATATATTAAATGGCCTTGGGATAACTGGGAAGGGGAGATGCGCTCTCCTCGGCTTGAAAATGCAGAGGAATTGTTTGAGGAAACTATTGAGTTAGTTGCTTCCCTCTACACCAATATAGACATCCATCATAATGTGAGTGTTCCTTATGTGATAATGCCTGGCTTCAGTCGTCTCCTTTTATATCATCCCCGCGACTCAGATCCCTTGTATCTGTTTCTCCCACATTTTTATGCGCTGGGTCAGTTAAGTGAATTGAAGAAAAATGTCTCTGAAATGGAAGACAAACTAGGAGAAAAGAAATAATGAACTTATCATCAGCTGACGTGGACATAGATTACTCTGACAGAGGACATAAGAAAGGAGACTTTTTCTGTGGATCTTCTCGACGTTATACCTACCTAGAAGGCTATAATTGGAATGATAAGTATCTTCCCTATGGAAGACAATCAGATTGGAATGATAAGTATCTTCCCTATGGAAGACCATCAGAAGAGGAAAAGAGGGGAGTGACTCGTCCAATTCCGTTGATTAAGTTCTAATTTTAATTATAAAGAGGGATGATTCTTTTTTATTCAACATTATATTTTATGCATTTCAGTTAGAAAAATTAAGGGTGTTAATTAATCAGCCTATTGCACCATACTCAATTTTATATTTATTAAAATTAAAATTGACATGCGAAGTGCTATTAACTATACTTAAGATATAGATTAATTAGAAGGAAGTCTATTGATGGCATTGTTAAAGGAAGAGGTGGGAAGTGTTGGCCCGTTACTCATCTTTCCCTTGCAATTCATTCGGGGTTTTTATAACGAGTAAGGAATGGATCTATGAAAGAAACTATACGTAATTATTGTATCACTCATGGGATAAGCCCAAAAGACTTTGCTAAAAAGGCCGGGATCAGCCTTTCTACACTTTCCAGATTTCAAAGTTACCACCTCGGTTGTTCCATAAGTCACATAAAGAAATTAGACGCCGCCTTGGAAATGGATTGACTCTAATAAAATTTACGGACCTTATTATAGATACGAGAAAATTGGTGACATTGTAAAAGGGAGAGGTGAGAAGCGTTAACCCCCGACTCGTCTTTCCTTTTACTTTTCAATAGGATTCACACGTGGAAAATAAAGAGATACGAGCTACTGAATGGAAAAAGAAAGATATTCACTACAAACGGGCATATAACTCCTACAAAGAGGCCAATACTCTCTACGAAAAGGCAAGTAGTCTCCACTCAGAGGCATTTAAGATCTTTCACGAGGTAGAGGAGCTCTACAGAGAGAAAGGGGGTCTCCGATCAGAGGACGAGACTCTCTTGAAAGAGGGAAAGAATCTCTTGAAAGAGGCAGGTAATCTCTACAGAGAGGCGACTCATATCTCCGACGAGGCGATGAGACTTTTTAACCAAGCGAGACTTGGAAGGCTGAAAGTATAATCAATGAAAATAGATTGACACAACTTAAAATTCATCCAAGATTTTGATACCCCTAAGGAATAAATTTACTATGAAAAATCTAACCCAACGTAACACAGATGATTTGTCTGTCAATGCAGACTATCTTCGAGAATCCATACGTAATTATTGTATCACTCATCGAATAGACCAAAAAGGATTTTCTCTCAGGGTTGGGCTCAGTCCTTCTACAATTTGCAGACTTCAAAAGAAGGCAGGAGGATGTCGCATAAATACCTTAAATAAAATAGCTACAACATTGAAAATGAATCCTGCGAAGTTAATTATTAGCCGAAAGACTCGTGCGGAGTCTCCAGATTTAGTTGCATTTCATCGGAGATTCCCTGATCTGTTCGATTTACCAGAAGACGTTCAAGACTTAATTTCTCTCACGATGTCCAAAGTAAAATTTCATTTCGTCAACGAATTTTCCTCTAAAGATAGACCCAAAAATATTAAGTTGTTAACCAAAGATAACCTAGATTCTTTTTCATAGGAGCACAGGAGAGATGAAAGAAGGCACTGACCGGGCACAGCTCTTGAAAAATTTGGCGCATTTAAAGCGGGAGTTGTACAGATCCGAGAATGGAGTGTATTGTCCAATCGATTCCTCCGACCTCATGGCACGTGATAAGGATCGGCTAAGAGCCATAAGGAAGAGGGATATAGCCCAATACAGTAGTCAAATATATGAGATAGAACATCAGCTAGCAATAAATAAACTTTTACAGGATTTGGAACAGGCAGCACATCTCTTCGAGGAAGCGAAGAAAATATTGGAGGAGAGAATGGATGATTTTTGGTGCAAAATTCCCTGCGGCATATGGCATGAGGCCTATACGGAATGGAAAAAAATGTTTGTGGAATGGCGTGAGAAATGGGATATCTAATCCCGGAGACAATAATTATGACTATTAATGGCACAGAAGTATCTCCTAATATCACTCTTAAGGAATGGAGACAACTTGATTGGAGCGCAGCGCAGGATATTGATTGGATGCATCTTCCTCATCGTATGACTGAAGATGAATGGTATCAGGTGAGTTATAGTGAAATGGAGGATATTGCAATTGAGCTTGGCCTTTCAGACCCGAAACATAAGGAGATAGATAGGCTCTCAAAGGCATTATTGGATGCTACCCTTGTGTTGGAGGAGGCAAAGAGACTCTTGAATTATAAGGATGAAGGACTGAGCATCTGGCATGATGCAACGGATGTATGGAATAAAAGCATGGAGTCACTTAGGTGGGATGAGGGAAAAAATCGACTGGAGAAGAAAAATGACTAATGAGGAGAAAATAGCTAAGCTAGAGAAAAAGACCCAACAGTTCATATCTTCCGACAGGGAGGGATTGTTATTTCATCTGCGAAATATGTTGGAGGCCACTATCAAATTTGAAACAAAAGAGAGTATTAGAGTGGTAGCTATATATTTAATTGGAGAACTTTTACCGAAAGTGTATATGGGCCTTTACAGGGAGAATGGAACGTCTCAATTGAATATTGGAATGTTGCCTGGCCCCATCTCTTCTTTTAAAACTCTTTGCGAAAAAATTTGGAACTATAATGTAGAATATGAATGGTTTAAAGATATTTGTTGTGACAAAGATGATATTTTTAGAACCATCTCATTAAGGAAATTCAAGGACGCGTATAGAGCGACGAATATAGGATTTTCACCTCAACAGTGTCCAAAAACTTGGGAGACAATAGATGAATGGTTTTTTCCTGATGACCGCCCTGCTAGATTAGGGCCTGAGAGGAATCTTATGTATCTGTTAGGAGATAAGTGTTCTCCTTCCATGATTCATCTTATGAGACAGATAATGATGCTCTTGTATGATTATGAGACAGATAAGGATGCTCGTTTATGAAAATTAAATGAATGAAGAACACTCGAACATGAAAAAAAATTCTGATACAGTTTTATTTAAAGCTCAAAAAGGCCCCCAAGAAGACTTTCTTGCATCATCAGCAGATATTCTTGTATTTGGAGGAGCAGCTGGAGGAGGCAAGACATGGGGGTTATTACTCGACTTTCTTCGATTGGCATGGAATCACCCCAATATCAATGGAGTAATATTTAGAGGAGACAGTGGTCAATTATTAAATCCTGGCAGTGTATGGCCAGTGTCGTATCAAATTTATTTGCCATTAGGGTGCAAGCCCAATATCACTAATAGAGAATGGACCTTTCCCAATGGGTCTCGTCTTAAGTTTGCATCGTTACGATTAGAAAGCGATAAATACAAATGGGACGGTACCAACCTGGATTGGATAGCATTTGACGAGGCTACTTTTTTCACCCAATCTCAAGTCTTTCATCTCTTCGGTCGGTTAAGATCCACTACTGGCGCTTTTAAACCTTATTTAAGACTTACTTGCAATCCCGACCCTGACTCGTGGTTATTGGATTTGGTAGATCAAGGATGGATTTTACCCACCGGAATAGGAGACCGGAAACGCTCAGGAATATTAAAATGGTTTATTCGTGAAAATGATATTTTTTATTGGAAAGATTCTAAAGAGGAAATGGATAAACTTATAATAGAGATGGATCTTGACAAAGAGACACAACCTATTAGCTTTACTTTTATTCCGTCTGATATAGAAGATAACAAAATTCTTTTACAAAGTGATCGAAATTACATAGCCAGATTAGCGGCCCTCGATCATATAGAAAAACAAAGAAAACTATTCGGCAACTGGTATGTTAAACATGTTGGTAAAATATTTTTACAACAAGATTTTAAAATCTTTGTTAAATCCCCTCCGACTTTTAAATGTATACTGATTACGGTAGATACAGCCCAGGGGCTAAAAGAAAAAAATGACTTCACTGTCATGCAAGTATGGGGAGAATTTGACAACAAGATATATCTCTTAGCGCAGAGCCGCGGTAAATTTGATTTTTCCACGCAGATAAATGTGCTCTATTCTTTAGTGGTCAATTGGAACCCCAATTGGGTATGCATAGAATTAAAAGCTAATGGTCATGCATTAACACAGGAAATTAGACGCCGAATTGCGGTACCTCTGATTGATATACCCCGTGTAAAAGATAAATATAGCCGAGCACGTGACGTAGAGGGATATGTTCAAAGTGGATATGTCTATATTAATCCTTCTTTAGACTATTATTCCTCTTTTATAGCAGAAGTAACGACATTTGATGGAACTTCGGGTCATGATGATCAAGTTGATTGTTTAATTGATGCAATTTATATGTTATTATTCAAAAAGATATCACGTAACTTACAAAATATTTGCAAAGAGGCCCAAAGTCCTAATAAGACTCTTTTATACGATGGAAAATACCCTAGACACAGGTCTGTCCTCCGTTCCGCAACAGACAGATGATAGAATAAAATTTTTCAAAACAATTGTTGAAGAAGCTGAATCACGCGATAAAGATGAAAATGATGATTATTATATGTTTCAAGAAAGAGTTTTCTCTGATGCTCTTTCAGAAAGCGAGAAAATTGAATTACAAAGTAGTGGAAGAAGTACATTAAATTTTCCAGTTATCAAACCTTATCTTCTGCAATCTTTAAAAAATGTCATTGATAGTATTCCTACCGTCAATATAGAATCTATTGAACCTTCTAAAACTTTTGGTTCTTCGCCTGCAGTAAAAAATGAGTTAATTGCAGAGGTCATTAATGAGAAACTTAAAAAAGTATTGTCTTGTAATAACTTTTCTGATGTCGTTTATGATGTAGCATTTAATAGTTGGACGGGAGGAAAAGGAGTATTTCACCTTAAAACCGTTTATACCAACTATAAAAGTTTTCAACAAAAAATTAAAATAGAGTCTGTTAGTGATCCTACTAGTGTTTTCTTTGACCATAGACATTCAGAAGGAAATAGACAAGATGGATTTTATGTTTTCAAGAAAAAAGTATTATCTGTAGACGACTTTAAGGCTCACTATTCTCTAAGTAAATTTAAACAAGTAACGCAGTCTTTAGGGGCTAATGCGTATCGCGCCGGAGGAAGGAGAGAAGACTTTACTATCTATGAATTTTATTATAAAAAGTATAAAAAATACAAAATATATCAATTAAAAGATGGAAGGGTAGTAAAGAAAGCCGTCAACAACATCGTAGATAGTAGAATAGTCACCGATTGTGAAATATGGATGACTCGATTTTGTGAAAAGGTGGAATTGGATCCTCCCCATAAATTAAATATGAAAAGTTTCCCTTTTATTATTTGTTTAGGCGAAAAGGTTAAGAAAGCTCATGGACAAGATAGATTGCTTCCTTATGCATCACATGCGCTAGATGCACAACGAATTAAAAATTATGCAGCTAATTTTCTTCAATTCGAACTCTATAACCAGAGAGGCCCCCGAATTGTAGTCTCCGAAGGATCGACTACTGAAGCGACGGAAGAGGCTCTTAAAGATCCCTTAATGCCTCATTTAATAAAAGTAAAAGAGTATAAGGAAAACCCGGACCCTACTGGTCCTATGCTTCCATTAAGACCACCAGTTTTTGTTCCTCCCGACCCTATCTCTAGCGAATTTATTAGAGTGTTTGATACAATGAGCAAAACCATTGAAGAAACGCTAGGGTTAAAATTTCCATCGGTTAGTGAAATGAGTAACATGAGTGGGACAGCTCTTTATAATCTGCACGACTTCATCAGTGGTAGTAATGAAGTATTTATGCAAAATTTAGGAAGATCGATGGAAGAAATTGGATGGGCATGCTTAAATATTATTCCCACCATTTCTGGAAAAGAAAATATACAACTAACCCAAGACTCATCAGGTGAGGTTAATTTACCTACTGCCCGTAGGGCTAATGAAGGTTCGGAATCGTCTTACAATTTTGAGTTTGATTTTGATTTTGATCCTACAGATTTTAATATTAGTGTTAAAAGGGGCGTAAATTATAAGCTTCAACAACAACGCAATGTAGAAATTTTATTAAACTTCGCAAAGATGTATCCTCCCTTAGCTCAATTCTTATTTACCGAATCTTTTCCTTTATTGATAGAAAATATGGACTTCAACAATAAGGAAGAATTTATCACACGCTGGGAAAGGTATATACAACAAAAAGAAGAGAACCCGATGGCTCAACAGCAACATCAAATGGGGATGCAAATGGCGGAGCAGACTATATCCAATAAAACCATGGATGCTCATTCAAGGATGATGAAACAACAAATGGAGGCAAAAAAGTTCTCTTTAGATGAGCGAAGATTAGCGCATGATCAACATGCTACCAATTTAAATAATATAACAGAATTGGAAAAAATAAAGGTAGATGCAACGAAGACAAGCTTCAAACATTTGGAAAACTTATTGACTTCTTCCCTCAAGCGTTCATAATCGTAGGGTGATTAAATTTGAAGGAATAGAGGAAATAAACAAACTTCCGCAACGACCTATCTAGGGTTTATTTCCTCAAATTTAAGAGAAAAATAATTGGTTGGAATATTTGCGACCTTTCCTACATAGTTTTTCAATCAAATAGGGAGCATTACGGTTTTTTCTTCATTTTTAATCACTTATTCTGTTATCTTCATTTAAAAAGAGTATAATAAGGATTAAGAGATTCTTTTTCAGTATGAAGAATAGGAGACGTGCCCATGTACACTGATATGCGTAAAAAGAAAAGAAAGTAACATTTCATCTTTATTTTAAAACCTCTGAATATTTAGGCCACCTAATATGACCAGACCATCATTACCTGTCGGCTATGGAACGAGTGTTCGTGCTTATCAAGTATGGGATACCGACACAAATCAATTTGCTATTCAAAATATGTTAGCTTTGGAAGATTTAATTACGGCAGAAGGAAATTTTACGCCGACTCCTACCGGTCCATCTGGAAGAGCTGGCAATAAATTAATCTCTTATTTAGATGGAACTTATGAGGTCATATTGACTATTACTACTATCAATATTGAACCTGATAATGTCGCAGTTCCCATAGTAAATTTAGAGTCATTAATTGAACCCTTAGCTGATAATCAACAGCAATATCAATATGCGCTCGCCCCAGGCACTGGTCTCGCTTTCCCAATTGAAGTGACTAACGCAGTAGAAAATAAAGTGATTAGTCTTATTCCTCGAGCTCCGACACCGGTTCCTTTACCCGCTCTTTCGGTTATTTCGGTTACACTGGCCTTAATTCCTTTGAAATTTCTTGAAAATTTCCAAGTATTATAAGGAGAGATAAATGTCATTACCTACAAACTATTCACAAAGTAAAAGATCTTATCAAGCATGGGACCAAGACTCTAAAAATTATATGATTGAAAATATAATAGATCTGGACCCTTTTATTAATACTACTCTCTTTAATATTCTCATTCCGTCCTCCACTAATCCAGTGGGAAATAAATTAATCAGACAAGTTAATGGTTTTTTTACTCTCTATTACTCGGTTTCTAATGTTAATCCTGTAACCGATGCTTTTTCTTTGCTAATAGATTTAGAGGATGTTATATCTGATCTATTATTTGAAACTCAGATATTTAGTGTTCTCGTCATTAGTTCTGATCCGGTCTTCGCCATGGTGCCCGCTGCTCTCTTTAATGGAGATGACCTATACTTGACTGATAAGAAAATTTCTTTCGAGTCCGCGACGAATGGACCTACCGCTATTCCACCTCTTTCTACCTTTCTAGGAAGAGTTGATTGGTTAGCAAAGAAAAGTCAAAGTAAATTAGAATATTAGAGGAATGTGATCATGTCTTTACCTGCTCATTATAATACGCAAGTTAGATCTTATCAAACATGGGATAGTGATTCTACTGATTATAGAAACGAAAATATAACGGATGTTTCAGGATTTTATGATACAGCTGTTTGGGTTCCAGAGGGTGACGGTGCAGCATTCAATACTTTAAATAATGCATTAGTAAAATATTTAGACGGGAGTTATAGACTATATTTTAATATCGACGCCCAAGTCATTCTTACTATTGCGGGATTGCCACTCATAGATTTATCCACTCTTATCCCAGAGAAATTAGCATCTTTTCAAAGCATAGTGATGTGGCAACAAGTTCCCCTTAGTGCTCCTATTTTAATAAGCGTTCCTGTTGAATTTAGGAATGGAGATAGTAGACTAGAACAAGATAAAATATTTACAGTCTTTAATGCCAATCCAGGCGGGGCTGATTCTCCAAATGTTGTACTAATCGGAGTTATTAAGTTATTTCCTCAATCTTTCTTTGAGAAATTCATCACTCCTTAATTTATTCTATTTCCAATCATTACGTGCATCCTTGTATCCTAGACTGGAGAATACCAGACACGCGCACCATACGGAGCCAGTTCGGACACAATCGACGACTTCGGTAGGCTTATACTACTCTCCTCTCCACTTCAAAGCCATCCTTAAAATCTGACCCAAGTATAGGCATAGCCTGTGGATAAGTTTTGACATATCCTTCTATATTTCGTATAATAAGAATAATTGAAATTTCACAGGAAACGAATTTCGATTTCTACGTTGGGAAACGGTCAATCATCCTTTTTTATTATTTCAGAAATAAGCTACGTTAGTAACGGTAAAAACCGAGGAATTATTTATGAATTCAGAACCTGAGGGTGATAATTTAGCCGTTACGGAAAAAGCAAAAAGTGAGACTGAGAACAATCCTGAGACGGACTCGGCTTCCTCGGATAATGCCCAAGCTACTAAGATTGGAAATGCTTTTGCCGCGACTAAAAAAACATATAGACAAAAAGGATATGAAGAGGGATATTTGCGCGCGAAACAAGAACTCGAAGCTTCTCCTGTCTCAACAGAAGATAAAAGTGTAGAGGTGCCTGAGACGCCTGCTCCTTCCTCTAATTATTCTGCGGGTAATGTAGCGAATCCAGAGATAGCCGCAGTCATTTCTCAAATGTCTCTTGCAAAAGATCTTGAGAAATTACGGCGAAAAGCTCAGGCCAAATACTCGGACTATGAGGAAAAGGCCCAAAAGTTCGTTACAGAAGCCGCTGAAGCTTCTAAATTGGGAAATCACGATCTCTCTCAATTAGGAATGGAATTGATAGAAATCGGTGATGAAGACATCCTTTATCAAGTAATGTCCAGTCCCGATTTAAGAAATGAAATACTTCATCTTAATCCCAAAAAATGGGGAGAATATCTTCTTAAAGTAAAAGATAATTCTGAGGAAGTAGGTCATGATCATATTCCCACGCTACATGTTAAAACTAGACTTTCCCCTCCGATTGAAGAATTGAAAAATAGCTCCTCTCACGCAAAAGGTGCGATGAGTGAGAGAGAGAAAGAAATTGAACACATGAAAAGAGCTGCCCTGAGACTCGACATGACTCATTAATGTTTCTTTAGTTTCTTTCCTCATCATGTAGAAATTTCTATATTGAAGAGGAAAATGAAATGGCTGATGTTACTGCCAATCAATTACGATCGGTCGATACTTATCTTGATGAATATGCGCTAGCATATCTCGCCAATTATGTGGTGATTACTCCAAATTCAAGAAAGTTATACGACTTTGATAAAAGAGCCAATAGAGGCGATACTCAAAGTGTTAAGCTACCTACTAAATTCTTAGTAGAAGATGGTCTGGGACTGGATATTTCCACGCAAGGATCTACTCAAGAAAGACTAATCAGCGTCACGGTTGATCAACAAAAGAGTGTTAAAAAAGCGTTAACCGCTGATGAAATTGCTACCTTCCCAGGTACGGGTGACGGATCTAGCCTAAAGATGGATGGTCCTGGTGTATTCGCAGGCGATAGTGAAGCTATCATGTCTACGATTGCCGATACCATAGAAACCTTTAGTGCCGGTAAAGTTTGTTTTGGAGGTTATCGATTCTTAGGATCTCCTATTGTACAACCTGGCCAGATGCAAACTGCTAGTGAGATTAATGAAGAAGTGGCGCGATTCCGTAGTTTTGGTGGGACTCAAAAAGCTTGCTTTGTTATTCCGCTTGTAGCCGCACAAAATGTGAGAAATAGTTTACAACAAGAATTTGTGCTCTCTAGAAATGAAGAGGTATCTAGAACCGGAGAAATAGGAAGTATTTCTCAATTAGGAAGAGTGACTTATTATCAAAGTCAAAATCTTCCAGTTCATATTTCTGGGACTGCTGCAGATAGCGCTATTAATTCTTCTACTGGATATGCTCTAGATAATATTGCTATTACTCAAGAGCCTAGCTTCGCCTTTCCAGCTGGTGAAAGTCAAATACAATTATCAGGGATGACTCCTGGCGACACTGTTCTGGTGGATGATGTATTAGATATTGGCGTCAATAATGTCTTAACTAATCCTCTTAAATTCTTAAGCTTCAATTCTTCTATTATTTCCTCAAATAATGTTCAAGCAAGAGTGACGGCTTCTGAAACAGTTAGTGGGGGTGGTACGGTTGTAGTACCCGTAGAACCTGCTTTAACTTTTGATGCGACTAATACAAACGTTAATGCTAATTTAAGTAGAGATTTTGTTTTTAGTCCTACCGCTGGGTTTGATACGGTTCGTATAGCTACTTCCCATAGAGCTGGTGCATTATGGTTTCCAGATTATTTCTTATTTGGATGTCCTCCTTTGCAAGGAACTGCTGGTTATCCATCACGATCTAAACGAAGTAATTTAACTGGTATTTCTGTGCGCTTATATGTAGCCTTTAATCTAACCAACGCTGCTACCTATTGGACTCATGACACCATTTATGGAGCCGGCGTCGCGCCAGAAGGACTCTCTCGCGTATTGTTCCCCCTTAGTTAAGTTAAAAGGAATCAGATATGGCTCTTCCTAATCCCAATGAAGTTAATACTTTAATTAGAAGGGCCTTTATCTATGCAGAAAGGGTCGCTTCCGAAGGAGAAGAATTAACTTCTCAAATGATCCAAGAAGGGATTCAAATATTAAATGAAATTATTCGCAGTAATAATATCACGGGTGAACCCTGGAATTTATTAACGCGAGAAGACGTAAATTTGGTAAAGGGATCTGAAACTATTACATTAGATGGATGGTCCAAAATACTCAAATATCGGTATTTATTAGGATCAGTTTTTATTCCCATCCCTATGGCCGACTTGAATGGGTATTTAAATATCTCAAGTGTTCAAAGTAGTACGGGTATCCCTCTTGTTTCTTATCTTCAACGAACTGAGACAGGATTCATATTAAATGTCTACTTGAAACCTGATCAAAATTATACGTTGGAAATATGGGGATATAAAAGCGTCAATCAAATCGTTAATTCCACAGATGAATTTGTAGGGCTAGAATCCTTTTACCAAGATTATTTTTTGTATGAATTGGCTTATCAAGTCCAACAATTCTATCATTTGCCTACTACCCGGTATGTATTGTATAAAAGAGCGCAATTAATTAATAAATTAAATACTATTAGAGAAGTGCGCACAGATGTTAGAATATCCGCTTGTAGTCAAACGAACTCATCCTCAACGGGAGCTTTAATCTCCATTTTAAGTCAAGTAGGACCCACTTCCGTGTCGGCCGGATGGAGAGGTTATGCTTAAAGGCACTCCTGGAAATAAAAAAATAGATTTAGAGATTACCAATGGTTACCATCCTTTAAGATTTCCAGCTGTTAATAATGAAATATGCTACAATTTTTTTGACTTTGACGGTTCTCTTTTCCCTACAGCTGGCTTTGAAAAATTGCAATCTATCAATGAGAATGGAAGATCGCGGGGCATATTTTACAGTAATTTATTAAAATCCGTCATAGCTGTCATTGATAATGATGTTTTCAAGATTACTCCTCTGCATGTCAGTACACTCTTTAGTCTCGATACCTTAAGCGGCGACGTTTTTTTTGCTGAAAATTCTTTAACTACTTCACCTAATGCAGCTACTGGTGATCCTGGCGGACAGTTAGTGCTATCGGATGGCGTAAATATTTATGTGTATACGTTGGATCAGACGGTTACTAAAGCTACTGGGAGCACTGAAACAGGGTTGGGGTTCCTACCCGGAATGATCGCCTATTTAAATGCTAGAATGGTATGTAATGTATTAAATAGCAACCAAATTAGAGGAAGTGAACTAAACGACGCACGTACCTTCCCCGGTGATCAATTAGGTATCACGGACACGGAAACCAGAGGCATTATTTCATTTAAAACTATGTTATTTGTTTTTGGAAAAGATAAAACCACTATTTTCCATGACACTAATGGTTTTCCTTTTCCTTTTACTCCTGATACTACAAGAGCTTTTCAATATGGTGCAAGTTCGGCAGCAAGCATCGCAGTTGGCATGAACCTATTTTGTTGGGTGGGTGTAACAAAATTTTCCACTCCCGTCGTCTTGGCCTCTAGTGGGGGCAATCCTATGGTTATTAGTAATGATGCCATTGATTCTGTTCTTGATGATTTAACAAAGGTCCAAAATAATAAGGGTTTCATTTACCAATTAGATGGACATATTTTTTATCAGATTAATTTTTTGTCAGATAATATTTCCTTATTGTATGATTTTAACACTAAGAAATGGTATCGCGTCTCTGATAAAAATCTCAATGGTCACCCTGTTCAAGGCGCCGTTATTTATGAGGAAGAAAATAGATTGTTAGCTATTACTTCTACGGATGGAAATATTCATGATTTTAATTTAAAAATTTATACTAATGATGGTGCTATTATTCCGAGAATTGTTGGCACTAAAAATTATTCACTGGATGAAAGACCCATTATTTGTAGTGAAATTGATATTCAAATGGAACAGGGAACTGTTCAAGACTTTTCTCGTGTGTGTTTATTAATCAGTAAAGATAGAGGGCGTACTTATCGTCAGTTTCAAATCAAAGAAATAGCTGATATCGGTGATAGAGATGCCTTAATGCGGTTCTATAAATTAGGATCTTCCAGATGGTGGACGATGCGTTTTGATTTTTATTCTCCTAACAGAATTGTTGTATTAAGTGCTCAAGCCTTTTTTGTGATCACAGGATAATTTAAATGGCTAAAACTATCAATCCATGGCCTTTCCCACCTATTTATGATGCTTTATATGATGAACCCATTGCCCCTTCCGGTGATAGTAATTTAAATAGTGAGTGGTTAAATTTTTTCCAGAGTATAACTAATACTCTTACCACTAATTTTTCCCCTACCGGTTACACCGTGCCAGCTATCGATAACAACACAGCAGGTCAAATTCAAGCTGACCAAATTCAATCCTTTGCTTATAATTCGGACGAGAATGTCATGCAAGTGAATAATAATGGAATATGGGAAAATATTCTCACCATGATACCGGTAACTACCCAAGAATTTAATGATTTTGAACCGATAGAGGATAATAGATTTCATTTGGTATACAATATAGAGACTAATGAAATATTTTTAATTTTAGGTTCTTTGAAATTAAAATTTACTACTGTGGTAGTCTAGGAGAGAATCGAGATGACTGTTTATTTACCCGACCTTCCAAGTGAATTTCCGGATTTTTACCCATTTCAAAATACAGCAAATGCTGGAATGAAAGAGGAAAAGAAAGCTTTCAGTGTAGATGAAATAGTAGAAAAATTCTTAGAGCTTTCGGAAGACGAAGAAATAAATTGGAGAAATTAAAATGTTTAAAACCTTAATGAATCCCATTAGAGGTCTTTTTCCGGATACGCATAAAGCGCAAAGTACCATTAGTGATTATGGCAAATATCTTCAACCGTTTTACGATTCTGGTACCCAAGCATTAAAAAGCTATGGAGATATTAGTCAAAGAATGGCGCAAGACCCCACGGCTTATTATAACCAAATTATGAGTGGGTTTACGCAAAGTCCTTATGAAAAATATCAAATGGATTTATTACAACAGCATGTAGGTCAAGCAGCTGCTGCTGGTGGAATGTTAGGCACCCCTAATGAACAATATACTTTAGCTAAAGATATCGAACCAATAGCCGCTCAATCTCAACAACAATATTTTCAGAATGTTATGCAACCATTACAATATGGATTGCATGGGTTAAGTGATATGGGTCATTTAGGATTTGGGGCAGCCCAACAATATGGGTCAATGTTATCTAATATCGGCTCCTTGCAGTCGGGAGATGAATATGCCCCCTGGCAATTCTTAAGTGGATTAGCAGGCACGGCGGCCGGCGCAGCTGCTCATGGAGCTTTCTAAAAAGGATAAAATGAATGTTTAAAGTTACTGTACCAGATCCTGCCGGACCCATTAATGCTTTGTTAAAAGGATTACAAGTAGGGGGTCAATTAGCTTTAGTGCCTAGTCGGAAACATTTAGCTGAAGCGCAGGCACACTATGCGCAAATTCAGGCCGATAATTATCAAAAATTATTGGCTCTTAAACAACAATCCATGATAGATCCGAACATTCGACAATTGATGTGGATACGCCAACACGGAGGAACTCTACCTTCTAGGCACCCTTCTGCGCAAGGAACTCCCGGTAGTGTATCTTCCCTGGCTGCTCCTGCTGCGACCAGACCCTCAGGACTACCAGCTCATATTTCTAGCGCTCTCCAAAATTTCCTTCCTCCTCCTAGTATCCCAGATCCGAGCCAAACTTCCCTTGCTCCCGTAGACGTTGTACCAGGATTACTAGACCAAGGGAGGATTACCCCTTCTTTTGGGTCACCTCCTGCTGCACCTAGCGCACCTCCCATTATGCCTTCCCCCGTCACCCCTAGCGACGCAGAGAAAGTAAGAGTACAATCTATGGCACCTCAAGTTTCGCCGGTTCCTCAATCAGATGAAGAAGCGGTGGCGCAGTCGATGTCACAGATAGAACAAGCCAAGCTATCTGTTGCGCAGAGAAGGGCGATGGGTGTCTCTCAGATGAGTAGAATGGCTATGGATGCGCTGATAGTTGCGTCACCTCCTAATTCGGAAGTTTTTGCTGGCCAGACTCTTCCACAAATAACGGCTCAGAAATCGGCCGCTAGTTGGGCCATGTCACAGAGAGCCAAGACGCAGACAACTAAACAAGTATTTCAGTCTATGGGAGCATTTAATGATTCCTATAATAAGGCAGTCAATAACATGCTATACCTGAAAAAAGTATTAGGAGGAAGTTCAGGAATAAAGGCTGCTGTCAAAATAAATGCGGGGAGGGCGCTAGAACGGGCGGGGTGGAAATCACCGATTGCAGATGCGGAGAGAAATTTTAAGGCGGCTTTGCAAGCATTGGTTCCCGAAATAAGAATAGCGCAAAAGGCGAACGCTACGGATGAATCTGTTAAAGCAGCGTGGAAGTTAATAAATGTTGATATTGATAAAATGAGTTGGGATGGAGCCATACAATTAATGTCTCAAGTAGGAAACCTGATGCAGAAATTTCAAGGCGATACCATAGCCGGAATGAATGTGAAAAGTATGCTAACAGATCAGCCGGCCCGGGAACCTCTCCACATACCGTCAATAAATGGTTT
>SDBT01002760.1_pt1 | contig 30760 bp, 29 predicted proteins | sample 2277101 | NCBI WGS metagenome assembly SDBT01 (sample SAMN10404973, study PRJNA504765) | marine sediment metagenome | isolation source: marine sediment core GS10_PC15, 103 cmbsf | place: Arctic Ocean: Southern Knipovich Ridge | collected 2010 | reverse complement strand
ATTCCAGCCGGCAACTCTCGCGGTGTGACTGTTCGACCGAAAGACCAAGAATCTCCGTAAGGAATTGCTCTACGACCTCGTGTCGGGCACGGATGCTCGCAATCGCGCAGCGGCCCTTGTCTGAAAGGACGAAAAAATGGTTCTCGTCTTGCTCAACATAACCAGCCGATTTCAGCGATTGCATCGCCACCGAAACGCTGCCCCGTGTAATCCCGAGAGTCCGGGCAATGTCGGCCACACGAGCATAACCCCGTTGCTCAATATACTCACCTGTTGCAAGCAGGTGGTGAGTAGCGCTATGGCTTAGACCACCAGCCGTGAACTTTCTTTGTGTCTGCGACATAATGATTGAATATATAATCATCTGTTTGGGTAGTCAAACATTAATGCCGGAAAAAATTCAAAAAAACTTAACCCCGGCTGCCGAGTGGCCCAAATAGCATCCTCCCGACTGGAACTCTGAGAGGTCGCCGAATATTGATCCTAGACTGCAGTGATCACACCAATGAATGTTACTTCTTGGATATTCAGCTGTTATAAGCTCGACGAACACATTAATAAATGCGGTTAGCCTGGCGATGGACGCCTTTGCGGTATCAATCGCGGCAGGCCTGTCACTGCCTAACGTGACAGGTCGGCATGTGTTTCGGATGACATGGTATTTTGACCTTTTCCAGTTCCTCATGCCGGTGGTTGGTCGGCTAGCGTGGCACAACGGTTGGCCACGTGCCAACAATAATAATGGATTGGACTTGCAAAGTCGCCTGAGGAGAAATATACTCATACTAAGTATAAGTATACTGGAGATATGAAATGGCGCTGTGTGGCGGCGATCACAAGAAACTACTGGACCGGATCAATCGCATTGAAGGGCAGATCCGCGGGCTACGAAAGATGGTCGAGAATGATCGCGACTGCTTTGAAGTCCTCAAGCAGATTGCGGCGGTTGGCGGCGCTTCCCGCTCGTTGGGTATGGTAATCCTGGAAGATCACCTCAAGGGATGCGTCTCCGAAACGCTCCGCGGGCGAGGCGCTCACGACGAACTGATCGGCCAGGTGATGAACGTCTTTAAACGTTTCAATAAGTGAAAGGAGTTTAGCCGCGATGATCGGACGATTCTCTCAGCTTGGCGTCTACCGCGAACTGCTGCGGTCCTGGGATTTTCGCAGGATTGCGATAGCTGGCATGCTGGCGGCGGCTAGTTATCTTTGGGATTACATCTCTGGCGGGAGCACCCTCGTCGGTATGGGCTTGGCACTTGCGTCGGTTGCCATCAACGGCGTTCCCATTATCTGGGGCGCAATCCGCGGCCTCATTCAGTGGCGGGTAAACGTGGATGAGTTGGTTTCCTTGGCTATTATCGCAAGCCTGATCCAGGGCGAGTTCCTGACAGCGGCAGTGGTCAGTTTCGTCATGGTCCTGGGGGCGCTCATCGAGGAGGCGACGAGCGATTCTGCCCGCAAGGCGATCGAGGCCCTTATCAAGATCGCTCCTGAAACCGCAACGGTACTCATTGGCTCCGAGGCCAAGACGGTACCCGTCAGTGAAGTTCGCGTCGGTGATTTGCTGCTTGTCAAGCCGGGAGAGCGGATCCCCGTCGATGGGGTGATCCGTAGCGGTGAGACCTCGGTTGACGAATCTTCCATGACGGGTGAGCCGATCCCGCAAGAGAAAACGCAAGGCAATACACTCTACGCCGGCACGCTGAACCAGAACGGTGTCGTCGAGGTTCAGGCGACACAGATCGGAAAAGACACCACGCTGGGCAAGGTGATTCGCCTGGTATCCGACGCTGAAACGCACAAGCCGCAGGCTGTGCGCACCATCGACCGCTACGCCCGCTGGTTCACGCCGACGATTCTGGCTTGTTCGGCCCTTGCGTGGTGGATAACCGGAGATGTAGGCCGCGCTATCACCGTTCTGATCGTCGGCTGCCCGTGCGCACTGATCCTGGCAGCCCCGACCGCAATTGTGGCTGCCATCGCCCGAGCCGCCAAGTCGGGCGTCCTGGTCAAAGGCGGAGTTTTTCTGGAGGAGGCCGGTCGGGCCGATACCGTCCTGTTCGACAAGACTGGCACGCTTACAGAGGGCAAGCCTCGAGTGGATGATGTCACAGTAATTGACGGCGTCGACAAGGACTATGTCCTGTCCGTGGCAGCCAGTGTGGAGCAGAACAGTACGCACCCCTTAGCCCGTGCGGTGTTGAAAGCGGCCCACTATGCCAAAGTTACAGTCTGTCGTGCAGAGAAAATGCTTACCCAGATCGGTCTGGGCGTGCGAGCACGAGTAGATGGACGACTAATCGAGGTAGGAAGCGTGTATCTCGGTGGCGGGAGCATCAACGTCCCTGAGGCGATGCAGGATACGCTGGAAAAGTACAAGAGTACCGGCGCCACCCCGCTGGTGGTTTACCGGGACAAGAACCCAATCGGAATCCTCAGTGTAGCAGATCACGTTCGCCCCTCAGCAAAAGACACTGTCGATCAGCTGCGCGGACTTGGAATCCAGCGAATTGCACTGCTAAGCGGCGACCACAAGAAGTCGGCTTCCATGGTCGCCGAGGCAATCGGCCTCACCAGCGCGCACTGGGAACTGAAACCAGATGAGAAGCTCGATATCATTAAAGAACTGCAGGCTTCGGGTAAGAAGGTGATTTTCGTCGGGGACGGCATCAACGACGCACCTGCCCTGGCTGCCGCCAATGTTGGAATTGCCATGGGTGCGGCCGGAACAGACGTGGCCCTGGAGACTGCCGACATCGCCTTGATGAATGACAACATCAAGAAAATACCGTTCATAATCCGCCTGGGTCGAAGAACTTTGCGGATCATCAAGTGGAATATAGCCTTTGGCCTGGCATTTAATCTCTTCGCTATGCTGGCAAGCGGCGCTGGGATTCTGACCCCCATAATGGGAGCGGTCGTCCACAATATCGGATCGGTTCTTGTGGTAGTCTCTTCAGCAAGCATTGCATTTGCTGGGGAAGATACTTGATGCCCATAGCTTGCCGGCGTCCCCGCCGAAAACTCCGTCCTGCTTGTGCAATAGAGGCTGGGTAGTTGCACGTCTTACATGGCGGCTGGGATCGGTACCTTCAGTGGCAGCAGAGAAATTCCGACCGCCAGGCCGAGCAGCGGCTGAGGGAGCTTCCGGATCAGTGGGAACAACTCGGCCATCAACTCACCCAGGCCGGCAGCTGAACAAAGCCTCTCACCTCAGTGAGGCCAATATTACGGCACGGTAATCAGCTTCAAGGCAGTCGCCGAGTTCGTGCCGTTGTTGCGGCAGATGACCTGATCAGTCGGGCCAATCTTCTTGTCGCGGTTGAAATCATACGCATCGTCGATTGCCGCCGGATTCTGGGCCAGGAGTAGAAGTTGCATGTTCTTCAGCCTCAACGCTCCCAGCCGTAAATACTCCGGGTACCGCTGATCAGCATCCTCTCGGGGCCACCCGATTCGGGCTTGAACCAGATCTCAAATCTCGCATCGTATTGATGCTCCCAGTCTCCTTCAAAAACTGTGATATGGCTGTTGTAGTAGAACTGGACTTCGGCGTCATCTGACCATCCAACTACTTCCCTGGAATCCTTGAGGATATCATACTCGGATAATCGTTTGCCCGTCTTAGTAGCGAATACCTTGAGATAGGCAACGCCCCTTTCGCCAGGATTGACCCAACCACAAACATCGAAGATCCCCTTCTGAAATGCGTCATTGATCTCGATTGAAGGCTTTCCCCTGCGGACTTCACTGTCACCGAACTCCTGAACGTAACCAGTCCGAAGCAGTTCAGTTTCGTTTTGCTTTGTCTGGGGAAGTAGCTCAGCTAGATACTCAAGGCCCTGACGTGTTGAAGGCCGCTGCCGCGTTTTTCTCCACTCACGGATACTAAACCAAACATTGCCCGAGCCAATCACCAGGTTCGAGAAAAGCTTGCCAAACCTAGCTTGAACGATATTCAAGTCCACCTCTCCGGCAAGCGGACCGACACGAGTTGCACTGTCTTTGAAAAACCAATTCCTGCGGGGTCCCCGATCAAACCAGAAGGCATAAGCAATTTCAAAATCTTCTCTTTTGAACATCTCGTGTTTGCCTTCTCGCCAACGGTCAGGAAATTTCCATGTACTATCAGGACCAAATGGTGGAGCGATATGGCCGCCTTGAGTAGCACGCCATCCACCGCTTGTCATTTGTCGCTTCTGGCAAATGAAGCCGCCCTTTTCGGCGAATACCCGCCACTGAGGCAACGCAGCCAGGTGACGCAGCAGAACCTTCGATTTCGCGCCTGAGAAATATTCAAAATCAGGGAGATTAACATTAAATGGCTTGAGTGGCTCGGGCTCAGGTTCGTCGGGCGGGATCGCTTTTATTACAGGCGGCTTGACGATGTCTTTCATCCGAGTATATTCGGCGAAGGATCGCCACTTTTCATCTGAATCCGCAATTCCAGCCAACGCTTCAACAGTGCGCTGGTTCAGTATTTTCAACCAATCCCCTGAGTAATAGGGGTGGTTTTCGTCAATAAGGCCATCTATCCGATTCTCGAGAAGTAACCTGGCAAAGGCTTCTTCCTCGAGTTGGTATAGCGTCAGCCTGTCGCCATCGACTTCATACCGTTGCAGCCAGAGAAATTTTTTGGGCTCTGGATAATCCCTTGATCCCTCTTTTTCGCTCCTGTAAGGAAGAAGATTCGGCACCTGCCAGTACATCAGGAAATTGCGATCGCCTACCTGAATTGACCTGACGCGAATGACGCCATGAAGCTTGGCTGTTGCGCCGGGCAACATATTCTGATAGACACGAGAGACAACATACTCCTGATCATAGGGAGCAAAGCACAGGTAATCACGCCTGGAGGGCATCCTGTCCGTTCGTTCCCAGTATGAGTGCAGCGACTCATCACGGGTTCCCCCTTGCCACTGCTGGCCGAAATCCTGCACCGGCAGGCCGCCCCGCCAGACAGCAAGACAAGGAGATGCAAAACAGCCGATCAACAAAATAAAAAGTGAAAACCTTAGGCCGTTTGAGGTCATGTCCATTTGCTCCTAATCTCAGCGGTATTGGATCGCTTGTTATGATCGAATCGTATAAGTAATTGAATTGATGTTTGTTATACAGGTTAACAAACAAAGAAGTTCAACTAAAAGAGGGTAAAACTACTGAGCGAATGTAATGATCTGAAATGCATTGCCGGAGGTGGGACTCGAACCCACACTATGTTGCCATAACGGGATTTTGAATCCCGCGCGTCTGCCAATTCCGCCACTCCGGCCGTTGGCCAATGCGAATCAACCGCAAAGCTAGCCTGCCCTTCCCATCCTAAAGCTTGCAGCCGGTTCGGGCAAGGCAAGGGCTGCTTGAAAACTACAAATCCAACGGCGAGACGTAATCGCCCTTTTCGCCCTTAAGCTTTGCCACGCGTTCGCGTTGGATGTTAAGTGCCTCGAAAACGATCTCCGGAGTATCGGCGATCTCGCGGTATATCTTCTCGATCCGGTCGATCTTAGCCAGGTTCTCCGGGATACGGATGGTGAACTGCTTGACGTAATCGGCCTGGCTGTATTCGATGTCCTGGTGCTCGGTGAACAGCCTGGCCAGGTCTTCGTACTTGGGGATCAACCCGGTCGGGGATTCGATAGCATCGACATCGCCGTGAACGCGAAGCTCCATCCACTTGACCCAGATTCCCTTATCCAGTTTGCCGTTGAGGTACTGGCCGGCTTCGTCTTTCAGGAAGTAATTCGTCGCGAAGACAAGCGGGCTGGCCTTGACATCATTGACGAAGTCCAGGTTGTTCCGGAGATACTTACCGATCGGAATCGCGATGAACTGCATGAGGCTCATCAGGTCGAACTTACGCACGCCGGCCTGGCCGATGACGGTCGCGGTCGTCTCGGATTCCAGCGAAGCGCCCATCGTTACGATGCCGTGTACCCAGTCGAAACTCTGCTGGACAGGCACGGCCGTGTCGGAATCCCTGCCGCCGTATATGATACCACCGATGGGCACACCGGCGGGGTCGTCTGCACGGGGATCGAGATTCTCGAGATTCTTCATCGAAACTGCATAACGGGCATTCCAGTGCGATGCGGGAATCTCGCCGCCGGATGCGTCGGTCTTGCCCTTGGTCCACTGGCCTGAATGGTTCTGGCCGTCGGCAGGTAGTTCCTGTCCCATGCCGTCCCAGTAAGGGTTGCCGTCTTTAGTGAGGATGTTGGAGAAAACAACCTCGCCAGGATTGGTCAGAATCTTATAGATAACGGGGTCGTCTTTGGTGTTGACATCGCGGATGATGCCGAAGATGCCGCTTTCGACATTCACGCCGCGTACCTCGCCGTCGATTACACGGAAGTAGGCCAGGTCGTCGCCGACGATCGTCTCGCCAGGAAGCATTGCAGTCGAGGTCTTGCCGCAACCGCTGGGGAATGCACCGGCGAAGTAAGTCACGCGATCCGATGGACCGTTGACGCCCATGAGGAACATGTGCTCAGCCAGCCAGCCTTCGTGGTCGGCCTTGCGGATGGCCAGGCGAAGCGAAAGCTTCTTAAAGCCGACAGTGTTGCCGGCATACTGCGTGTTGACGCTGTAGACGAGATCCTCGGCGATGTCGATATATATACGACGCTTGTCGACGTCGATGCTGGTCATATCCTCTGCGACGCGGCCTGAAGAGTGAACGACCTTGAAGAAATCGCTACTGTTGCCAATCCGCTTAAACTGCTCGTAACCACTACGGTAAAGCAGGTCTTCGCTGTGGCAGACATAGGCGGAATCAGTAACCTGAACCGCGGAAATGCTGAAAGGCGAGTCAACCGGGCCGAGGCAGAAGAAACGTACGTATGCCTGCCTGCCGGCCATGGAACCGGCCAAAATGCCGCGGACTTCAGCGAGACCCTCGTCGCGTGCGACTGAGTTGAGCTTAGCGCCCAAGTCCATGCCTTCGGGAAGCAGGTACTTGGTATTGGCTGGGTCGCGGCCCTGATCCTGATAGCCGTCGAAGTGAATCGTCTGGCCGTCGAGGTTCAGCTTCGTTTCCTCGCCAAGAGCGATGGTTTGTTGGCGGACGAACTCGATGTCGGCCGGGTCGTCGGAACAAACCTTCACCGAATCGGGCTTGCCAAGTTCTACTGCATCGGCTACGAATGCGTGGAGATGATCATTATCAATCGCCTCTAACTTGGCGAAACTGTCGGCGTCCATCTTTGACTTAAGTAGTTGGGCAAATTGATCTTTCATTGTTCTTTCTCGTTCGGGGTGTTGTGCTGAAAAAAAGCTGAAGCTTCTCCGGCTGTCGCCGTCTATAGGGACCGACCCCCGTTTCTATCTGAGGGCGGCTTAGAAGTTATACGAAAACCCCTGCTCACTGTCAAGAGCCTTAATAGAGCGGAGTTTAGCCGGCCTGGTGGGTTATCTGTAGCCCTGAGTCCGCAGGCCGTCATGAAGCGTCGGGCCGTGGCGGTCGAGGCGAGCGCGCTCTGTCAGCAACAGCACAAGGACAGTCACCCAGGCCAGGATCGCCAAAGGAATGATAATCGCAAGCGACAGGCTGGAGACTTTCTCGCCCAGGCTTGCCCCCTCGGGCAGGCCGGTTGAGGCCATCAGGATATCGTGGGGAGCGTAGACCGCCTTGCCGACAGCCATCGCACCCAGTGCCGATACCAAAGCCTGGCACATAGCCGACACCCACGCCCAGGAATCGCTTATCTTCTGTCTGGAACTATAGAAAACCAGTGCCAGCGAAAGTATAAGCCAGGCCAGGCCTACCGCATCGATACCGAAGCCGTAATCGACGAAGACCCACTTGACCAGGCGCGTCCCGGTCGGCAGGTCGGCATCGCCAAGCTGGTAAACTCCCTGGGTCAACATGAGCCGCTGGACCAGAAACCTACTAGCCCCAGCCACCAATGCCCAAATGAGATACGCCAGTCCGGCAAAAGCCAACGCCAACCCAACATCAAGCCGCGAGGTTCTGCGAAGGTGACCTAACATGACCACATTACAACGCGCAACAACTACACGGTCAATCGAAACTCTCTGCAGCCAATACAAACCAGGCTAAGAAAAATCGCCTTTGGGAAACCCAAGCCAATCAAAACTATCGAAAAAAAACAACTTTCCGGCAACTTCAATAGAAAGCCGCCGAAGTTCATCGACAAACCACCTAAAAACCCCGAAGAAAATCAAAAGATTTCAAAGTGTTTTGCGTTACGGTTTTGGGAGCGAAAGCGCGGGGTTTTTTTGATCCGGCAAGAAGCGGAAACGATGTCGAATCCAGCCGATTCGTCGAGTTTCCGCGATGCAGCGGGCGGAAAAAAAACCGCTTGCAGCCCAAATTGAGGTATTGGGATAGCTTCTACTTACCTGAGATGATTCGCTGCGTGTCGCGGGCGATCATCAGCTCCTCGTTGGTCGGGATAACCAGGACCGGCAAGGGCGATTCATCGGTTGTAATCGGCCCGGTCTGACCATTGATGGTGGTCTCATTGAGTGCAAAATCGCCCAGGATGCCAAGTGGGGCAAGCTGCTGGCATAGATCCCAGCGAATCGAAGCCGCATTCTCGCCGACTCCGCCGGTAAGCACTATCGCATCCAGATCGGGCAGGATCGCATGGTAGGAACCGATATACTTGGCCAGTCGATAAACGAAAATTTCCGTCGCCAGTTTTGCCCCCTCATGGCCGGCATCGCGTGCGACGAGTAAATCTCGCATATCATTACTCAACTCGCTCAGGCCCAGCAGGCCTGATTCTTTATTCAGGGCCATGTCTATCTGCTCGGCCACCATTCCACGCGACCGCAGATAAAAAATAATAGCAGGGTCTATATCGCCGCTGCGAGTGCCCATTACCAGCCCTTCCAGCGGAGTCATACCCATCGAATGGTCGATCGCCTTGCCCCCTGCCACAGCCGTCGCCGAACAGCCATTACCCAGATGAGCTGTGATAAGGTTAACCTGATCTACCGATTTGCCCAAAATCTCCGCCGCACGAAGTGTAACGTAGCAATGGCTTATCCCGTGGAAGCCGTACTTGCGAACGTGATGTTCCCGATACCAGGATGCCGGAACTGCGTATCTGTAGGCCCTGGGCGGGAGAGTCGCAAGGAAAGCAGTATCGAACACCGCCACCTGCGCCGCAGCCGGCATGGAGAAAACCGCAGCCATGATCCCGGAAAGATTCGCCGGGGCATGAAGCGGGGCAAGTGAGTTATTCTGATGGATGATTGAGAGGATCCTCTCGTCGATCATCGAAGAATGGGTCACCTGCTCACCGCCATGGACCACACGATGGCCCACTCCGTCGATCTGATCGACACTATCCAGGACACCGATCTCGGGATCAACCAGTGCATCGATAATAACCTTCAGCCCAAAGGAGTGGTTGCGCGCTGAAACGGATTTTTCGACGCTCTTATTGTTTATAGGGGTATTATGAAAAAGCTTAGCTTTATCTGTTCCGACCCTCTCAAGGATGCCCTTTGCAAGGACCGACTCGTCGGCCATGTCGAAAAGTTGGTACTTAATTGAACTGCTGCCGCAGTTAACAACAAAAATCCTCATCGGAAGCCTCTTTTTCAAAGGCCAATCACCCTGCTCCGGCCGATACAATAGGTATGGGATGGCTTTGGGCGACTCTGCACCATAGTCGCGCATTTGTCAAGATTTAGACTTGAATATTACGTTGCTTTGAGGATTTCTTGACGTTTTTCAAAGGAAATAATAGTATTTAGTTGGTCCCCGGCTTTTGTCCGGGCCCCGGCAAGGGATTGGACCGGGAGTTTTACAACAAGTGGCAAAAAAGTTTACAAAGGATTTTAAGCACTTCTTTATCCGCGGCCTGGCAGCTGTCCTGCCGGCAATGCTCACGGTGATGATTCTTCTGTGGGCCGTTGGTTTCGTTTACAACTATTTAGGCAGATATATCAATTTCGGTGTACAATGGATTGTAGTGCAGGCTCAGTCTCTCGTGACTGGGAACCTAAGCTTGAGGGGTACCGATGAGTTCTGGGTGTCGGTCAAGAATATCTGGCAGGACTACCATCTTTCTTTCATTGGATTCGTACTGGCATTTGTCGCCATTTACATGTTTGGCCGGTTTCTTGCCAGCTTCGTCGGCAGGAGCCTGTGGATTGTGGCTGAGCGTACGATCTTCCGTGCACCCGTGGTTAAGCAGATTTACCCTTCGATCAAACAGGTTACAGATTTCCTGCTCGCACAGCGTCAGTTGGAGTTTTCAGGCGTGGTTTCCGTTGAGTATCCAAGAAAAGGAATTTGGTCCCTGGGCTTGGTAACGGGGCCTGGGATGCGAACATTGACTGAAGGATTAGGCTCGGAATTGCTGACTGTATTTATCCCTTCGAGCCCAACCCCTGTAACCGGATATACGATAACCGTCAGGCGGGACGAAGTAATTGACCTGCCTATAAGTATTGACGATGCGCTGAAGTTCACGGTTAGCGGCGGACTGATCAAGCCTCCCACCCAGAGGCTGGTTGGACAGCCCCATAATAACCACGAACAAAACTTTTCTTACGACGCATCCAATGGGAAGGAGAAACCAGAATGAATGTCACAATCAATGCCAGGCATATGGATGTAACAAACGCCATCCGAGAATACGTAGACTCGAAGGCATCAAAACTGCCGAAGTATCTGGATGACATTCACTCGATCGTGGTAACTCTCGATATTGATGGAGAGCAACCTTTCGTGGAAATAGTAGTCCAGGCCCGCCGAAAGCATACCTTCGTCGCCTCCCAAAGAAATAGCGACATGTACGCCTGCATAGACGGCTGCCTGAGCAAGATCACCGAACAATTACGTCGCCACAAGGACAAAATACGCTCTCACCAGGGCGCAAGCCGAAGCGAGCAGATCAGTTGATCTAGTCGCACTCGGCCAAATCTTTGCTGGCTAGTTTTTAAGGTCGGTATTTACGCCGACCGGTCTCAGGCTGTACACTTACACAGTAATTCGATTTGACAAGAGACCTGAATCTCAACAGGAGTGCAGAATGAAGTTATCGGACATCATGGTCACCGACGCGATTGTGTCTGAACTTAAAGCCACAACGCGCGACGAGGCGATTATCGAGTTAATCGAGTCTCTCGTTGAAAACGGTGCGATCCCAAAGAAGTCCGCCAATGATACTATTAAGTCGGTGTTGGATCGGGAATCCCAGGCCACTACTGGAATAGGCAAGGGAATCGCGCTTCCTCACGCTAAGCTTAAATCAATCAAGGCGCCCATTGGCACTATTGGCCGGTCATCGGCGGGGATCGATTTTTCCGCACTGGATGCCAAGCCGGTCTACTCCGTGATCCTGCTGCTGTCGAGCCCCGATTGTCCCGACGAGCACCTCCAGGCCATGGAGACGATATTCAAGCATGTCCAGCGGGATAATTTCCGAAAGTGGCTCAAACAGAGCGCCTCGAAGGACGAAATCATCGAATTGTTAAAAGATTCCGACGAACTGGCCTAGAGCCGGCTCGAGATCGAGGGGCTAAGCGGGAACAATGAGTTGCCGATAAAAGAACAAGAAGTTGAAATCATCAATAAGTACGGCCTCCACGCCAGGCCTGCTATGCAATTGGTGGAACTTGCGAACCAGTTCTCTGCCAGGATAGAACTATCTAATGGGGCGCTGACAGTTGACGCCAAAAGCATTATGTCAGTTATGCGCCTTGCAGCGACACGAGGTTCGGCTTTAAATATTCTCGCAGATGGGGAAGACGCCGAACAGGCACTGACTTCAATAACGAGGCTATTCAGTGACGGCTTCGGGGAAATGAACGAATAAACGCCCCCCGAAGCTCGGAAGTAGCATAACGCAGTCCCCCTGCACAAAAGATTAAACCGATTATGAAAACGAAAAAGGGCATAGGGGTTTCCCCCGGCGTAGCAATTTCGACCGTCGTAGTGATCGATACGGAAGAGTTTGACATTCCGGAACGACACGTGCCCGTTGACCGCGCCCGCTCCGAGCTGGAACGGTTAAAGCAAGCCCTCAAACGCTCTCAACTGGAGATAAAAGACCTCCAGAGACGCACCGTCGAGCAGATTGGCCAGGAGACAGCCAAGATATTCGACTTCCACATCGGACTGCTTAGCGACAAGATCCTGCTGGATAAATTCTCGGATCTTATAATCGGCGGAAACGTCACCGCTGAGTATGCGGTAGCGACTGTCCTGCGGGGCTATGCAAAAGACTTCCTGTCCATGCCCGAATATCTGGCTGAGCGGGTAAAAGACGTATACGACATCGAAAAGCGTCTGCTGCGGAACCTCACAGGCCAGCGCCGCCAGTCCCTTTCGCATCTGGAAAGAGACGTAATCGTTCTGGCACACGACTTGACACCCTCCCAGACCGCCTCCATGGACCGCAAGCATGTTTTGGGCCTGGCCATCGATGCAGGCGGGCAGACATCACACACCGCCATCGTAGCCAAGGCTCTGGGAATACCGGCAGTGGTTGGCCTGAATGACCTAACAGGCGAGGTCTCCGGGGGAGACACCGTCATTATTGACGGTTCACACGGACTGGTCGTAATTAACCCCGACGATGAGACCATCGACCGGTACCGCCGGTTCGCTCAGCAACAGATCGAGTTCGTCCATAGCCTCGACGCCCTTCGCGACCTTCCTGCCATCACAAGCGACGGCCACGAAGTTAAACTGTTGGGCAATATCGAATTCCCGGAAGAGGCTTCGTCCGTCCTGGAAAAAGGTGGCGACGGTATCGGCCTGTACAGGACTGAATTTCTCTACCTCGGGGCCGACGAAGAGCCAAATGAGCAGCAGCATTACGAGGCATACCGAAGCGTAATTGAACAATGCGGCAATCTGCCCATCGCGATTCGAACGCTTGACCTCGGCGCCGATAAATACACCCAATCACGAGCCAAGTCCCCGGAGCGAAACCCGTTCCTGGGCTGTCGATCGATCCGCTTCTGTTTGCAGAACTTGCCGATGTTCAAGACCCAGATCCGCGCTATTTTGCGTGCAACGGTCGGGTCACAGGCATCGATGATGTTCCCGCTGATTACCAACATGCTGGAACTGAAACAGGCAAAGACGATCGTCAGAGACGTAGCCGAGGATCTGGAAGAAGAAGGCATCGAATACCGCAACGACGTGCCGATCGGCATGATGGTTGAGACCCCCGCAGCCTGCTTGCAGTGCGACGCTTTCGCCAAGGAAGTCGATTATTTCTCGGTCGGTACGAACGACCTTGTCCAATACACCTTGGCCGTCGACCGCAGCAATGAAAAGGTAGCTTCGCTGTTTACCCCAGCGCACCCGGCAATTTTAAAACTGATGCGAGAAATTTTGCGATGTGGCCAGCGACACAATATACCTGTAAGCGTCTGCGGCGAGATGGCCGGCGATCCAACATTTACACTACTTCTGCTGGGCCTTGGCTTGCGGAGTTTCTCTGCAGCCCCCCCGGCGATACCGGAAATTAAGAAAATCATCCGCTCAGTCACTATGGAGCAGGCCGTGCGAGTAGCAAGGCGGGCAATGGACTTCGACTCCGACAAGGAAGTAATTTACTTCCTTCGGATGGAGACGCGCCAAATCCTACCTGAGGCCTTCGCCGACTGAGCACCCGACGGAAAGCCAAGCCCGCGGATTTGGGGGCATTAAACCACTGGGCGGCAAACCTTCGGGGAGGCAGTACAAGGAAATACAAGCTTGCCTACAAAATGGGGCATATGGCTGAAAGTCGAAGGCGACCTCAGGTTCCTCTCGCATCGCCAGACGTTAGACGTCATTCAGCGCGGAGCGATAAGGGCGGGGCTGGGACTTCGATACACTCAGGGATTCAATCCACATCCCGTTTTATCACTGGTCTGTCCGCGCCCTGTCGGGGTAAGCTCTGATTCAGACCTGCTTGTACTGTCACTGGAAGACAGTGCCAACCCGCCCCAGGGCGACCAATTGTGTCAAGCATTGAACCAACAAGCTCCACATGGAATGAGCTTTTATCGCAACCAAAAGCTGGAATACAAAACCGTTCCGCAACCCAAAAAAATCACTTATGAACTTACATTGGCCCCGGCCGAGGTCGAGCCGATGAACCAGAAAATAGAGCAATTGCTTGCCGAACCGGCCTGGCCGGTTGAACGAACCGCAGGCAGGGACAGGCAGCGCAGACGTAAGGTCAAGACAATCGACCTCAAGCCGATGGTTACTGACCTGAAGATTGAACGGAACTTATTACGATTCAAGGGCGAGGCAAATCAATCAGGCTCCCCTCGTCCTTCCGAAGTATTGAGCCTGTTAGGTCTGGACCCCAGGGCCGACCTGGCCCGATTGACCCGAAGCGAAATCGAATACGACTTGGTCGGGCCAAAGTCCAACAGAGAAATTTAATCCAAGCCGGCAATGGGCGCCGGCAGTTAGGCGGATATAGCACATATGTCAAAAGAGATGTTGATTACCACAATCGAGGGCCAGGAATGCCGAATCGCTATCCTCAGTGACAGCAACCTGGATGAACTGTACGTTGAGCGCCGCTCGAGCGCGTCACATGTAGGAAGTATTTACAAGGGCCGAGTAACCAACGTCGAGCCTGCGATCCAGGCCGCGTTTGTAGATTTTGGGTTAGGAAAAAATGGTTTCCTTCATATCTCGGACCTCCACCCCAAGTACTTCCCAAAGGGCCAGCGCAACGACGAGTCCTTGGGCAAGAAGCGATCCCATCGTGACCGCCCGCCGATCCAGGACTGCCTCCGGCGAGGCCAGGAAGTTGTCGTCCAGGTAACCAAGGAAGGTATCGGAACCAAAGGTGCGACGCTGACGACCTACCTGTCGCTGCCTGGAAGGATGCTGGTTCTCATGCCCGGCATGACCCGCCTGGGCGTATCCCGCAAAATCGAAGACGAACAACTGCGGGCCAAAGCTAAGGAAATCCTGAATGAACTTTCCATCCCTGCGGATATGGGCATAATCGTTCGAACGGCCGGTATCGACCAGAACAAAAGACAGTTGCAGCGCGACTTGAACTATCTCAAGCGGTTGTGGGCCTCGACGAAAAAACTTATCGACAAGTCAAAGACCCCAGCGGAGATCTACACCGAATCTGACCTGGTAACCAGAACCATTCGTGATACTTTCGATTCGCAGATTAAACGGATCATATGCGACAGTCAGGCCGACGCAGTTCGGGTTAAAGATTTCCTCAATGTCGCGGTGCCGCGAAGCCGTTGCAAGGTAGAACTCTACACTGGAAAAGAAGGCCTTTTCCATGAGACGGGCCTGGAAGACCAGATCGAGAAAATCCATCGGCGCCAGGTTCCGCTGCCTTCCGGCGGATCTCTCGTTATCGACCAGACCGAAGCCCTCGTCGCCATCGACGTTAACTCAGGCCGATATCGCAGCAACAATAACGCCGAATCGACCGCATTGAAGATGAATACCGAGGCGGCAAAGGAAATCGCCCGGCAACTGCGTCTGCGCGACCTTGGCGGTGTAATCATCATCGACTTCATCGACATGTACGATCTGGAGCACCGGCGGACAGTCGAGCGCGTGCTCAAAGAGGCGATGAAGCCCGACCGGGCCAAGACCAAACTCCAGCGAATCTCCAGCTTCGGCATCGTAGAGATGACACGGCAACGACTCAGGCCATCGCTGAGGGACTCCATGCACAGCCGCTGCCCTTACTGCAATGGGGCAGGCCTGATCAAATCTGAGGAATCGCAGGCACTGGAAATCATGCGCAGCATTCGTCGACTGGCATCGAAAGAAGAGATTACTCGTGTTGAGGTAACAGTAACTCCAGAGGTAGCAGAGAGACTGACCAATCAACACCGCGCAGAACTGAACATGGTCGAGTCCAACTCGGGAAAACGGATCATAATCCGCACCGAATTAGGCCTTACCGGCAATGATGTCCGCTTCAACTGCATCAATCAGCGTGGTAACAATATCCAGCCCCCAACCACCATCGGCGCAGTCAGGCTATCAGACATTGAGACAATCAGCATCAACAAGGTTCTAGCCGAGGCCAAGATCGAAAAGACTGGGGAAGCCCCCCAGGCTCCCCAGCAACCGTCAGAATCTGCTGGGGAGAAAGGCCCTGGTGGGGAAGTTTCTGGCCTCCCAGACGAAGAGAAACCGTCAATAAAAAGAAGAAGGGGCAGGCGCGGAGGTAGACGGCGCAGGCGAAAGACCCAAGACAACGGGCAGATAGAACAGGGAACCCCGGAAGCCAAGCCTGAGGCTGCACCGGCCGAGCCTTCAGAAAAACCCAAACCAAAGAAGGCTTCAAGGTCCAGATCCCGCAGCCGGACACGACGAAAGCCGGCGAGCACAAAACCCGAAGCCAAACCAACCAAGCCGGAGACCAAACCAGCTTCTGAATCGGCAGATAAACCTGTTGAGAAAAAGGCCAAGGCAAAGAAGGCGTCCCGGCCAAAATACTACAGACCCGCAAAGAAAAAGAAGGTTGCAAAGAATACTGACAATAAATCAGACTAGAAAAAAGTCAGATTAGAGCTCGATGATATCCGGGCAGTCTAGCGAGTAACCTGCCCACTGCCCGCGAACCGTTGGCCAATCGGTGGCCCGGGCCAATAGTTCAGGCCCACCGGAACTGCAAAGAATCATCTGCTCGATCTTCGCCCCGGCGATAGAAGGATTCCAGGCAAAACTCTGACCCGCCAGTGCAACGGTAGTATCACCCGGCGAGGCCTTGACGTCCCGCGCCCCATAACCGCACGAGCCCCCCTGATGATGCAATTTCCACTGGTCGGCCCAGCCGGTAGATTCATAGGCTGAGACTGCTTCGGCGAATATATCGCCCAGTTTTGCACCGGGCTGGGTCGCCCCGACAAGGGAGGCTGCGACATGAGCGGTCGCAGCATTTTTTTCAGCCAACTGACTCGGGGCAGCTGAAAAACTAACCAACCTGGTCACCGAAGCGATCAGGCCGCCGCGATCGGCACAGGCAGCGACCATGAAAAACTTCTCCATCAGTTTGCCGGTTGGCAAGGGATGGCGAAACTGCAATGCCCTCTCGTCGGACCCGGCCAGTAACAGCCAAACCGTCAAGTCACGTTTCATCAACTCCTGGGAAATCCTTCCAACCAGTTGATTCTCCGTTTGACCGGGCTGAGCAGCTCGTGCAGCTGCCTCCACCGCAGCGACAGTATCATCGCAGACACAGCGATAACGTTCGATCTCGCTTTCAGTAAGGGTCCATCTAAGCCGGTTGAAATCTTCGCCAAGGTTTTCGGCCTCAATGCCCGTTATGGAAGCATCTACAGCAAGCTTCATACCCCCTGCTTCCCTGGCCAGTGCTTTGGATCTGGCAGATGGTTCCTGCCAATCATAACTGACCAATTCGATACCGGCCCCGATCAAATCTTCATTACCCAGGCGGGTAGCTTCAATATTATCGGCTATCACGACAGCTGAGCTTTTTGTCACCAGCAAGCTACTACTGCCAACATCACAGGCGGTGGATATATGGTTTTGACAGCCGCAGGTAAACCAGCTGAAGTTGGCCCGGCCGGTCAATACCACACCATCCAAGCCTGCCACTTCGAGATAGTCCGCCACCCGCTCGTGCTTGATCTGTCGTTCCTGGGCGAGATTCATGACTTGCAATAGTCGATCAGCCTGGCTAGTTCGCTTCTCAGTTCGTTACGCGGGACGATCATATCAACAAAGCCATGGTCGATCAGAAACTCCGACTGCTGGAAGCCTTCGGGTAACTCTGCCTTGATTGTATTGGTAATGACTCGCTTGCCAGTAAAGCCGATTTCGGCACCAGGCTCAGCGATAATAATATCTCCAAGCATCGCGAAGCTGGCGGTGGTTCCACCCATAGTCGGATCGGTCAGGATCGATATATACAACCCACAGACCTCATCGAACCGAGCAAGTGCAGCGGAAGTCTTGGCCATCTGCATCAGGCTCAGTGCCCCCTCGTGCATCCTGGCCCCGCCTGACATGCAGATAAGGATCAGCGGAAGTGACTGGGATGCCGCTTCCTCGATCAGCAATGCTACTTTCTCGCCGACCACCGAGCCCATCGAGCCCATCAGCCAATCACCGTCCATCACACCCAGAGCTGCCCGCCGACCCTTGATATATGCGATGCCCGTCAGCATTCCTTCAAGTCGGCCTGTCTTGGCCTGCTCAGCTACTATTCGATCAGAGAATTTCTTGCCCGCCCACTCAAACTTCAACGGATCAGCCGGGGCAAGGTCGCTGAACAATTCCTCGAAGCTATCCGGATCGGCTAGAGTTTCCACTCTCCTGAGAGCCCCCATGCGGAAATGATGGCCACAATCAGGACAGACACTCAGATTTTCGGCAACGGACTTGTTGTAAAGCATGCCCTCGCAACCCGGACATCGCATCCAAAGGCCGTCGGGGACTTCGCGCTTAGGTCGGATTTCCGGTCCACCAAATACGGACGGATCGTAAGGCTTATACATGCCCTGATCGTTTTCAGCCATTTCCTCTCTCCGAAATAGTCTTTTACTTACCCAGCAGCCGACCGATTAAACTTAAAGCGACCCGGCATCCAACTCATAGCTGAACCATGCGCAGTCCGGACTAACATACTTCCAAAGCGATTCGAGTGAACCGGATTCGCAACGACATCTGACCAGCGCTGCAGCTATCGGACTTAGTACAAACATAGCCGATCCGCTCTTGTGCTTTTTGAGAACCCGCTTAATCGCTTTGATAAGCCTTTTCTGAGCTTCTTCAAGTGTCTCGCCCTCTGGGGGGCGTATGCTGGTCGGATCCTCCCGCCATCGACGGAATACCTTGGGCTGACGACGCTTGATCTCGTCGGTAGTCAACCCTTGCCACAAGCCGTAGTGAATCTCTCGAAGCTCTTCGCTGTTGCGGATTTTTACTTTCAACGCCTCAGCCAGGATACCGGCGGTCTGGGTCTCACCCTCGCTGCCGGCTAAATAGATTACATTTACGCCATTGGATCCGGCAATTTCTTCGGCTGTCTTGGAAACGCATTCAGCGCCCTGGGCACTCAACGGCGACCCTGCAGACGAAGCCAATCGGGACTGCGCTTCCCATGTCGTCTGGCCTGTCTGAACAAGGTAAACTTTAAACATATTATAAAGGCCTCCAGAGCAATCCAACCTCAACTGACGGCAGAGACTGCTGCCATGCGAAGCTGCTTTATCGCTTGGTCGATATCGGGTGAACCGAAAATATTCTCACCGGCAACAAATACATCCGCACCGCTTTTGGCACATAGCTTAACCGTATCCGGATTGATTCCGCCATCAACTTCCAATCTCTGGGACGCACTCAACCGCTCGGAAATAGCGGATATCTTATCCAGCATCTCCGGCATGAACTTTTGTCCGCCGTAACCCGGCTCGACTGTCATCACCAGAATCATATCCACATCATCGATAACAGGCCAAAGCGACTGAGCTTGGGTACCGGGCTTAAGAGAAACACCTGCTCCAAGGCCCAACTGTCTCAGCCGGCCTATAAGCTCAGCCGGTTTGTCGGTAGCTTCTATGTGGAACGTGATGGAATCGGCACCTGCGGCGGCGAATCGCTCAAGATAGTAAGCCGGATCATCCACCATAAGGTGAACATCCAGCGGATGGTCCGTAAAGCGACGAATTTTCTGAACAAAACCCGGCCCCATGGACAGATTCGGAACGAAATGACCGTCCATGATATCGACGTGGAGCACACCGGCACCGGAAGCAATTACTGCTTCAATCTGCTCGCCGGCGCGTGGGAAATCACACGCCAAAAGCGACGGTGCTATGCAGGGCCCCGCTTGACAGCCAGGCCACGGGTTATGCGGTGTTCTTGACATCTGTCATATCTTGTACAAAGCCTACCGAATAGCCGGCAGGCTTGTATTGGACGTATATTGTCTGGGTTTAACTACTTCGAGTCAAGCACTTCAATAGCGTCCATTGGCTTACCTTGCAGATAGGCCAGCGAAGCACCGCCGCCAGTCGAAACGTGCGTCATTCTCTCGGCGAGGCCCATTTGTTCGACGGCTGCTGCAGAGTCACCACCACCAATTACGCTGATCCCGCCGGAATCGGTAGCTGTTGCTACCGCCTCGGCAACGGCCTTGGTCCCGGCTGCATACTCAGGCCGCTCGAAGACGCCCATCGGGCCGTTCCATACGACTGTCTTGGAAGATCCGACAACGGCGGAAAAGGCCTCGATCGTCTTGGGGCCGATATCCATACCCATCAGTTCTTCGGGAATATCAGTTTCGTCAATAGCAACTGCCCCGCCGTCGGCAAAATCGTCGGTTCCTGTGTGATCGCACGGAAGCATGATCTTATCGCCGGCAACGGCAAGAAGTTGCTTCATCGGCTCGACCTGATCGGCCTCACAGAGGCTCTTGCCTATTGCATAACCCCGCGCTTTGAGAAGCGTATAGGCCATCGCCCCGCCGATGAGAATCTTGTCTACCTTGCCCAGCAGTGACGAGATGAGCTGGATCTTATCGGAGACCTTGGCCCCGCCGAGAATCGCCACGAAAGGCCTGGCAGGCTGATCGACTGCCTCGTGCAGGTATTTGATCTCCTTTTCCACCAGCAGTCCCGCAACCGCCGGGCCTGACCGGGCCTGGATGGCCTTGGGCACGCCGTACATGCTGGCGTGCTTACGGTGACAGGTTCCGAAAGCATCGTTGACGTATACATCACCCAACTCGGCCAGCTCTGCTCCGAAAGCCAACACATCGTCGAGATCCTTGCTATCCTCTCGGGAATCGAACCGGACATTCTCCAGCACAAGAACATCGCCGACAGACAGTTCGTCAGCCAACTTCTTGGCCTGGTCGCCTGCGATGTCAGCAGGGCCCAGCTTGACGGGCTTGCCTAGAAGCTCAGCCAACCTATCGACAGCTGGCTTGAGTGAATATTCCGGAGCAACCTTTCCCTTGGGCCTGCCCAGGTGGCTCATAAGTATCAGCTTCGCGCCCGCATCGATTACTTTCTGGATCGTCGGCAGTGCTGCAACAATTCGCTTATCGTTTGTGACTTTACCGCCAGCCAGCGGGACGTTGAAATCTACCCTGACCAGTACCTTCTTACCCGCAACGTCAATGTCAGCAATCGTCTTGGTAGTCATAGCTGTTCCCTTGAATTTTTTTTAGCTTCTTCTTCCCGGCAGGGGCAGAATTCTCACTGCCTGCCTAGCCGACAGGCCGGACATGATCGGGGAAAACGGACCCATTTTCAAGATTGACCTGGCAAGGTTAGTGACATCACAACACTTGTGAGCCCACAGAGAGGCTAGAAGTCATCCCAAAATCTGCTTTAGAGGCGAGAGCGAGAGATTTTTTCGAGCTGGCAAGGAGCGGAAACGATGTCGAATCAATGCGATTCGTCGAGTTTTCGCGACGCGGCCAGGGGAAAAAAGATCCGCTCGTAGCTCAAATTAAGGTTTTGGGATGGCTTCTAATAAACAAGGCCCGTCGCAATTCACGACGAGCCTTGGAATAATCAAAACTTTTTCTAAATGCCCTTACAGGCCAGCAACCATTTCGATCAAATCAGCGCTTCGGCAGGAGTAGCCCCACTCGTTGTCGTACCACATGGTAACCTTGACAAGATTGCCATCCATAACCAGCGTGTTGTTGGAATCGAAGACCGAGCTGTGCGGATTGTGCACGATGTCGGAAGAGACGATGGGATCCGTCACATACTCGAGGATGCCCTTCATCGGGCCATCTGCGGCGGCCTTGACGGCCTCGTTGATCTCTTCGATGCTCGTGTTTTTTTCAACCACAATCGTCAGGTCAGTAATCGAACCCGTTGGAATCGGAACGCGAAGTGCGAAACCGTCCAGCTTGCCGTTCAATGCGGGAAGAACCTTGCCAACTGCGACAGCCGCACCGGTCGAGGTCGGAACGATATTGATCGCAGCTGCACGTGAACGGGTCTTGTTTGAGCCCACCTGGTCGAGAATGCTCTGATCATTGGTGTAACCGTGGCATGTGGTCATAAGGCCCTTGACGATACCGAACTTCTCGTGAAGTACCTTGGCTACTGGGGCCAGCGAGTTGGTGGTGCATGATGCATTGGACACGCACTTGGTCTCGGCTGTCAGGATATCATCGTTGACGCCCAAAACTACTGTGACCGCATCGCCCTTAGTCGGTGCGGAAATAATGACCTTCTTGGCTCCTGCATCCAGATGGCTATCGTAACCGGGCTTGCCTTCCTTCTTGTTGTCGCGGAAGAGGCCGGTCGATTCGAGGGCAACGTCAACACCAAGATCGCCCCACGGCAAATTGGCTGGGTTACGCTCTGCGAAAACCTTGATTTCCTTGCCGTTGACCAGAATTGAATCCTGCTTTGCTACAACCTTGCCAGGGAACCTGCCCTGAGTCGAGTCGTACTTAAGCAGATATGCCAACATATCCGCGTCAGCCAAATCGTTGATAGCTACGATATCAAAACGCTCGGGATTTTCAGCCATCGCCCTGAAAACAAGCCGACCGATTCGACCGAAGCCGTTAATGCCTACTTTAACCGCCATGGATTTATGCTCCTTTCAACCATTGGGAATGTCATATTGCATGCCGCCGAATAGAGCTGAGCCAAAAAGTCAGCGACGACATCGCTACTACCAGAACGAGTAACAGTAGTGTCGAAAGTCCTGGCTGTCAACAGGTTTTGGCCCTTCGGGAGACCGAGATTGACCGAGATTATCTGGCCTGGCCGAAAGATTCCGACTTGGATTGGCCGATAGAAAACGATAGTCTGATTTTACTTAATCTGAAACTCAACTGGAGCCCTAGAAAAATGAACGATACACAGGAAACCCATTCAAACGAAACGATTGTCTTTGCCCCCACCACCGAGCCGGCAGTGAGATCATTCATAATCGCTGTGCTGCTTCTGGGATTCGGAGCATGGTGCTGGTTCGATAAGAGTAATTATCCACCGCCAGAGGCGTGGACAACCGAATTCATAAATGACATTGCTACATACACCATGAATCACTGGGGTCCGTTCGTATTCGTTCCAGTCGGGGCTGTGTTTCTGGCATTGGGCATAAGACATCTGACGAGGAAAATGGTCGCTGACAGTGAAGGCCTTGGCTATTCAGGCGGGGAAAAAATTCTCTGGTCTAATGTAACCGCCATCGATGCATCAGCCCTTAAAGAAAAGGGATTGCTGAAGCTGACGTATAACAAGGGCAAGCGGTTGATCCTGGACTCGTATAAGCTGCAGAATTTCCGCGAATTGGTGGGGTTCGTTGAGCGGCGCCTACCTGAATTAGCAGGTCAAGCCCAAGCTACCAGCACTCAGGAATAAAGCTTACGCTGGCTTTGGCAGTCTGATAACGGGCCAGACGGTGTTAATTTCAGGGGAATCTGATTGCAGCGGTTGTTACCACGCAGACATCTGGCACTAAAACTGAAGCTCAGACCCCAAAGCATTAGCTTATGCAAAGGCCGTTAGTAAACGTTGTTTTTGGGATTGCACCATGGGGCAGGTCTATGCAGGATGGGACTATCGCCAACCGCAGGTCGATAGGTCTAGTGGTGTAATTAATTATGTGTAAGTTTGTGGATTGGCGTTGATCGTGTCATCTGGCTGGAGCGGAGGCGAGCGTAGCGAGCCGAAGCGAAAGACGGATGACACGGCGCGAAAAATTGGGTACGTACTTCTTCTTCACCAGCAAGCGAAGAAAGGAGTCACGTACCCATGAACATAGAAGAGGAAATCCCCAAGAAACGTAGTACCGGACCTGGAAAAAGATTTAAGAGTTCTGAGGAGTTCGAGGCAGCAGATAATCGTGATAAAGATGAACCCATCGAATACGGACAGCAGGTTAAAAAATGCAACTATCGGTCCGATATTATCGTAATCAATGAGGATGAGATACTTGTAGGTCATTTACAACAATACCCTGATTATATTCGGAGCATTTTATATGATGATTATGTCTTTCTAATTGAGCACATAGCCAATGGGAAACTTCCCAATGAGCGAAGAGCCAAGCCAAAAGAAGCCCTCATGACCGCAGCTTATGTTGAAAGTAGAAGATCATCATGTATAAAGCGTAAAGTAGGCGCAATAATAGCCACCCAATGGTGATATACTCGCCAGTGGACACAATGAGGTACCCAAATTATCAAAACCCTGCGTTGAAGACTCGATGTACAATGGGGAATGTTTTAGAGACTTCGTTCAGCAGACTATTGGCCAGACCATCAAAAACTGCCCTGCCTGTGGGGAAACTATCAAAATCACGGACAAGTGCCGATATTGTAATTATGAAATTGATAGATATGTAAAGCAATGTCCGGGATGTAAAAGATCGCTTGAAATCAATTATAGCTGCAAATGCGGCAGTAAGGTCTTCAAGGATTTTCTACCTGGCACTGGAACAGAGAACACTGGAAAACTGCTTGATCTTTGCCGTTCACTACACGCAGAGGAAAACGCAATCCTCAACTTGGCCAAATATGGAGCACGACTTCCAAGCATTGACATCCCAGAGGAAAAGAACGAAGATGGCGAAAAGGATGACATTAAAGGCTGCGTTCTCTACTCAACAACTTTCCCATGCAATCTTTGTGCCAATAAGATAGTTACAATGGGCATTCGGAAGGTTGTTTATGCAGAGCCTTATGACATGAAAGAGGCAAAAGAAATTTTTAGTAAGAATGGTGTTAAATTAGAACGATTTCAAGGGGTAAAAAGCCGAGCATTTTCCCGTTTTTATGCATAACCCAGGGAAGGAGATATGGCATGGTAACTAAGGGGTTGGCTGGCAAATCTAAGGCGCAACAGAGCAACGGACTTAACAGTGGAAGTACCAAAATAGGAATGACTCCCCAAAGTAATGCATCTTCATGTGCATCATTAGGTGTTAGTGTGCGCGTTCATCTAGAGTGCGCAAACATCAACCTTTCGAGTGCAAACAAAAAGGCTTAATCCTTCATTTACGGATCGGGGCCTGTTTATTCAAACATCTCCCGACCCTTTTTCTTGCGCTCTCCCCCTTCCACTTCCCCATTGGCTGAGATGGTCTCAGCCCGTAGAATGCGTGGCTTGAAATCGAATTGACGAAACCTAGTTCTGACAAAAAATTTGGCTAAAGGATGATTCATGAGCCCCGAATACATAAAGCAGCTTCCCAACGGCTTGACGCTGCTGGGCGAATATAACGAGGCGGTCTCCTCGGCGGCGATGACGCTACTGCTACCGGGCGGGGCTGCGTACGACCCTGCCGAGGCCGGCGGCGCAGCTTCGGTGGCTGCCGAGTGGCGGTTCCGCGGCGCCGGGCAGCGCGACACGCGTCAGCTTAACGATGCGCTCGATTCGCTGGGCTGTCATCACGGCGAGGCGGTCCAGTCGGCACATATCGGCCTGAGCACGGTCCAGCTAGGTAGGAACCTCGCCGACGTGCTGGAAATTTACGCCGACATCGTGCTGCGACCGCGGCTGGACGACGAGACGTTCGGCCCCTGCCGCGACCTGGTCGCCCAAGACCTGGCCTCGCTGGAAGACGAGCCCGCCCGCAAAGCCAACATGCTTGTCAGGGAGAACTTCTACCCCTACCCGCTGGGGCGGAGCGTTTACGGCATGGCTGCCTCGCTCGAACGGATGACGGCCGAGGCTATCCGCAGCCACATAGGCAACCACTGTTCGCCGGCTGGCGCGATTTTGTCTGTCGCAGGAAATATCAACTGGCCCCAGATCTGCGAGTTGGTTGATAAGCACTTCGGCGATTGGCAAGCTGCCGCGCCCGAGCCGGTAACCACGAGCGACCCTCGCGGCGGGGTTACGCACATCGCCAAGGATTCCGCCCAGGTGCACATCTCCCTGGCCCACAAGGCTGTGCCGATAACCCACGAGCGATACTACGCCGCACGCATGGCTGAGGCGGTACTGAGCTGGGGCATGGGGTGCAGGCTTTTCACGGAGGTCCGCGAGAAGCGAGGGCTGGTTTATCACGTTTCGTCGCGATACGGCTCGCTGAAGGATCACGCGGGCATGTTCACCTACGCCGGTACACGGCCTGAGGTTGCACAGGAGACGCTGGATGTAACAATCGGCGAGCTGCGCCGCCTCGGCGAGGGCATCGAAGCTGACGAACTGGCCCGGGCTAAGACACAACTCAAAAGCGCGCTGATAATGCAGGGAGAGTCTACCTCGGCCAGGGCCGGTGCGCTGGCGGGCGACTTCTACCACCTCGGACGGGTACGGACACTGGCGGAGATTTCCGAAGCGGTCGATGCAGTTACGGTAGATGAGGTACTGGCGTACCTGGCCGACGTGCCGGCCGAAAACTTTACTGCGATTGTGATCGGCCCCGAGCCACTGAAAATTAGTTCACCCAAAGAGTAGCAACTATGGAATTCAAACACGTTCAACTAGATAACGGCCTGACGATAATCGCAGAGATCAACCCGGCAGCGGCGTCGATGGCGGCGGGGTTCTTCGCACGAACCGGCAGCCGGGACGAGACGCCCAAGATCGCCGGCGTGAGCCACTTTTTAGAGCACATGGTCTTCAAGGGCACGGATAAGCGGAACGTCTTCGACGTCAACCGCGAGTTCGACGAAATGGGCGCCAGCTACAATGCCGGAACGAGCGAGGAGACGACCGTCTACTACCTTGCCGTACTGCCGGAGTTTCAGGCCCGGGCGCTGGACTTGCTGTGCGATATCATGAGGCCGGCGCTTCGACAGGAAGATTTCGACGTGGAAAAGGGCGTGATCCAGGAAGAGATCGCCCTCTACAAAGACCAGCCGAAGTTCCGCGTCTACGACAATCTGATGAGCACGCACTTCACCGGCCATCCGCTGGGCAACGAGATTCTCGGCACGGTAGAGTCGATCCAGGCTATGGAACTTACCGACATGCGAGAATACTTCGACAGCCGCTACTCGCCGACTAACCTTACCGTCGTCGCTACGGGCAACGTGGACTTCGACGCATTGCTGGCCAAGCTGCAGCAGATGTGCAGCCGCTGGCAGACATACGACGTTACCCGCCCCACCGGCCGGGCCAAGGCGAACCCGACACAGAAAATAATCACCGACGCCAAGGTCATGCGCGAGCACATCGGGTTGATGTCGGCCGGGCCTACCGCCATGGACGAGGATAAGTACGCTGCGAAACTAGCGGCGTCGATCATCGGCGACACGACCGGCAGCAGGCTTTACTACGCACTGGTCGACCCTGCCATCGCAGATGAGGCTTCGACATCTTTCGCAGCTCTCGACGGCGAGGGCATGTTCATGACATTCATCTCCGCCGACGCCGACCGGGCCGCCGAGGCACTGCAGATCGCCCGCGATGAACTGGCTAGGTTCGCTGCCGACGGGCCGACCCCCGCTGAGATGACGGCCGCAAAAAACAAAATAGCATCCGGCGCTACCACCAGCGGGGAACTGCCGCTGGGGCGGATGAGCGAGCTAGGCAGGGAGTGGATGTACTGCGGTAAGTACATTCCCCTGGCCGAGCATATCGACAAGCTTTTCGATGTCACCGAAGGCGACATCGCCAAGCTTTTCGGCAAGTACGACCTGACGGCCGCGACGACACTAGCCCTTGGCCCGCTGGAAAGCCTGTGAGCAATAACCGCGACAACCAAGCCAACCCTGCCCCAGCCGAGAACTTCACCGGCAAGAAAGTAACCGTCGCCGGGCTGGGCAGATTCGGCGGCGGCACCGGCGTGGTCCGCTGGCTCGCCGGCCAGGGCGCACATGTAACAGTTAGCGACCAGGCCAGCGCAGCCGAGTTGTCCGAATCGCTTGCTAAAATCGCCGACCTCGACGTCGAACTTCACCTCGGCGGCCACCTGGCCGAAGACTTCCTCGAAACCGACCTGCTGGTGGTAAACCCGGCCATGCCGAAAGATCTGCCCATCCTTGCTGACGCCATCGCAGCCGGCGCGGTGCGAACCACCGAAATCAACCTGTTCCTTCAGCGGTGTCCTTGCAAAGTTATCGGCATCACCGGAAGTGTGGGTAAATCCACAACCACAGCCATGGCGGGCAAGATTCTCGCAACAAAATTCACCACCCACGTCGGCGGCAATATCGGCAAAAGCCTGCTGGGCGAACTGGACAGCGTCCAGCCCTATCACGTCGTGGTACTGGAACTATCGAGCTTCCAACTGGAAGATTTACCTATGATCGGCATCAGCCCTGCTGTTGCACTGATAACTAACCTCGGGCCCAACCATCTCGACCGCCACGGCACGATGGACGCCTACGCAGGGGCGAAAAAGAACATCTTCGCATTCCAAACCGGTAGCGACGTGCTGATCCTCAACCGCAACTGCGAGGCGACCGCCGACTGGGCCTGTGATGCTCCGGGTAAGGTTGAATTCTTCGATCCCGCCGACGAGCCGTTTGAATTGTCAGTTCCAGGTGCCCACAACCAAGCCAATGCACAAGCTGCCTGGTCAGCCGCCAAACAAATGGGCATCTCGCGGGCCGATGCTGCTGAAGCGCTAGCCGGTTTTACAGGGCTGCCGCATCGGCTTCAATTCGTAGCTGAGCTTGACGGCGTGCGGTTCTACAACGACTCGAAGTGCACCACACCCGAAGGTGCTATCGTAGCTGTCGAAGCATTCGAGCGGGGTAAATCGATCGTAATCGCAGGCGGGTACGATAAGGGAACAGCCTTTGACTGCCTGGGCCACGCCCTGGCAGATCGCGCCAAGGCCGTCATCGCAATTGGTGCTACCAGCGAGAAGATTCTGGCTGCAATCGCAGCTGCCGTTGGTCCGGGTAAGCCAATCACCAAAACCGCAGCTGATCTCGCCTCTGCCGTCGAAGCCGCCTGGAAACACGCCGGGCCGGGAGATGCGGTGCTGCTATCACCAGCCTGTGCCAGCTACGACATGTTCACAAACTACGAACACCGCGGCGATGAGTTCATCAGGCTGGTTGGACAGATAGGCTGAACTAAACGTTCCGCCAAGATTCCGCGTGCAACCGGTTCGACCCCTTCGACTAGCTCAGGGCAAGAAACTCACCGCAAGAAGTTGCATGCCCTACCCACTGGCCGGGCAAAAACCTCATCTTTTTTATTGTCTTGGGGCGCTTCGGGTAAGGGTTCAAATGGTGTGAACATTGACTTGCCATTTCCGCATCGGGTCTAGAATTGTCAAATCCTGAGTCGAGGTAAGTAACGGGCAGCGAGGCCTGCCCGATTCGGCCAGGGGGGAAGACAAAGGAGGGGATCAATGTTCGCCAAGACCAAAACCATATGTGCGGCTCTGGCTCTGGTCGTGTTTTTGTCACCGGCCATCGGCGACGAAACGGTTACAACGGAAAACTCTACGCCACTTGTCCAGACACTCACACCGGACGATATAGTTCCAACGCCACTTATTGTTGTCGGCGATCCGAACGGTACTCCGCCGGATAGCCCGGGCCTGCATGTAGACCCAAATGTAGCCAGCTCGCTTTTTGCAGGGGTAGGCAGTGTTGTCGGCTGGTTCACGCCTACCAGTGGTATTCTCGGCTCGGGAACACTTATCAGCAGGCGGCACGTTCTCACTGCCGGGCATATGTTGGATTACAACGCCGATGGGATTATCGACTTTGAACCATCGGACATGAAGTTCTATATCAATGATGGCCCGACCCCGCAGGAGCTACGGGTAAGTTACGTCAGGTTACACCGGACTTCACCGGTTTTAACAACCCAGCCTTAAACGACGACCTGGCTATACTGACACTTGTAGACGAAGCTCCCGCTTCCATACCGGACTATCCACTTTGGCGATCCGTACTGAATCAGGGCCAGGTCGCCCTGCAAGTCGGCTACGGCGCCAGCGGGGACGGCATATCCGGCGAGATCGTACAGGCTACAATTGATGTCAAACGCATCGGGGCCAACGCGTTCGATGATGCCTTCGAAGATGATGAACAACCCGCGGGAAACGGCGTAGCTGAAGTCTGGCTGGCTGACTTCGACAACCCAGATGGCAGCGCGGGTTTTATCGGCGGGTCAACGCTGGGCAACGATATCGAGACCAACCTCGGCCATGGCGATTCCGGCGGGCCTAGCTTCGTTACCTCAGGCGGCGAGTATTACCTGGCCGGGACCAACACGCTGGGCTTTAAAACCGCCACCGGCCCGTCTTTCCCGTTTTTCGGCTCGGGAATGGGCGGGATGCTAGTCTACCCGTATCTGGATTGGATGGATTCGATCATGCCGCTGCTGGGCGTTCCCGGCGATGCGGACCTGAACCTGATGGTTGAATTAAGCGACTTGACGACACTGGCTACCAACTACAATCAATCTTCGGTGGGCTGGTCAGCCGGAGACTTCAACGGCAGCGGTAGCGTTTCCCTGGCCGACCTTACTATCCTGGCTACATACTACGGATACGACGGCACGGCAAGTTTAACCATACCCGAACCCGGCTCCGCAGCATTGTTGGCAATTGGAGCGTTAGGCCTCTTACTTAGGCGTCGAAGGAAGAGGTTATCTGTTAATTAAAATGCTACGGCTAGGCAGGCCCGCGACCTTGGCCTTACTTACAGTCGGTGCGGTATCCCTGGCCGGGAGGAGATCGTTGAAAAGGCGAATGAGCTGAAGAAAATGGTGGTTAGATAACAAAGATTGGGGCGGCAACTTCAAGCTCACCGCAAGAAGTTGCCGGCCCTACTTGCTAGAAGCTATCCCAAAAACCTTAATACGATAACGATACAGCCTAACTGAACCATGGCCAAGAAGTTACTCAGATGATATTCATAGCGAACAACCAGTCGGCGGAAGTTTTACAGCCAAGCAA
>SDBT01002759.1_pt1 | contig 30766 bp, 19 predicted proteins | sample 2277101 | NCBI WGS metagenome assembly SDBT01 (sample SAMN10404973, study PRJNA504765) | marine sediment metagenome | isolation source: marine sediment core GS10_PC15, 103 cmbsf | place: Arctic Ocean: Southern Knipovich Ridge | collected 2010 | reverse complement strand
CCTGCCCCGCCTGCCCTGTGGAATTTCTTCTTATTCCACTGGGGTTAAATCTCTTTTATTTAATGGGGCGTATTTCGTGGGTTATTGAATTAGTTGAAGCAGGAGAAAATATCAATGAAACGTCAAGGCACCAGTATAATTTTCGTGAATGATAAAAACCAGATTCTTCTTTTCCTGCGGGATGACAAACTGGATATCATCTATCCCAATATGTGGGATGTTCCTGGTGGTCACGTGGAACCGGATGAAACACCGGAAGAGTGCATCATCCGCGAAATGAAGGAAGAAATGGATATCGACTTGAAGGATTTTCATCTTCTTTGTGTGAAAGAATTTGATGATAGAATAGAATACACATATTGGAAACACGCCAACCTGAATATTGATGAGATCAACTTAATGGAAGGTCAATGCTTGAAATGGTTTACTCGTGAACAAGCGAAGAATACTGAATTGGCTTACGGATTTAATGAGATCGTGGAAGAGTTTTACAATTGGATAGGAGAGCTAGTATGAACCGATGTCCTTGGGGAACTACTGATGAATTATACATTCGTTATCATGATGAGGAATGGGGAGTTCCTGTTTATGACGATAGAAAGCAATTTGAATTTTTAGTATTAGAATCTGCTCAGGCTGGTTTGAGCTGGCACACAATATTGAAAAAACGGGAAAATTACCGGGCAGTTTATGATGGATTCGATGTGAAGAAAGTAGCAAAATACGATGAGAAGAAAATAGAAGAATTAATGCAGAATGCTGGTATTATCCGCAATCGCAAAAAGATAGAAGCTTCTATAAACAACGCTCAGATATTCCTTGAAATCCAAAAAGAATTTGGTAGTTTCTGCAACTATCTTTGGGAATATTTGAATGGCAAATCTGTGATAAACAAATGGACTGAAATCTCCCAGATCCCTGCAAGAACAGAGCTTTCCGATCGCATCAGCAAAGATATGAAAAAGCGTGGATTCAAGTTTCTGGGTTCAATCACAATCTATTCTCACCTGCAGGCAACTGGGCTGGTGAATGATCATTTGAAGAGTTGCTTCCGCTGGAAGGAATGCCAAGAAGTATAATTGCTTTTTCTTATTTGCTGAAATTAGGCAGTTTTAAAATAGTACATTCTGCTTAAAATCCTTTATGTTCAGTACGTTTAATGATCTCATTCTGTAGTTCCAGTCCAAGCTCATTGAAGTAATCGCTGTAGCCTGCCACTCGCACAATCAGGTTTTTGTAGCTTTCAGGATTTTTTTGGGCTTTACGTAGAGTTTCTGCACTTACAACATTAAATTGAATATGATGACCATCCATCTTAAAATAACTTCTTATCAATTTTCCAAGTTTGAAAATGCTTTCTTCGGTTTCAAAGAAATCCGGTGAAAATTTCTGATTTAGAAGTGTTCCCCCAGTTAGTGTATGATCGATTTTAGATGCCGATTTTAATACTGCTGTAGGTCCCAGTTTGTCCGCTCCCTGCACTGGAGAAATTCCTTCTGAAAGAGGAAATCCTGCTTTACGCCCATCTGTAGTTGCACCAATTACACTACCGAAGTATACATGACATGTAGTGGGCAGCATATTGATTCTGTAAGTAGCTCCTAAAGGACTCTTTTTTCCATCAATTGAATCAAAGAATATTTCGAATATTTTCACAGCGTTTTCATCAGCATAATCATCATCATTACCATATTTCGGTGTATTGTAGATAAGATCGAAACGAAGTTTTTCATAACCTGTAAAGTCAATTTTGAGAGCTTCTGAAAGTTCGGTTAAAGTAACTTTTTGTTTATCGAAAACATTATATTTGATGGAAGTTAAGATATCTGTAAGACTTCCCAGTCCCACACCTTGAACATAACTGGTGTTGTAACGGGCTCCACGCGCATTATAATCTGTAGCATTTTCGATGCAATCATCTATGAGCAAAGAAAGAAAAGGTACAGGAAGATGTTCAGCATACAGTGTTTCGATTTTATCATTTCCTTTGAGTTTTATGTCGGCAAAATATCTCACCTGTTTACGAAAGACTTGGCAAAGTTCGTTAAAAGATTTAAAATCTTCTGCCTTTCCGTTCTGCAATCCAATCTGCTTTCCGCTCCGAGGGTCTACACCGTTATGGAGGGTAATTTCCATTATTTTTGTAAGATTAAAATAACCTGTAAGAATGTAGCTTTCAGTACCAAATGCACCTGTTTCCACGCATCCGCTTGATCCACCATTTCTGGCATCTTCCAATGATTTTCCCTGCCTAATTAATTCTTTAACGATGCAATCAGTATTAAAAATAGATGGCTGCCCAAAACCGGTTTTCACAATCTGAAGAGCTCTTTCAATAAATCTGTCAGGACTTTTATGACTGATCTGAACCATTGAGCTAGGCTGCAGGATACGCATCTCTTCAATCACATCCAAAATAATATAACTCATCTCATTTACAGCATCGTTTCCATCAGTTTTTAATCCTCCCAGATTGATGAGTGAAAAATCTGTATATGTATTACTTTCTTGAGCTGTAATTCCTACTTTAGAAGGGGAAGGATGATTATTGAATTTAATCCAGAAAGACTGTAGGAGTTCAACTGCTTTTTCTCGAGTTAAAGTGCCGGCTTCCAGTTCCTGTTTATAAAATGGATATAAATGTTGATCCAACCTGCCTGGATTGAAAGAGTCCCAGGGATTAAGTTCAATAATAACACCCAGATGAACAAACCAGTAATACTGCAAAGCTTCATGAAAGCTGCTTGGAGCATTTGCAGGAATACACTGGCAGATATCAGACATCTTATAAAGTTCTTCTCTTCTTTGTGTATCAGATTCCATTTCTGCTAGTTTAAAAAGCTCTTTCGCATAACGCTGAGCAAATTTAATCAAAGCGTTAGCTGCTATTTCCATTGCACATAGTTCTGCCATTTTTTTGCTGGAGTTATTCTCATTTTTACATCTATTCATGCTAATATGAATATCGTTAATTATATCCAGCATCCCTTTGTTGTAGATCTTGCTTCCCAGAACAGTGTGACCGGGTGCTCGCTGTTCCTGAAATTCGGTAAACACTCCAGCTTTGTAAGCTTCTATCCAATTACCATCCATGAGTTTAAAAAGTTTTTCGCGATTTGTTTTTCCTTTCCAGAAGGGAATGATAATGTCTTTGTAAACTTGTCTTGTTTCGTCATCTACTATGAACGAAACTTTAGGACGTGTATCTAGAATTTCCAGGTCTTGCAGCGAATGCAAACAGATTTCAGGATAAGTGGGAGTTGCTTTGGGAGCAGGTCCCCGTTCCCCAACTATCAATTCACCTTCATTAATACAGATATGTTTGTTTGTCAGAATGTAGTTAAAGCAGCTTGCTCTCTGCACTGGAATTGGATCATTGCGGTCTTTTTTATAAAATTCTGTTACTAGCAATGCCCGTTCTGAAGAAATTTTATTGCTTGCTTTCAAGCTTTGTTCTCTTAGTTTTTTTATTCTTTCTGTCATTTTTAACCACCAATTTTTACCTTATATCCTGCATGTTTGAATATATTTTTCACCCTAACGAGCTTTTCAGGTTTCACCTTTGGAAAGCTATAGTATTCCATATTCAATCTTTTATATTTTTCTGTTGCAATGTTGTGATATGGTAACAAATTTATTTCCTTGATCGTTGGAAAATCCCTGAGAAATTCAATTATCTCTTCAAAATTTTCGTTTGTATCTGTGATGCCCGGGATAATGGGAATACGAATAATTATCTGTTTATGGCTGTTTACCAGAATTTGTATATTTTGCAGGATCATTTTATTGGAGACACCAGTATATTTTTGGTGAAGTTCGTTATTAATCAATTTCAAATCAAAAAGAAAAAGGTCTACATAATCAATTATTTCTAACAGCTTTTCTTCACTAACGAATCCAGATGTATCCACGGTTGTATGAATATTTTCAACCTTGCATTCCTTTAGAAGTTCAAGAAGAAATTCACTTTGTATCAATGGTTCTCCCCCAGAGAAAGTTACTCCACCACCAGATTCATCATAGAATATCTTGTCTTTACGGATCTCTGACATTACATCAGACACACTCATTAGGCTTCCGATAATCTCTTCTTTTTTGAAAGTTTTTCCATCAAGAAAGATGGTTTTAGTAATTTTTTGTGGATAAGATTTTATACTTTCAGGATTGTGACACCACCAGCAGGAACAGGGACATCCCTTCAAAAAAACAGAAGTACGAATACCCGGTCCGTCGTGTACTGCAAATCTCTTTATATCGAATATCAAACCTTTCAACATCAAAACCTCATTTTATGTTCTATTAATTCTACTGGATATCTTTTTGTAAATGATATTCTTTCCACTTGACACAAACCCGTAACTTCTCATTTCTAATTTCGAATTCTAAATATAATTATAAAGGAGGTTTTAGTGGATTTTTTATCACTCGCTATGGATACAGCAAAGTCGTTGGGAGCAGACTATGCAGACATCCGTATTCAAAAATCGCACACGGAAATGATTTACCTGCGAAACCTGAGCCTGAAGAACACATCTTTGCAAGAAGTGTATGGTTATGGAATTCGGGTATTCAAAAATGGAGCCTGGGGTTTTGCTCACAACAATGTCTTTTCTAAGGATGCAGTTAACGAAACTGTCAAGAAAGCGTTTTCCATAGCAAAACAATCCGCACGTATCCGTCATGGGAAAGGACTTGTGTTGGCTCATGAACGAGGTTACATCGATACTTACAAAACGCCTTTAAGCATCGATCCGTTTGAAGTACCGCTTTCCGAAAAAGTGGAACTGATGATGGAGGTAAATAAAACCATGCTCAACTTTGCTGAAATCAAGCTGGCAATATTTATGCTGGAAAGCCAAAAAGATGAGAAATTATTTGCTTCCACTCTTGGAACAAGATTAGATATCAAAACAGTTTATATTGAACCAACTTTCACAGCTACTGCTGTTGCAGAGGGGGACAGTCAATCCCGAACCTTCAGCCATGGTGGGCAAGCACGCGGTTGGGAATGGGTACGCAGTTTGAACCTGACCGACAAAGCTGTGCAAATAGCAGAAGAAGCTATCATGAAAGTTCATGCTGATTCTCTGGGAGCAGAAGAGCGTCGCGATCTTATTCTTGATCCAAATCATACGGCACTTACAATGCATGAATCAGTTGGTCATCCTACCGAACTGGATCGCGTTTTGGGTTGGGAAGCTGATTTTGCCGGCATCAGTTTTGCTACTCCGGAAAAACTAGGTAATTACCAATACGGTTCAAAGATTGTTAACTTTGTTGCTGATAATATCCTAAAAGGCGGTTTAGCTACCGCTGGTTACGATGATGATGGTGTTCCAAACCAGAAGTGGTATATCGTAAAGGATGGGATTCTGAACGAATATGGCAACACCCGCGCCACTGCTCCTCTCATTGGCATGGAAATGAGCAGGGGATGTAACCGGGCTACAAATTATTACGACTTCCCCATCAATCGAATTCCCAATCTCTACCTGCAGCCTGGTAAAGAAAAACTTACTCCTCAGGAATTGATAGCAGATACAAAAGATGGTGTTTACATCGAAGGACGAGGTTCCTTTTCTATCGACCAGCATCGTGAGAATTTCCAATTTGGCGGTGATATGTTCTGGAAAATTAAGAATGGTAAGAAAACTTGCCCTCTTAAGAAAGTTATATACAAATCCAATAATCCTGAGTTCTGGAATAGTGTTGATGCCATTTGTGATGAGCGTTTCTTTCAAACCTTTGGTATTAGCAATTGCGGAAAAGGACAACCTGGACAAAGAGGTCGTATGACTCACGGAGGCTCTTATGCCAGGTTCCGTAATATCCGTGTAGGAGGTTCCCAATGATAACCAGAGATCAAATGCAAAAAGCTGCCGAGTTCATTCGTAAAAACTGCCGGGCATCAGATTTCACTTTTGGGATCAATGGTTCTGAAGACCTGCTGACCCGTTTTGCTCAGAATGGCATCACCCAGCATATCACAGGTGAGAATCTGCGGGTTAGCCTGGAAGTTGCTTTCGATAATAAAACCGGGGCAGCTACAGTGAACAGGTTGGATGATGATTCTTTGAAATACCTGATTAAGACATCTGAGAATATGGCAAAATTGAACCAACCCGATCCCGAATTCATCGCTTCAGAACCCGCTCATGAACTTCCTGAAGTGAACAATTATTCCGATAAAACTGCTGAACTTCCCGTAGAAAAAATCGTGGATGATATTTTGAAATGTGTGAAAAATGCCAAAGCCAAAAATGCTAAAGTTTCCGGTATTTCGGAGAAGAATATTCATAGTACATTCCTGTACACAAAAAACGGTTTTGAGGGCTTTGATCAGTCCACCAGTTTTTCACACTCGATGACCATGAAAAAAGAAGGTGTGGAAACCAAAGTATCAAAATCGGTAAAAGATTATAACAAATTCAACATGACCGGATTGATAGAGCAATTGAATTCACAATTTGATTCACTTCAAAACCCGGTGCAACTGGAAAAGGGTCGTTATCCAATTATCCTGCGTCCAGCAGCCGTGCTGAACTGGTTGGTTTATCTAATCTGGACTTTTGATAGAAGAACTGCTGACGAGGATCACACTCCCTTCACAGACCAGATCGGAAAACAGTTCTTCGGAGAAAAATTTACTTTCCTTTCCCGGCTGGATGATCCTGATCTTGCCACCAGTAAGTTCAGTTCTGATGGCATACCAGGTGCTAATATGGATTGGATCATAAAAGGTGTGATAAAAAATATGAGTACCACACGTTATTATGCAAAATTAAAGAACCTGAAAGCAGCAAGACCCTACAATGTAATTGTGGAAGGTGGAACAGCTACTGAAGAAGAAATGATGCAGAAAGTTGGTCGCGGAGTAATCGTGAACCGCTTCTGGTATATTCGGCCCATTGACCGTAAAACCGGTGAATGGACAGGACTAACTCGTGACGGTGTGCTTTATTTTGAAGATGGAGAAATCAAGAAATCAGTAACTAATTTCCGTTGGAACGAAATTCTACACGACGCTACTAAACGTATCCTGGCGATGGGACCAAGCGTTCAACAGGAATATTATGCTAGAATACCTTCTATGTTAATAGATGATTTCAACTTTGTGGATGTGACTACGTTTTGATCTATTCACAAAAAAGGTAATATTTTCATCAGGCTTCTAAGCTTTTGCTTGGGAGCTTGATAACATGAAATACCACAAATTTACACGAATTGACAAAAAACCGCACTATATCAGAAATTTGTCTCCATCAAATCCGCAAGTATCCCCGATAAAATTTTATTCCGGTTTACCCGGAAATCCCAATACTTCCCTTGCTTTCCAGGCTGCATCATACATTCCCAAAAAGCTGGTAAAAAAGTTATCTTCACTACTCATATCTACCATTGGGATCATAACTATCATTGAAACATCATAATCGGGATCATAGACCATGATAGATAGATAACCCCGGATGCAGCCGTTGTGACCAAAGCCCATATTGGTTATTGTAATGCAACCCAGAGCATATTCATCATTAGCAGCAGAATAATCTGTCTGCATCAATTCAATTGTTTCCGGCAAGAGAACATTCTGACCTTTCATCAAAGTTCTCACGAATTGGTTCAGATTTTCAAAATTCGCATAACCATTTCCTTCCGCTACATGAGCACTCATATTGGTTTCATCGAAAACTATGGGATATACCTGATCTTCCACATATATCGTGCCCAAGGCATGAGGATCGGGCAAGAAAACATCATCTGCCAAATCCGGGAAATGTATATCAAGGGGGACAGGAGTATTATTTCCAACAATATAATCTTCCAAATAGTCAGCATATGTTTTATCATTTCTAATATGAGCAGTATAAACACGTGCAATAATTTCGCTTAATATGCTGTAGCCGGTATTACTGTAATTATAGCCTGTTCCCGGTGGAAAATAGGAAAGATCATTTATCGTGACCTGTTCCACCAATTCCTCAATAGTGAATTGATGTGTAGGGTCTAAATTAAAAGTGTACTCCACGTAAGATAGATCATCGCAATTCGGAACCACATCATTATCCACATCATACACACCCGCACTATGCTGAAGAAGCTGCTCAATGGTAATTTCATCTTTATAGGGAATTTCCCAGGCAGCGGTGTCCGGAACATATGGAATCTCATATCCGGGAATCGTGTCGATTATATTATCATAAATGTTGAGCCAACCGTCTTCAAACATATTAAGAATGGCTGTGGAAGTAAATGTTTTGGTGTTACTGGCAAAGCGGAAATAAGTATTTGATGTAAGCGGTGTTTCCTCTGGAGCTGCTGCACTGGCAAAAATGATTTCATCCGGGGTTTGGATGTAAACGTTGATACTTGGAACAATGTGTCCCAATTCTGTTTCCATAGATGCTCGAATCTCTTCGATAGCCTCGATTACTTCCTCAGTTTGGGTAGGTCCCGTCACATCATCCTTTGAACATGAAATAGTTAGAATGATTAACAAGGCAAATACTAATAAAATCTTCTTCATAACTTCGCTCCTCTCTTTTTTATTTTTGGAAAATCTAATAACAAAGATTGAAATAAATTGAATACCGTCAAGGAATTAAACATCTGAAATTTAAGTTCGTTTGTATTTTTTTTTAAGACTTTTGATTCTATAGTTGAGTCCTCTCTAAAAAGGCTGAAATTAAAATATGTTAAAAAATCTTTCAAATATTTGGAAACCTATCCCAGTTGAATGAATAAGGATTTAACCCGAATGAAACCAAAAGAAGCATTAGTCACGGTAGGACACTCGGTAAAGGTGATTTGCTAAATCTTACCCCATCTGGACGTTAACTTGACCAGAAATGACAAACTTCTTAGCGCTCACCTTCGCAATGGTTATTTCCTATTTCCTGACCATTATGCCCTTTCTCTGTCCGGCAGCTGCCCGATTATTGCGAGTTAAGTCTTGCTTCAAAAGTTTTCCTTCTGAAAAGGAAAAATTAATAAACTTATTTCCTTTTAAAAAGGAAATAAGTTTCAATATTTGCAAATAACACTTGACGTTTCCTTTATACAAGGAAAGTTTTGTCCCATCTTTTCCTTATCAGGAGGAAACATGAAGGAATTATTTAAAACTTTAATCAAAGACTTCCAAGTATCTCTACCAAGAAAAGATGTCATTCAAAGAGATCTAAAAATACCTGTAAACTCAGGAAAGATAATAACTCTAACCGGAAGCAGACGCTGTGGAAAAACTTATTATTTCTATTCAATAATAAATCAACTTATTAAAAAAAAAGGAATTTTAGAGAGAATATTATACATCAATTTTGAAGATGAAAGATTGAACTTAAATTCCGCAGATTTACAACTTATTTTAGATTCCTACAATGAACTCTATCCGGAAAATATCAACAAAGAAATCTATCTCTTCTTCGATGAGATACAGGAAGTAAAAGGTTGGGAAAAATTCATTACAAGAATCTATAATTCAATCAGTAAGAACATCTTCATAACAGGTTCTTCCTCAAAAATGTTGAGCACAGAAATTGCCACTCAATTAAGAGGTAGAAGCATATCTTATGTTCTTTATCCGCTGTCCTTCAGAGAATATTGCAGGTTCAAAAAAATATCAACAGATGATATATATTCAACTCAAAACAGAACTACTATTCATTCTGCTTTTAATAAATACCTGAATGAAGGCGGATATCCTGAAACGGTTAATTGTGAGCTGGAATTACAAAGGAAAATCCTGCAATCATATTTTGATGTGATGATTTTCAGAGATATCGTTGAAAGGCATAACATTAAAAACTCGCTTGTTTTAAAACATTTCATTAAACAGATGATGAATACAGTTTCATCTGAATTTTCCATAAATAAAATCTATAATGATCTTAAAAGTAATGGTTTTCAAACGAGCAAAGATAAACTTTATTCTTACCTCGAATTTTGTAGAGATTGCTTCCTTTTATATGTTGTTTTTCAGAACGAGCAATCATACAGGAAACAGCAAAAAAAGAATAAAAAAAGTTATGTTATTGATAATGGACTTCTCTCAATAGTAAATTATTCATTTTCAAAAGATAAAGGAAAACAATTGGAAAATCTTGTATATCTGCATTTGATCCGTTTGTATGAGCAAGTTTATTTTTTTCATAATGGATTTGAATGTGATTTCCTGATAAAGGAAAATGAGAATATTACAAAAATCTTTCAGGTTTGTTATGATATTTCTGATTTTGCTACAAGGCAAAGAGAAATAAAAGCTCTGGTAAAAATTTCTGAATTATATACTGATGCTGAATTGATAATACTTACTCAGGATGAAGAAATTGAAGTTATGATAGAAGATAAAAGAATAAAGATATTTCCAACTTGGAAATGGTGTTTTATAAATTCGTAATTCTTAATTCTTGAATATCACCACATCGCTTAATTGATAATCGAAAATTAAAAATATGAGTTCTACTACCTTGAAATGAAAGAATGATTGGGGAGTCAGAGAGGGTTATGATTTTTTGTTAAATACTCAATAAAGTATTCTTAATCTCAGCCAGCATTGCTTTGTAATGTGTACCCTGCCAATAAATTTTCCCGCACTTCCTGCAGACTTTAAAATCCGTCTGGTTTTCATAAATGAATTCCGGAACTAAATCTTTGATCTTCTCTTTTGCAATCTCGATAAGCAGCTTATTGCACAACAAACAACGCAAAAATATGTAGTGTTCATTAAAAGAGATTACTTCTTTCAACTCCTTAAGTTGCTGTAGATGATTATCTGCTTTGATTAAGATTCGTGAAAATTTCAGGTTGGATTTTGCCTGCTTTGTACTTCTGGTTAAGATAATTCTTCTTTCTTTCACAGCTAATCTAATCATATTATGAAAACTAATGCTTTTATAAATAGCAGCATCGTATCCGAGCATACGTAGCCATTTTGCCAATCTGTTTAAATTTTCAGTGAGCAGAAATTTCGGTTTAAGAGTATCTTTCAATTGCTGGAACCTTGTAAATATTTTTTATAAAAGGAGACTTTACTTATTCGGCAACTGCCGGATCCTTACAACTCGAAACAGCACTTTACTGACTAACATCAATCAATCAAACCTTCCAACTTCAAAAAAAGTTGTTATTTCAGGAACCTGAGAAACTTTTGCTTCTTGCAAAGTACCCTGAAAAAGAACTCTTCCTCTATCAATAAAGATAATTCTGTCTGCTATCCTGTGAATGCTTGCCAGTTCGTGTGTTACGATAACAATGGTCATTTTTAATTGCTTTTTCAGTTTTAAAAGCAATTCATCCAGGGAAGCACTTGTCAGCGGATCCAAGCCTGCAGAAGGTTCATCACAAAATAGAAGCAGAGGATCAAGAGCAATGGCACGAGCTAAAGCTGCCCGTTTTTTCATACCTCCGGAAAGTTCCGAAGGAAATAACCTGATAGCATTTCCCAGATTTACCAGGTTCAATTTTACCTCTATGATCTTCGCAATAATTTCAGCCGGTAGATTTGTGTGTTGTTCTATAGGAATAGAAATATTATCAAAAATAGAAACAGAATTTAAAAGAGCGCCACTTTGAAAAAGCATACCGATTTTTTCTAAAATTTTATTAAATTCAAATTCATCCATTTTCGTGGTTTCTTTACCAAAAATAGTTACTGAGCCTTCGGCAGGTTCAAACAAACGCAAAATATTCTTGATCAGAGTAGTTTTTCCGCAGCCACTTCCACCCAGAATAACAGTCACTTCCTGGGGAAAAATCTCAATATTAACATCCTCAAGAATGACTTTATCACCATATTTTGCAAGCAGATTCTCAACTTTGATGATCGGTTCTCTCATATTAAATATACCAAACTAAACAATGCATCTAAAATAATTACAGCAAAAATGGAGGCAACCACAGAAAGAGTCGTAGCTTTGCCAACTCCTTCAGCACCGCCGGTAACTTTAAAACCATAAAAGCTGCCAATTATAACAATAACCCAGGCAAAGAAAACACTTTTACTCAAACCAATCAGAATATCCTTTAAAGTAAGAACATTGATCACCTGAGTATAGAACGAAACTACGCTCAAATCTAAATATGTAATTCCTACAATCAATCCCCCCAGAATGCCAAGAATCGTAGCCAGGGTAACTAAAAGCGGCATACAAATCGTAATAGCAAGAAATTTGGGAACCACAATATAGCGTATAGGATTTATCGCCATCATTTTCAGAGCATCGATTTCTTCTGTCACTTTCATGGTGGCGATTTCAGAAGCAATAGCTGAGCCACTTCTACCGGCAACAATAATTGCGGTCATCATTGGTCCCATCTCTCTAACCATGGAAATAGCAATGAGATCTGCCACAAAAATATTCGCTCCAAACTGCCTGAGTTGTGCTGCAGATTGCAAAGCCAAAATAAGACCTAAAACCAATGAGAGCAAGCCAATGATACCAATAGCATCCACCCCGATCAAAAGACTTTGCTGGATGACCGAACCTTTTCGCTGCCCTTTTCTATTGAAAATCCCGATAAAAGACCAATAAGCAATATCTGCTGAAAGATACATGGCATCCTTAAAATTATCCCACCAGTTATACAGACTTGCACCCAACATTACAAATAAATTGGCTTTTTCCACTGGTTCAAGCTCTGAAATTTTTTCAGCTGAGAAGGTTTCAATCGAAGCATTTATATCTTCTGCAACATTGATGAGCTTTGGAGAGAGATCTTTTAATTTAAGCTTTATCTCATCAATAAATGCAACACCTGCACTATCAATGGATTTCACATTCTGAAGGTCGATAAATTCAATCTCTGAAATCTTGCTTTTGGAAAATTCCGCTAACAAATCAGTAGTGGTGAACTTGGTTATATCACCTTCGAGAAAAAGCGTTTTGTCTTTGTATTCCATATTTTATCGCAAAATATATGTTACTCTTAAAAAAAGTGTATGTTCAGATATGATGTAATCATCTTCAACTTGTTTATTTCTGAGTTTTATCTTATAATCTAAAGAGATGTATTTAAAGAGCTTCAAATTGAAAACATTTTCCCATTCCATGGAATTTTTTTCCTCTTTTGCAAATGGAAAGAGAAAATCAGCATTTGTGTTGTAGTTGAGATTAAAAGGCAACTGGAAATTACCTACTACTGAGATTTCCGTTCCTTCTTTATAAACAGATTCTTCTTCTATATAAACTCGATAATTTAAACTATCCGTATGAGAATAATTAAATACATCATTATTAATATCCTGACGCATTCCGAAACCGGTTCTTAAATAAAGACTGGCTTTGGCGTGGCTTAAAAGTCTTAAATTGATTCCCAAACCTTCTTTCAGTACTATAGGGAAAAAGTGAGATTTTATCTCAACTTCATTTACATTCAGTACTTGTTCAATTATATTTCCATCCACATCCTGCTTAATATAATCGAATTTATCAGAGCTGTAATAATTTGCTTTGAAAAAGTGTGAATTCATATCCACCCTGGCATAAAGACCTAATTTTTCCCAGAAATAGTAAATAAATGTATTCTTCAAATCCGTATCATCAGAAGAAATTCTGAAATCTTTATCAGGATATTTAGTGGTTCCCAACTCGGTCAGATTTTTCAAGGTATAATGAATCGGGAAATTGTCATAAATCAATCTATTATCCAATTGAAGGTTCATCGTGATCGTGGTTTCATACTCATCTTTGTTGCTTTCATTATCACTGTTAATGTTCACATTCGCATGAATGGCGCTGTTGAATTTTATTTTCTGCAAAGCTGCCAGAGTGACATCTTCTTCCAATACTCCAGCACCAACCATATTGGTAGGATTATCGTCTTCATCTGTGCCCACCACTATGGTTAATCTTTGAGTCTTTCCTTCTGCTATATAAATAGTTGTGAAATCTCTGTAAGTATTGAAAGGTTCATTATTAATCGTTACTTTATATAAAGTCGGTTTTAAAACCCAGATCTTTTGCTTTTCACCGATTTCTTCTTCTACCGGGAATTCCGAACCGAAACTCTCTCCATTTTCAACATCAAAAATCTCATACCGGACTTTGGCAAAATTTCTTTTCTCATCAATGACATCCACCATCAAGCAACCCCAATCAGGTTCAATAATGGTTTTATATCTTGGTATGATTCTAATATCCTTCTTTTCCATCATCTGGCTGGGATTCCCGGAACCATATTTGATGCTGTAAATTCCTTCAGCAAGAGGAATGGCATCTCCGATTTTTCCTGTAACCTCATAACCATATTTATCATAAATCTTATAATGAGGTTCATCATCGGTTTTGCTTATTGCGGGTAGGAATAAAAGACCTGTTCCGCTGGAGATCTCTTCCTCTTCAGGAATTTCTACAAATAATGAATCTATTACTTCTGCTTCTACTTCCTCAATAGTTTTAGATAATTCTTTTTTAAAAAGATAGTTAGCAATTTTAACGAAGAATTTATCTGATTCTGTTAAAATCAAATCGTTAATAACCTGAACAAAAGTATCCATTTCTTCATCAAGAAGAACCTCTTCTTTATTCACTGAATGATGAATAATTATTACATCTTCATCTATTCTTTTAAGATAAAAATCCATATTCAAATGTGCCTGTTTGAAATATTCGGATTGATATAATTCGATATTATTTATGGTCGTATTTATTTCGAAATCCGGTCGTTCAGCGTAAAATTCCCTTTGAGCTCGTTTGAAAATATTATACTTGTTCAACCGTCTTGCAATAAGATCCGGGATAATATCAGAAAGTTTAACTCCCCAGAGGTCATAATCAGAATAAGTTATTTTAGGACCGAAATGCCTGAGAACAATCTGTTTCCTGCTATAAGTTTGAGGGATTTTTGTGTCCATTATCATCACGGACGAATCAAAAGGTTCATCCTGAAAAAGTTCCTCTTTTTCTGAGTGTGAGAAATATTCCAGAATATAATAATTCCTTGTTATAAGCTCGCCAGCAACGCAACCGAATAGAAATAAAATTAAGATAATTGGAAAAAATTTTAAGATTCTTTTCATAATTGTTTCCTTATTGTTTCTTTGTTCTTAAAAGGATTGATGGATTTTCACTGATCTGTCGTGAAAAATCATTCAAATAATCAATTGTTTCTTTTAACATTTCAAGAGTTTGTAAAATATCCTGACGACTTTTCAGGATAGTAAGATCAATGTGTAGAAAAGCATCGTTCGCCTGATTAATCGCTTTATTCAGATCATTGATCAATTGGGCTAAATCAGCTTTGGCAATATCAGAAGTCACCTTTTCTGCATTAACCAGAATATTATCAATTTCTTCTGATTGGAGAAGAGCGTTAAATCTTATCATAGATTCATTTGCGGATTCGGTAAATTTGGCAAGATAATAAGTTGTGGAATCTAAATTGGTAATCACATTCGTAATTGGATCGCGATTTGCTTCAATCAAAATATCTACATTGGAGATAATATTGGCAATTTTTTCCTGGTTCTTTTGGTTTGTAAGTTCAGCAATATTATTAAGAACCATTTCCAGCTTTTCAGCAATTAGTTCTGCTTTTCCCGTAATACTTGCAAGAACAGATTCTCCGGGTAAAATATTTGATTTCGGCTCCAGGAGTTTTGCTTCGTTTGTTCCTCCGCTCAGTTCTATCTGTTTGAGACCCGTAATACCAACCGGAGCTAAGGTAGCCAGAACATCTTCTTTTATTGGAGTACCTTCTTTCACACTGATTGTGACTATCACCATTTTGATGTTCTCTTTATCAATCTTGATGTCGTCAACCCTGCCAACGCTTATTCCATGATATTTTACCTGTCCTCCCACCTGCAGACCAATAACAGAAGTATCCTCATAATGGATATAATACACATCGCGCTTTTCTAACAATTTATTTCCTGCGACCACTACCAGAAACACTATCAACAGAACTGAAGAAAAAGCAATAAAAATTCCCAACCTAAATTTTTGCGCCTTACTGACCATTTTTTTCTCCTTAATTGTTAACAGAAATTAAAATAAAATTCTACAGTGTCAAGTAAAACATATAAAGATGTAATTAGAAACCCACGAATTCACTCATGAAAAATTAAAATAATGCATTAATATTAACTGTTTCTTTGGTTTTTTTAACTTTCAGATAAACTATTGAAACAGTTACAAATTTTCATTTTTTATCTTTTTTCTTTTGAAAAGTAATTTTGAGGATTTTTTATAGCTTAAAACAGTATTTCCACCCAAACACTCAATCTGAAAGTTTTAATCTTCAAATCTTTTTTCTTATCATGACTCCATTCGTAATTACTGGTTAAGCCACCGCGGATATCTTTACTGAATTTGTAAGAAGCTCCCGGTGTGATTGTTAAATTGATCATATCCCTATCAACAATCAAATCTTCTCTGCCTTTGATAGTTTTGTAAACCTGTTCCAGATTGAATCCGATATCTGCAGAAACTTCATTTTGAAACTGGATTTTTCCTAAAAGCGGTATTTTTATTCCTTTTGCTGCAGAAAATGTCCAGCCGAAATTACTGTTAATAGATTTTCTGGTTTCCTTATGAACGATATCATCAGTTTCATAAAAAGTTGTATTTTTAGTTTCATTATAGTTCAGCGAAATACTGCTGGTAATATTATGTACCCAATTCCCATTCCAGGAAATCAGCGGTCGGAAAGCAATCACTTTCTGTTCGGATTGTGGTTTATCCGAATTGATATTTCCTGAAAAAGTCTGCCTTTTTGTGAGCACATAACTACTCGTGATACGAGAACTTGTGAGGATATTTCCCGCTTTTATTATCCTCTCAAATTCTGTGAGAGTAATGCCAACATCCGGAAAAACAGTGCCAACTGTCTTTTTACTTACATTTCCAAATGTTTTTTTAATATCTTTTGAGAACCTCCAACTGGTTTGTAAATTGTGTAAAATCGGAAATCCTGTTGAAGCTGTTATTTTATCATTATTAATTTCTATTTTAATTTCTTCTTCTTTCAAAATATGTGGAAGACCCAATTGATAAGCAAAACCCGGTCTTTCATCCCGCTGCTCGTAATCCGTTTTATACGTATTATTATAAGTTAACTTGATGTTTTGCAAATTGCTGATATAAGCAAGAGCTCTCAGGAAAATGCTAATACCTTTTTCTTTTTCCGGAAGAGCTACTTCGGTGCTGTCTATTATTGTTTCTTCACCTTCCAATTCTTTTTCCGGTTCTTCTCTGAGAGTTGTTTCTTCTTTCTTTTCTTCTTCGCCTATATCTTCCTCTGTTTTTTGTTCTAATTCTCTCTCTAAAATTTCTGTTCTACCTATTTCTGTTCTGCCTTCATCTTTAAAACCGGTTCCTTCAGTTTTTTCTTCTGTTTTGCCGGGCGTCGGTTTTGTAGCAGGTTTTTGGAACTTACTGGTTAAACTCATCAAAAGATCATAGTTTTTCAGAGTTAAGCTTCCTCCAATATTCCTGGAAACTCTACCTTCATACTTAAATATCTCATCCTCTCCTGTTGTTCCCTGCGAGATTTTTTTATGAATTTCTACATAATTTACATCAGAATCGAAATTAAAAGAGAATATCTTATCCAAATATTTTGGAGAATAATCAAAAGTAATTACTTGATTTCTATCTTTTTCTTTACCTATTGGAATATCATAAATTGTATTTTTTAGCATCAAATCACGATTAGTTGTAAGTTTATAAGAAGTAACAACATCGCTAAAAATATCATATTTTATAAATGAATAGGTGGCAATAGTTTTTGTCTCTTTTGTTTGGGGTCTGGTTTTCCAAAAAGCTAAAGTATCAGTTATATTCCACATCCAACTTCTTGGAATGGTGTTATTAAAAGTCAACTTGTTATTAAAGGTATTCGGCATGAAGAAGAATTTGTAATCCGACCATAATGCAACATCTATTTTGTCTTTGGGTATACTCAGGTTATAATCATGTATAACTTTATAAGTTAGAGTCGTATCAGCAATTGTAGGAGTTAAAGTGAATTTTTTCGTAACATTGGCAGAAAGGGAAGTATTTTTAATTGTATATTCCAGAATCTTACTTTTAGGAGTTTTATTCTGCCTGAATGATAAGGCAGCATAATACATTAATGATTGATTCTTTTCCCGCTCTTTTTCTTCTTTATTAAGATCTTCACGCAGAATATCGGAATTTGCTTTGAAACGAGGAATTCCCAGTGACTGGTTGCGTTTTAAAGTTAAAGGTAAACTCAAGCCCCACTCTGCCGGGAAAAATTTATGTAAAAAATATGTATTCATAATATTGAGACTTGTTGTTTCCGACCTGTTTAATACTGTTCTACTTCTGGTAGCATTATTTTGGAAATTTTGCGTTCTCCAGTCCAAACCGATATCTAAGGTTGAAAAATCTGCAAAGCTGGTATGAAAGGTAGCTTGAGATGCGAAACCGATATCCTCGTATGGATCTGCCACCCTGATATCATCGAAATACAAACGACCTGTAAACACTTCCGTTGTATGTTCAGGTTGTTCAATTCCCAGATAGATTTCCCTGGTAACAGATAAAGTCGGATTTTTATACATTCCGAAAGTGTAATCACCCTTTTGATAATAAGTATAATCACCTTCTTTAATTAAAGTATTTGTCTCATCCTGAAACTTCAGATATGTAAGGTCGGAGAAATCGATTTCAAAAGAGTGCCAGCCGCTTTTATCCATCACATCAAGATAATCCTGAGTTTCCAGGGGATGCCTGATTTCATAAAAAGTTGTGGAATCTGCCCCCAATCTGATGATAAGTTCTTGAGTTAAACTATCTGTTGTTGAAATACCTCTTGCTCGTTCAGAGTAGACCCAAAACCTGATTTTGTTGTATCCCAAAAGGTTTATCACATCTCGAAATTTTTGACACACAAGTCCGTAATGCCCGGGCTGAATATTTTGATAGTCCACGATTAAAGATTGTTCCAGAGTTTTTTCTCCATCCTTCTTAATAATAGTACCTGGAGCAGGTTTATAGTGCATATCTTTTTGATTATCAATAATTCCAACTATCATACTTTCATTGTTAGCTTCCAGTTCGCTGGTAGGAATAATCTGATCTTCAATATTTTTTATGAAGCCTTCTTCCCATTTATTTCCCACCAGATCGAGAGAAACCAATCTTATCCTAACTAAATCTTCCACTTCAAACCAGATCCTGGCATAACTGATTTTTTCCAGGTCCGGAGTTTTATTGGATTCGTTGGAAATAATACTATAATTTTCCGCATCGTGAAGAGGAATGCGGAACAGCTTCCAACCTTTATACTGGCTCTGCAGAAATATTGTATCCTGCAAAGATAAAGAATACTCGAAATAAATATCTCTCTCATTGAGAGAACCATTTCCATCCAGGTCTTCAGTATCCAAATCACTATTGTCTTCAGTTCCATTAATTTTTGGATAATCACCATTCTGGTCTTTATTATTATCAAAATCATCGGTCGGATCATCACCAGGCTGACCATCTGGAATTCCATCTAACCCAATATCTTCGTCGTAATCCAGAATTCCGTCCTTTGGTTTACCGGTAATACCATCTTCGCTGTTTAAAACTCCTTCACCTCCAAAATCAGTATAATAATCCTCATTAATATCTCCCATATCAATGTGCATCAACACTGGAGACTGGAAACTGCTGAGACTATCAACTTTAACCAGGATTTCGATGTATTTCTTTTCGGAAAAATCTATCTGGTTACCTACATACTTCATCAATCCAGCCCAATATTTATTATCAAAATTTGGATTGGCAATTTCCGGAGGATCGATTCTGCAGGTTAAAACAGTGACCTTTTCCCTTTCTTCTTTATCAGTTAAAGAAGCCGGGTCATAAACATCTCGCGCATAGATATTGGTAGGATTATACCAGTTAATTCGAGCTTTCCCGAAATTTATATCATACGGCTGGCTGGCTGGAGCCCATGCCAAACGTGTAATTCCCAAAGGATATATTTCCAGGATGGATTCCATATCATCAAGATATGCCTCTTTGATATCATCTTGTTTAGGATTGCCGTAAATACGGGGAATACTCATGGCAACTTCACCATTCAATGTTATTTTTGATTCTTCATCGGTTTTGATAAAAGGAAGCCAATCTACTAATTTTGTTAGAAAAGGAAGCTCATATTCGACTTTACCGTCGATATCCGCCAGGATGATACTGAAGTTTTCATTCCCGATCTTCGGTCTGTCATCTGCTACCTTTTCCGAATGATATACAAATGTTGCACCCAAATCCATGTTTTCATTGACCTTCATATCTGCCCGAACACCTATAAGAGTCTTGCTTTCCACAGCAAACATAGGTTTGAACTGGTAGCTGATATCCAGTTCAGCATCAGGTTGTTTTGCTTCAGCATTCAAAATCTGGATTATGCCGAATTCATAATCTACGATAAAATCGATATTCTCTTTTAATTTAGTTCCAGCCATTTTTATGATTACACTACCTGGCAGGATATTCATTCTATCAAGAGAAATCTGATCTCTACCTATCTTGCCTTTAACAAAGATATTCATTTTGAATTCGTTATATTGAATATTTTCCCTTTCTTTAATATATATCAGCTCATCGCCGAGCGCCTTGAATGGTTTCAGAAAAGGAAATACTATATACCCGCCTTCGAGATTTACAGTTGCGTCATCACCGTCTATCACCCCATCACCGTTGGTATCGAGACGTAAATAATCATTATAGGTTTCAATAGACATGGAGCCGGTAGCAATCGTATCCGGCAGATCGAAATTACGGGTGTTATTACTTTCGAAATAGTTAAATACATTCAGTTCAAAACCTTCGTTTTTGATATTCTTCATGTCGATCATAGAGTAGATATTGCGAATTTGAAGCTTCCAATATACATCATTAACATCCTGGTTAATTTTCCTTACAAGTTTAACCAATAGGGAATCACCTGTATTGGATGGAACCTGCACATCGTCCACACGAGTATAAACCACACCGATAGTGTAACTTTTATCTACTGAATTGTGCATGTATAAAATCCCGGTCCCATAATCAACCGAATAATCTGTTCCATCCAACAACCGGTCAAAAAAGAATGTTCCCTCTTCTCCTACTGCATAACCTTCCACAGCCGTAATATTATCATCCGCAACATTATTATCCAGATAGACTTCTACTTCTATACCTTTTTTTGGTAGAAGATTGTGAGTTGCAATTACCCAGGCTCCAAGGCTATCTTTGATGGCATTGTTTTTCCAACCCATAGGATAATCTACACCTTCAACTCCATCCAAATCGGAATACATCTGATAAAGCAAATATGGATCTTCAATAAAATATATAGTACGATTGATATATTGCCTGCTCTGAATAACTGTGGAATCTGCCTGTGAACTGCCTGTCCACTTTTGAGTGTCCTTCTGTGCTTCATCTTTTCCAAAAATAGTGGTAATTTCCAGGTTGCCAATTTCCAGGTTGGATTTGACACCAAAAAGACCCTCAGATGAAATAGAATAACTTATGAACCTTGAACCTGTTAAAGAAAGAGATATATTCCCCAGATCCACAGTTTTTACGATTTCATCTTCCTCACCTTCATAATTAATTTTGACAACGCTCGGTGTTGGTATCACATTTTCTTCTGAAGTGGAAGCATGAGTTACATCAACATGAATTTTCGAGCCGATTGTTCCTCTTAATCTCAGATTCAAATCCTGACGCATTTCCAGGTCAAAATCTTTTCGTTGGCTGTCTTCTGAAATCCGTGCGTTTTCGCGAACAGTACTGCTGCCTGCAAAAGTTAATCTCTGATTACCATCAAGGCTCAATCTGGCCGTACTTTTTCCACCCATAAATTTTCTAACTACTTTGGGAAGTGCAATCTTGGGAAGTTCGATGTCCGGTATTAAACCTGCTCCGCTGGGTCGATCTTTCTTTTTTAAAAGTTCTTTACTATTTTTAATTAATAATTTATAAAAAGTAAGCCTGAAATTGTTTTGAATGTAATCATCGATATCAAGATAAATTGGGAGATATATATCATCTATATTATTGATTTTTGCTGTTAATTTTACATGCCAATTTTCGAAGTCAAATTCTGAAATCGTACGCAAAGAAAAATTATTCAAGAAATAAACATTCTTGCTTACAATCACAAATCCGTTATTTACTTTATAAAAATCGATCTCATTACCCTTTAGAGGTGAAACACCTTCCAAATAGTATTCTCGTGGAAATGATTCAGCAAAAACGATTGCTGAAATAAAAATTAGAGCAAAAATGAAAAACAGTTTTTTATTCATTAATTTCAATTCCAAAATTCTTATATCTCAAACAGATGAGATTGAGTCCATCCAAAGTTAAATTCTCATCAATGATTTCAATTTCTTCAGAATCCTCCGATATAAGATGAGCCAATCCACCGGTTGCTATTACCTTGATGTTTTCAAGGTTGTTAAATTCTTTTTTAATCTGCCTGATAATTCCATCGATCATAAAAGTGCTACCTTTTATAATTCCGGATAAGAGAGCATCTTTTGTACTTGTTCCTAAAATGCTTTTGGGAGTTTGCAATTCGATCTTAGATAATTGTGCTGTTTTAAAAAATAAACTATCAGCAGAAGTTTTTATACCCGGAGCAATTACAGTCCCATAAAAATATCCGTCCTCTCCTACAAGTTGGATTGTTGTGGCTGTGCCAAGATCACAGATAATACAATTTGTTTTATATTTTTCTTTTGCAATGAATGCATCAACAATAAGATCTGCACCGATAAAATCAGGATTTTCCATTGGGAATTTCAGTCCTAAATCGGTTCTGGCATTCACATTTGTAAAAGTGCATTTAAAATATTTTTTTATTAAACTGGTAAAAATTCGTATCAACTCCGGAATTACTGAAGATAATGCAATATTCTTGATTTCTCCGAACTCAATCGAATTACCGTTTAAATGTGCTTTTAAAACAGCAATATATTCATCTTCAGTTCTGGATTTATCCGTATCGATTCTCCATAAAAATTTTAATTCTTTATAAGAATAAATTCCAAAAACAATATTCGAATTACCAATATCAATCACCAAATTATAATTCCGCATTATTTCCTCTTCTTCTATTTTGCATATAATATTAGATTATAATTTAAGGTAAATATAAAAAATAATAAAAAATGTGACGAAAAATTCAAATTGCCGATTAAATTGTCAATAAAAGTTTGATTAAAACCTGAAAATAAATACTTTTAAGAGATTTAAAATTCTATTTTTTTCAAAAAATAGTTTTAAAAAAGACTAATTTTCAAGTTACTAATTTCCTCTCATTGGTTGAAACTTGTCCTAAGTTCCGCAGGAATCTTGGGATAAGTTGGAAGGGATTGGCAGGTTGGTTGGAAGAAGGTTGGTTGGTGATCGACTTAGCTGAAACTTGTCCTAAGTTCCGCAGGAATCTTGGGATAAGTTGGAAGAAAATAAAAAAGCCGTGAATTCCACGGCTTAAATTTCAAAAAGCTTATTTTCTACAAAGAAATAGATTCCACCGGACATTCGTCGATACAAGCTTCACAGTCAACACATTTTTCTGCGTCAACTTTGGCTTTTTCATCTTTCATTTCAAGAGCTTCTGTGGGACAAACTTCAATGCAAGCTCCGCATCCAATGCAGGTTTCTTCGTTTATTACAACTGCCATTTTTCCTCCAATTCAGACAAATCTGGAGCAAAAATATTCAGGGTTATTTTTATATCAAGTTTTTTATTAAAAGACAAAACCTTGAAAAGGTTTAAGAGACTCTTCTTCCTGCTGAACCTTTTCAACGGTTAAAACTCCGGTAGCCAACATAACCATTGAAAAGGTTTACAAGCTTTTTCTCTATCTCGACCTTTGCAAGACTTTCCATGTCATTCCCAACTTGCCAGCCAAGCCGAAGTTGTACGAATGCTGGATTGGGAATCTATGAGATACCCGATCGTAGTCGGGTATGACAGATGAAAGAGAAATGTCATTTTGAATTTAACCATTGAAAAGTACAACTTAGCTATGCGCTAAATCATATTGCTTCGATAATTCGTTGGAGGACATTCCCAGCACCCTATCTGCCACGACGAAATGAAATGAAGAAGGCTACTCGAACTTTTTTTCTGTGTCGTTTGGTATACACTTTTCCCAAAGATAAAGCATATACTTTCACACTTTTTCAGGTATTAAGCTAATCTACATTATTTTACCTCTATGTAATAAAAGTAACTTCTTTTCTAATTTTTTATCATTAAAATTCTTGAAATAATTAAACTTCTTGACACTTTTCATCAATTTTTGCTTTAAAAGGTTGTAATAAAAATCGTCCCACATTTTTTAAAATCTTGTGGGAGGAATATATGAAATCAAAAAAGCAATTTAAAATCATTATTATTCTATTCATCATCTTAGTAAATATTTCCGCAATTAAGGAAAATTCAGAGCTATCAGCAAAATTAGAACTTAACACTATCGCAATCTGTGATGCTCAAGCTTTTGCAGATTCGAATGTTACTCTACAGATTGAGGTTTAGAATTATGAGGAATTTGACTATTACAGCACTAATTGCAAAAATCAGACACCAATTCTCAGCTGATGGGAATTTAATTTTGCTTATAAAAAAAATAGTATATTGATTTGAATAATAAAGCATATTCAATTTGTTATGAAATGATTGGATTTTAAAAAAGGAAGAGAGTGTTTCGAAACAGAAAGGCTGGAACCTTTGTAAATGAATCTCTACAACACTCTTCCCGAAAACATAAATAAATTTCATCATCATGATGTCAAAGTTTTTCGGAGATAGCGAATTCTCTCTTCCACCCAAATGGGAAAGGAGGAAGAGATGTTGTTCATTATCTGTAAGAATAAGTTTGTTTGAAAATTCATTCGCATTTTATGAAAAGAATTGATTTTATTAATGATTAAAAAAATTGAAATGAAAAAAAACAAATTTATGGAGGAAAAATGAAAAGTTTAGATTTTTTATCAATTATGATTGCTGCTGTTTTATGTACAGCAATTATTTTACCTGCATTCTTAAATGCAGATTGTGAAATGATGGCAATGATCGCCAAAAAAGGAAATTATATTTCTTGGGTTGAAGAAGGAATTGAAGATTGGGATGATCCATATGATTTTTTCCAATTTATGAGAGATGAATCTCATGCCGGTGGATCCCCGCCAAATGGTCCTAATGATGATGGGTATGGTGTCATTTATTACCCCGCTGATGGCTCTATGTATTTTGATGAAACCAATTATTTTAATTCTCAAAACCAAGCATGGTATAAGACAAATAGACATTACAATGGTAATTGGATTGATGACTCAACTTGGTATGGTGATCCAAATCCTCATTGGCAATGGGATGATGATGAGCCACTTGACCCTGACCCTGAAGATGGAATAATTGAACCAACAATCATGAACAATAATACAGAAGCTTCAATTGTGTTGGGTCATGATAGACAGGGCACTGGAAGTAACGGTAATCATCCATTTCGTTTACAGATCGAAACAAATGGAAAAAACTATACATTCGAACATAATGGCTATTTTATTATTTCAGAGATAAAACTGAAATTTTATAATAGGACTAACTCATTACATCAGGGTTGGTTTTATGAAGAAGGTCATGAATCAAACTGGTATGGAGAATCAGGTAGTGTCACTGATTGGATAGATAGCGAGTTATATTTCCATTACATTCTGGCAAATATTGAGGATCCAGAGGGTGCAAATGGTGATGTAATCCAGGGTATCTATAATGCTCTCAGCTATGACTTAAATCCTGAACCATATATTGAGGAAATTCTTATTGGATCAAATGAAAGATCAAATTTTATCCTTTCAGATGGTTTTAATGTTTATGCATATAGAGGTACATATTTTCCCGATTATGACATCAAATATGTAGAGAATGACACTTTCTGGGGTATGACAACAGGAACAGAAAGTGGAACTCAGATTGATAGAGACAGCTTAGCTATTTTTTCTCCTTATGGAGACATAGAGATTATTGACTTAGCTGATCCACCTGAGTTTAAATCTGGTACAATAGCTCAATCTACAACTTGGAATTCAAACGTATTGATCACCGATGATATCACTATCCCTGTAGGTGTTACACTTAATATTGATGCGGAAGCAACTTTTGCTTCTCATAGTACATTCACTGTTAACGGAACCGTGAATCTTCAAGACGATTCAGAATTTAATATCAATCACTGCTCAGAAGTTCTTGTTGAAAATGATGGACTTCTCCTTTTAAATTGGGGCAGCACTATCACAGGCTGTACGCCCACAACCTATGAAGCTACTCCTCCCGGACAGCCTGCCGGTGGCGAAGAAGCAATTCCCGGAGACCGCATCATCGCTCAAAATGGTGGGATAATTACAACAGGTGATGAACCTGGAGATGTAATTACTATCGGCTCAGGTTTACCAGAAGGTGAGGAACAATTATGGGATGGTATTTTTATTCAAAACCCGGATAACGATATAGATTATTGGTTTGTGAATTGTGATATTTCGTGGATTAATAATCTATCTATCGAAAATATCACTGAATCACCAAATCTAGCCAATCTGAACTTCTACTTAACTGATTTCACCGATGCCGGACAGATCGTGGCACGCCACGGGCACAATCTAACCATCACTGGTGAAGATGCTTCGACTCCTTGTAATATCAGCAACAATCATCTAACTCCGATAGTTGCCTATGACTCTCCTGTGTATATACAATTTGCACTCATTGAAGAAAACGGACGTGATGAATATGGGGGGCTGCTGAACTCTTCCTGTAACGGTGTTTATTTGAATTATGCATCAGGTGATCGTTCCCAAATACTTAATTCAGTTATACAAAACAATACAGGCTGCGGAATTTCAACTTATTACAATGATGTATTAATTGATGACAATACAATCCAAACTAATGAGAAGCATGGTCTATTAACGAATGAAGGCACATTTAATGATTTACAAAACACAACAATACTCAATAATGACTGTGCTGAATATGTTGGATTCCAAGTTTCGTATAATTGGCAAGGTTTGTTTAACACGATTCAGGATTTGCGCAATGCAGGTGGTAATGACCAGTATATCCTGATAGCTTATGAATGGGATTATATTGAAGAATCGATCGATGTGAGTGATAATACTATAAACCATGAAGGCAATGAAGACAGATTTTATCCCCGCTATGAAGCCTTTAAATTTGTTAATGAGCGTAGTATAAATCCTGAATCAGAACTTCTTCAAATAGCATTGGTAGAAATGAAACTCGGTAATTACTCAAATGCAGGAACAGGCTTCCAGGAGATTATTTCACAATATCCGAATAGTTATGAAGCTGCTGTAGCTATCAGAGGATTATATTTTATAGAAGGTTATACAGAACAGGATTATACTGCACTTATAGATTACATCGATGCTATTCAGGTAAGTGAAGATAGTCCGCTGTACAAAGCAAAAGAAAATGTGAAAACAAAATCTTATATGAAGGACAAAGAATACGAGATTGCAATTGAACGTCTGGAATTCATCATAAACACGTCCCAGGTACCGGATGATGTTATTATGGCAATGATCGATCAGGGTTACTGCTATATGGAACTTGCTACTTTAGGTGCACGTTTTTTACCAATTGAGTGTACCGTACAAACTGAAACTTTTGCCTCTTACCAGGCTAAAGTAAGGGAACTTGAATCGCAATTATCATTTTATCCGCAACAGGAAAATCAAGATGTTATTCCGGAAACCGGAAGTATCCTTTCGTTGGTCAACTATCCAAATCCCTTCAATCCTTCAACAATAATCTCATTCAGTTTAAATAATTCTTCTAATGTAAAACTCACAGTTTACAATGTAAAAGGTCAGAAAGTTACTACGTTAGTAGATAAGCATTTTGAAAACGGTTCACATACAGTAACCTGGAACGGTAAAAACAACAACAATAAAGCAGTTGCATCAGGAATTTATTTCTATAAAATTTCTGCAGGCAAATCATCAGCTATGAAAAAAATGTTGCTTCTCAAGTAGCATTTTGCTTTATTTGTATCATCTCGTAAAAGCCCCTCTGCTTTGTTGGAGATTTTAATCCGGCTTTTGACGGAGGGGTTTGCCTGCCGGGGCGTAGCCTTGGCGGAGACTGGGGGTGTGTTTAGATTCCTCCCGCTGTAGCGGGACGGGAATGACATTGGAGCCAAAATGATAAACAAGAAATTCTTTTTTCTTCTAATTTTACATCCTTGCCCCATAAAATCTTTCCTTTATTTTATCGGGGTTTCATTTTTAATTTTCCATTTTTCAATTGCAAACGCAATTGAAGTAGAAGGTCACATCACGGAAGACACAACCTGGTCTCCTGATAACAATCCTTATCATGTTATAGACGATGTTTTTGTGGATGATGATGTCACTTTGACCATTTTGCCGGGCACGGAAGTTAAATTCAATTCCACGATATTAACCTGCTATGATGATTTCTCGAATTTTATTTATTACAATGGCTCAAACATAGCAAAGATGTTATGGGTTGACGGTAAAGTGATAGCGGAAGGAACGGAAGATGAACCAATCATTTTTACTCGAGCCCAAGATTCCTTATATTACCATTGGGGTGTGATCTATATAACTGAAAGTGCAGATCGATGTATATTCAAGCATTGCGATTTATCCTATTCTGCCAGGATGTTAATAGTTCTGGGTATAATACCAGTTGGTGCAATCAGCACACGTAATGAAGAGGACATAATAGAGAATTGCAATTTCATTGATAATTTATGCGGTGTACATATACAATGTTATCCCCAACAAGTAATAATCAAGGATTGTGATTTTTACAATATTCAAAATCTGCATTTTAATATTGCTGGTGGTGCAGATCGGGGAATAAGAATATCGGCAGGTGCATCCGGTGAATCTGGTGTAATTCTGGTTGCAGACAACAAGTTCAATGAAACGAATATATCTTCTACATGTATGAGCATAAACAATGCTTTAACTCATGCTGTTTACAATGAGTTTAACGAAGGTGGTATAATTGCAGCAGCGGCTGTTAGCAAACCCTCATATTTTTATAAGAATGATTTTCTGGATTGCGGCGACGGATTTGAAGGAGGAGGACTTGGAGATTCATTATATATAAAGAACAACCAATTCTTCTGCGGATATAATGGAGTTGAAATACATGAAGGTTATGTGGAGATAAGTGATAATTATTTTGAAGGGTGTGATTTGTATTCAGGTTTTCATAACACTGGGAAAGCGTATAATAATATATCAAATAACGGAAATTTCCGATTACCAGGATATCTTGAGGTTTTTAATAATATTTCATTTAACGGAAATTATGTTGGTGTTGAAGTAAGTTGGAGAAATATATCATGCTATAACAACATAACTATTAATAATGATTATGCAATTGGTAGTGGTGGTACTGTCACATATAACAATTGTTTTTTTTTAGAAAATGAAGAAATAAACTATTTCCCAATTAGTGGCAATCCTCTTTTCCGAAACTGTATTATAGATTTCGAATTAGAATACCCTTTAATCGATGGCGGTGGCAATATCTGGGTGGATTCTCTGCAGGCACAATCACTTTTTGAAGATATTCAAAATGGAGATTTTCATCTTATCGAAGGCAGCCTGGCAATAGATGCCGGTTTCGATACTCTGGGTTACTATTATCCGTTCGATATGGATTATAATCATAGAGTCTGGGATGGAGATAACAATGGAACTGCAATAATAGACATCGGTCCCTATGAATATAATTCACCATCTTTGGGCGGTATCGAGGGATATACTTACAACCCCACAACCGGAGAACCTGTAGATTATGTGCTTCTGAAAATAGACAATCAACCCGGTGAATTCACTTTCTCTGATAGTATCGGAAATTTTGAATACAAATTATCTGTAGGTGTTTATGATGTTTATGCAGAACGTGTATTTTATGAGGATGTAATCCAATACGGAATCGAAGTTTTCGATGGGCAGTTCACGCAGGTACTAATTCCAATGCTTGAAACAGTGGATGTGGATGATAATGTAATTCCTAAATCCGAATTTCTAATTTCTAATTTATCTAATTTCCCAAATCCGTTTAATCCCTCAACTACGATTCAATTTGAAACCACGAATTTGCACGAATTATCACGAATTGAAATCTACAATTTGAAGGGGCAGAAGGTGAGAACACTTCATCCATTCCCAAATCCCGATTTATCGGGAGGAACGAGAAGTGTAATGTGGAACGGAACAGACGAAGACAATCAGCCAGTTTCATCAGGAATTTATTTTTACAAATTATCAGCCGGTAAAGAAACTCAGGTGAAAAAAATGTTGCTGCTAAAATAGTATCGAGTCGTAAGGAAGAATGACGATGACTCGAAGCAAAGCAACAGTCTCTACCCGTATTCATCCGAATGCGGGTAGAGATTCTTTCTCTTGACCTATGAATAACAGATTAAGAGATTTGATTAGATAAATAAATTTAACAGGTAGGTTTTATGAGATTTCTTCTTCTCCTTTTTTCTTTCTTGTCACGCCGTAGCAATATTCTTAGTACTTTTCTTTGCGTAGGCGGATTGATTTTATTCTTTAGTCTTTTTGCCTTTAATCTTTCCTCGATAGAGGTCGAAGGACATATAACTGAAGATACAACCTGGTCTCCGGATAACAACCCTTATTATGTTATAGATGATGTTTTTGTAGATGATAATGTTACTTTAACCATTCTTCCGGGAACAGAAGTAGAATTTCATTCAACTATTTTATCTTGC
>SDBT01002758.1_pt1 | contig 30776 bp, 29 predicted proteins | sample 2277101 | NCBI WGS metagenome assembly SDBT01 (sample SAMN10404973, study PRJNA504765) | marine sediment metagenome | isolation source: marine sediment core GS10_PC15, 103 cmbsf | place: Arctic Ocean: Southern Knipovich Ridge | collected 2010 | reverse complement strand
TGCCTATGTCCAATTGTAAAAGCAAACTTCTTTGAGATTGACGGTCTTTCAGTGATGTATTTCCCAATCGAAAAGTCGAAAGCAGCTAAAAGTCTATTCTTGAATTTTTCTAATTCTTCTTCTCTGTCCAGTGGGATATTCCAACGTTTGTAGAAATGCATTATTCTTGTCCTTTTACTTATCATTAGTCCTATTCCTGAAAATATTTATATATAATTAAAGGCATACATATGCACTATCAGTTCTTAAGTGTACACCTTTCCCCATTCCATCTCTACTTCCCTCATTCTCTTTCAAAAAACCATATCCCAGCAATTCCTAACCTGCCCCCGCGAAGGCGTGGGGCCTGCAATCCAATCAACGAAATACGCAATACTACATACCATATACGAATCAATTTCTCCGGCCAATCATCCAGTTAATTGCCCATCAGGCCACCATCCTTATAACCCCAATCCCCCAAAATAACAACCAAAATGTACGAAAAAATCCCCAAAATCAGCCCAATATCCAGCATCCAGAATCGAGTATCCAGTATCCACGTTTTGTACATTTTAGCTTGGTGCATTTGAATTTGTTTAGGATTCGCTTGCGTCCCGACACATCGGGGTAGAGATTAGAATTTAGAATTTCTGTAAATCTACAGATTTACAGCTTGACAACCAACACAAGATTGTGTTAAATGAACATCAAACTAAATATAGATGTAACATATAAACGAAAATGGCGGAAAAAGACAGATATACAAGGCGGATAAAAGAATGGATTCCAAAAAAAACAATATATTCAGTCTCGGCCAAAGGCCGAATCTACAAATAATCAATAATCAATTATCAATAATCAATGTAAAGGCGAACCCAATTTCAACCGTCCCCGTAGGCGATTCCGGCGTGATATATGCTAAAAAAATTACGAAAAATTACGAAATCTTCCAAAATAATCCAAAAATTTACTCTCAAAAAGTGTATATTTCTCATCACTTTTTCCACTCTTTTCCCTTCTTTTTCTATTACTTTTACGCGCTTTTCTGCACTTTTCTTAACTTTTTTCAACTTTTGGACCAAAGCACACAGAACTCCATGCACAACAAAGACTTACATAACTTTTTCACACCAGATATCACGCATCGAGCATCAAGAATCGAGCATCGAAAAAATGCAAAACGAACCCAATTCCAACCAGCGACATACGCAATACGATATACGCAATACGAGATCATTTATGCAAAACAAACCCAATTTCACACAGAAATATATCCCGCCGAGATCCCGACACATCGGGATAAACTACGACCGTGGGTATTTAGAGGAAAGTAAACACGTAAAAAGTGATTGGTAAGGATTACGTTTTGTATTAAAATATTGCTTATGAATCACGTAGAGCGTTTTCGAGCTGTGATGGACTTTAAGGCTGTTGACCGTTTGCCTCGGTGGGAATGGGCTATGTGGTGGGACCAGACTATCGAGCGGTGGCATAGGGAAGGGTTGCCGTCTGATTTGAAATTCAATGATGTTTTCGGGATATCGGAGTATTTCGGGCTCGATCCTTATATGCAGTTCTGGTTTAGTACTACAGAGGCTACTATTGAGGCTACTCAGCACCATGTCGAGGGTGTGGTTGCTGATATGGATGACTATCTTAGGATCAAGTCTCGATTGTATCCGGACCATAGCCAGGCTATTGAATCGATGCGTCCCTGGGCACGGAAGCAGGCAAGCGGTGACGCGGTAGTCTGGGCTACGCTCGAAGGCTTCTTCTGGTTTCCTCGGACACTGATGGATATTGAAAAACTCGGCTATGCGTTTTACGATCAGAAGGAACTTGTTCATGCGATAAACGAGGATCTGCTGGAGTTCAATCTTAAATTAGTAAAGCAGATGAGTAAAAGTTGTGTTCCGACTTTCATGACATTTGCCGAAGATATGAGCTACAATCATGGTCCTATGATTTCCAAAGAGATATTCGATGAATTCCTTGCCCCGTATTACCAAAAGCTGATCCCATTTTTGAAGGAGTTGGACATTATCCCCATAGTCGATACCGATGGCGATGTTACAGAGTTGGTTCCGTGGCTTGAAGAAGTTGGAATTTTAGGTGTGTTGCCGCTGGAGCGTCAGGCTGGAGTGGACGGTATGCTGTTGCGGGAGAAGTTTCCAAAACTAAGGATGGTTGGTCACTTTAATAAGTTGGTGATGAACCAGGGCCCCCAGGCAATCCGCAGTGAATTTGAACGGCTTAGTCCTCTGATGAAGACCGGGGGTTTTATTCTCAGCGTTGACCATCAAACTCCTCCCGGCGTTTCGCTCGATGAATATCGTAATTTTTTGCAACTGTTTGAAGAGTACAGCGTAAGTGCGGTAAAGAATTGAGTTCCCTGCCTAAAAAGCCAAACAGCATGGGCAAGCAAGTTGCCCATCCTACAAAACTGTTTGAAGAGTACAGCGTAAGTGCGGTAAAGAATTGAGATTCTTCGCTGCGCTCAGAATGACAAATAGTATCTTTTCAACAGAGCAAATTGATTCCCGGCGCGCACGGGACCGTGGGTATTGGTTTGGATCGTCCCCTGAGGGGCGTGCTTTTGGTGAGGTTTTTTTATGGTTTGTATCTTTTGAGTTTGTTTTGGGTTAGGGACTGTTGTAGCCAGTCCACGATAACTTGTTTGCATTTGTATTGTTCGGGGTCGGTTAGTTTTTGTGGGTTTACTGGTCCGAGTCCGGCTATGATTTTTCCGAAGCTGTCGCTTTCGATGACGTAGATTTTGCCGTTTTCGTGCTGCCAGAAGCCTTTTGCAGTGCTCATAGCGGTTCCCCTTATCGGATCGGCGGGTGTGGTCTATTTAAATTATACGAAATGTTTGTTTATATGGTTAATAGCGGGTTTTTTAGCTTGACTTTGGGGCCGGTAATATTGTAGAATACTTTGAGTAAATCGTTGTTTTTCGAGCTTGGAGGAGTGTCGAACGGATTCAACTCTACCGGGGCGATATGAAAAACATTTCAATGGGATGATTTGTCCCTGTTATTTGCCAGTGCGTTAGTGGTTTTATCGGTTGTATGGGCTTTTTAACCGTTTTATTAAATCCGCAGTAGTTAGCGCATCTGGCAAATCAAAGTATTGCTTACACCCAACGAAGGGCTATCGGCGTTTTTGCGTGGGTGAGTCCTATAAAACAATCTGTTTTGCCTTATAGTATAGAGATCGCTTTATGGAATTTGGACAGGGGAGGGCGATGAGACGAAGGCTTTTTGTTTTGGCCTTTCTTGTTTGCCTGATATTAACGGGTGATTTTGTATTTGGTGCCACATGGGTTGGTAATTATCCGTGGGGTCCTCTTTGGAATATGTCTGAGAACTGGGATCCGATTGGGGTTCCTGGTCCATACGAGGCGGTTTATATTAATCCGCCTCCTGAACAAGGTCCTGTTATCGACTATGATGCGGAAGTTGGTAATATTTACGGTCCTCGTTTCGATTCTGACAGTAACCAGGCGATGTATATTTTTTACGGTATTGTTACTGTCAACGGCAACTGGGAGTTTGGCGATAACGGTAGCGGGACATCTTTTGTAACAATCTATGGTGAACCTGATGTAACGGTTGCCGGTGAGATTCGTCAGCGTCAGGGTCGAGCGGAGGTTACTATCAGTGATAGTGCGAGTCTTAACGTTGGTTCGAGTTTAATTCTTGCAGATTCTGGTTTTGCGAGTCTGGAGATCAGCGGAGAGCCTACCGTTGTGATTGGGTCCGATCTTGGTGGAGGTAAGAACATTGGTAGCTGGTTTGAGTCTTATATCAGCGGCGGTGATGTTTCGGTAGGTGGAAGTTTTCTGATCGGTACGAATGGCAGTGGTGTGATTGATATTTCCGACGGTAATGTTAGCTGCGGTTATTTGCGGCTCGATGTTTTCTCCGGGGAATCAGCGGCCGAGTTGAATATCAGCGGCGGTCGTGTTGATGTGAACGATGAGCTTTCGCTTTGCAATGGTAGCGGTACTGCCATGATGAATGTCAGCGGTGGAGAACTCAACGTTGGCGATCTGGTTATGGCCGACGGTGACGGCAATTCGATTATCAATATGATCGGTGGTACGGTTGTAGTGGAGGGTGAATTATCTGTTCCTGAATCGGTTGACGGCAATGGTGTTATTAACCTGGGGGATGGATTGATTGTATGTGGATCATTTACTCATGGTGGGGCTTATCTGCTGGATGTGAATGATGGGGTATTGATTATCGATGGCGATGCCAATTCGGCGATCTTAGCGGATGTGAACGACGGTTATATTACAGCAGCAGTCGATAAGAACAGCGTGATGGTCGATTATAATAATATCAATCCCGGCAAGACGACGGTTTGGGCAGCACCGCATTTTGAATTGGTTCCTGATGTTGTCGGTTTTGATCGGGGTGCGGTACAATCTGTTCTTTCGCAAAGCGGATTTGCTATCGGGATAGTTGTTGAGGAATATAATGATGTAAAAGCGGCTGATGAAGTGATGGGGCAGGATCCTAATGCCGGTGATGTTCTTGCAATGGGATCATCGGTGAATCTTTTGATTTCGTTAGGCCAGCCTATAGTTCCCGATGTTCGTGGTATGTTGTTGGCCGATGCGAATACTGCAATTGAAGCGGTGGATCAACTTACTGTCGGTTTGGTGACATACGGTTATAGTGACACGGTGGCGGCGGGAGATGTTATCAGCCAATTGCCGATGGGCGGGGTTCGGGTACCGATAGGATCGAGTATTGATCTTGTTATATCATTGGGTATGCCGATTGTCCCTTATGTTACGGGCGAGACTGAAGCGGACGCGATTACGGGTGTCGAACATGTCTATAGTCTTAGCGCGACAGTAAGCTATGAATATCATAATGAGGTCGCGGCGGGTTTTGTTAGTAGCCAGGATCCTGTGGGTGGGACTCCGGTTTTGATCAGTTCAGTTGTTAGTCTGGTGGTGTCACTTGGTCAGCCAATTGTTCCGGATTTAACCGGTATGACGCAGGGCGAAGCTGCTGTGGCGCTTGGGCCGTTCTTATTGGTGGTCGGTAGTGTGGGCTTTTCGTACAGTGACTCTATTGCCGGGGGTTTGGTTATGAGTCAATCGCCTGCGGGCGGGACGGCGGTTCCTATCGGATCTGGTATTAATTTGTCGGTTTCACGGGGGCGTCCCTCGGTGCCTGATGTTGTCGGTTTGGAATTGTCCGCGGCGACTGTTGCGGTCGAAGGGATCGATAATCTTGTCGTTGGTGATGCGGTTTTACAGTACAGTGACAGTGTTGGTTCGGGTGTTGTTATTAGTCAGAATCCGGTTGGTGGTAGTTTGGTTTTGATCGGTACTGGTGTTGAACTGACGGTATCGTTGGGACCGCCGGTGGTTGTGAATGTTGTCGGGCTAAGCGAGGGGGCGGCGGTTGGTGCTATCGAAGCGGTTGACAGTCTTACGTCGTCGGTTAGTTATGAATATAATAACGATGTTGCTGTGGATAATGTTATTAGCCAGAATCCTGTCGGGGGGACTTCTGTTTCGATTGGTTCGGTTGTCAATTTGGTGGTGTCACTCGGTCGGCCTATTGTACCGGATTTAGCTGGTATGACGGAAGGCGAAGCTGCTGCAGCACTTGGGCCGGTCTTATTAGTGGTTGGTAGTGTGGACTTTTCGTATAGTGACTCGGTGGCTGCCGATTTGGTGATAAGTCAATCGCCTGTGAGCGGGACGGCAGTAGCTATCGGTTCAGGTGTTGATTTGGTGGTTTCACTGGGTCGTCCCGAAGTGCCCGATGTTGTTGGCTTGGAATTGTCCCCGGCAACTGTTGCGGTTGAAGGGATTGATAATCTTGTCGTCGGTGATGTGGTTTGGCAATACAGTGACAGTGTTAGTTCGGGTATTGTTATAAGTCAGAATCCGGTTGGTGGTTCTTTAGTTTTAATTGGTACGCCGGTTGAACTGACAGTTTCATTAGGTCGTCCTGTTGTACCTGATGTTGTTGGTCAAAGCGAGGCAACTGGAGTTAGTGAGATTGAGTCGATAGACAGCCTGACAGTGTCGTTGAGTTATGAATTTCATAACGATATTGCCGGCGGTATAGTAATCAGCCAAGGGCCTGTTGGTGGCGCCGAGGTTGATATCGGTACTATTGTTGAGTTAGTGATATCATTGGATCGTCCAGTTGTTGTCGATGTTGTCGGGATGCTCGAGTCGGACGCGATTGAAGCGATTGAGGAGATCGATAATTTAAGTGTATCGGTTGGTTATGCTTACGATAATGTTGTTGCCGCTGGTAGTGTTGTGAGTCAGGTTCCTGTCGATGGAAGTTCAGTAGAGATAGGTTCCGAAGTTGGTATTGTTGTTTCCTTAGGTCGCCCTGTTGTTGTTGATGTTGTCGGTTCGACTGAATCCGCGGCGGCTTTGGCGATAGAAACGGTCGATAATCTTGGTACTATAGTTACATACGAGTACGATAACGGAATCGCGGCTGGCGTTGTTATAAGCCAGTTGCCAGTTGGCGGTAGTGTTGTTGATATCGGTACGGTTGTGACGCTTGTGGTGTCACTGGGTCGCCCTTTAGTTCCATTAGTAATCGAGATGTCCGAGTCTGAAGCTATTGGAGTAATAGAGTCGGTCGATAATCTTCAAGCCTCGGTAAGCTATGATTATCACGATAGTATTGCTGCCGGATCAGTGATAGGTCAGTTTCCACTTGCGGGTACTGAAGTTACTATCGGTACAACAGTTAATGTAATTGTTTCATTGGGTCGTCCTGTTATACCGGATGTCGTTGGTCAGTCCCGTACGGACGCGATATTGGCCATACGAGGAGTCGGTCGCTATTATGCCGAAGTGCACTATGCTTATCATTATAGCGTTTTAGCCGATATTGTAATCAGCCAGGATCCGGTTGGTGGTGTTGATGCTAACGTTGGAACAGTAGTTTCTCTTCAAGTTTCTGCCGGAGGTGCATCTGAGATGGTTCTTGGAGGTTATCGTCTTGTAGAACTTCAAAACGACGATGGCGGTTGGGACAAGCCGTTGAGTGACGGTAATCCTTATACCGGAAGTGATCCTTATGACTTTACATGGGCGGCTCTTGGTTTGAGCCAGGCGTATCTTTTCAGTCGTCAGAGCGATGATCCTAATCTTCGTGCTGGTCTGGAGAAGGCAAGTTCATATTTGCTTAGCAAGGAATATACATTTACCGTTGGTGACGGTTATCTTGCAGTAGAACTTGATCGTATATTCGGAGGCAGCGTTCATAGGGACTATGTTAAACTCAGTTTTTACGACAAACTTGCCGCTGGTACTTACGCGGATTCCCGTAGCGGAGAATTCGATCTCGATACGAGCGAGTATGTAGGTACAATTCGTAATTTTTACAGTGAGAATTTTGAGTGTTTAGCTGCCTGGGAGCTTGGTGTCGGAGTTTATAGCGCTCGAGTTTTGGGTGTTGATACTTCGGAGTGGGTTGGGGGTCTTAAGGAAGAGATTGATGAATTGGAAGGAAGCGATTTTTACGCTGTATTAGGTCTTACCGGAGCGGTTCTTGGTTTGTCGAGTGTCGATGAGGATTACGATCCGGTTTCTGGTGAACATGCAGGTGCGTCGAGCCTGGAGGATCTTGCATCAATTCTTGCGGCTTTTCAGCTTAGCAGTGGAGGTTTTACGTGGAGCAAGTGGTACAGGGTGATTGGATACGATGAGTCAATTGAGGAGACGGTTTTTGGTTTGATGGCATTGAATGAGTTTGACAGGGTAGGTTATCTCGATGTGATTAGAGATGCTGAGGATTATATTCAGAGCGTCGTACTTGGTAGCGGGGGATGGGAAAATTTAAGTGGTAATGGCGAGGAAAACCGTATAACCGGAGAGGCGGTGATGGGGCTTGCTACGACGCTGGCAGTGATAGGCGATTTTGACGGTGACGCGGATGTTGATATGTTTGATTTTGCTTATCTTGGTTTGGCGTGGATGAGTGAACCAGGTGATAGCAACTGGAATGCGGATTGCGATATTTCTGAATTGCACGATTTGATCATTAACTTTGAGGATCTTGGCGCGTTTTTGGATAACTGGCTTGTTAGGGCGAAATAGATTTAAGTTGTAAATACATATGCTTTCCTGCATGTGCACTCCTTCTTCGAATCCTGCCAATGAAGTTTGTTGGGTTTTTTCACAGGTCCGTTTTGCGTCGTTTTTTTGATATTGATTAAAAATAGTTTGTTTTGGCGAGAGCAGGGGGCTGTTTTTTGCGTATATGGAATAGGTAGAAAGGCAGGTAGTATATGTATAGTTTACCTATGAAAAAATGGTTCCACGATGCCCATTTTCCTGTTTTTCATGATACAGGCCATCGGATTATGCACTTGATTAGTAATGAGCGTTTCTGGCTTTATGCCATGGTTGTTACACTTTTGGCTCTTCTGATAGCATTTATGTTATTAGGGATGTTTATGGGTGTTTCAGGTGGTGAGACGAGGCCTGTTTATCCAATTCTATATTATCCTTGATTTGGGCATTTGAGTGTTGTTTAGGCGTGCAACGAGGGAGGTTAAGGGGTGTTTTTCTGTATTTATTTTCCTAAAGCCTTTGTTGCAGTTAGTATTGCCAACATTGCGAGCAGCACCAGTGCAGCCCTTATTATTCTCATGGATTTTGTTTTTGGCTGGATTCTGTTCCAGATGAATATCCATGCGAGCAGTACTAATGATACACGCCAGAAGAATGAAATCATATCAGCAAACATATTGGCATTATATCCTATTTTAACAGGCCAAGTCAAGCTCAAAGCTCCCATATTAACATAGAATTCGTGAAATTATCGGAATTTGTCATAATTCTGTGATGTAAGCATTTTGGCATGATTTATAAGGATTTTGGTATTTTTTGGTTTATGAGTGAAAAAAAGGGATTTATTTTGGATTTCTTTTGAGCATCGTTTTTGGGCTTTAATCGGGGTTTTGTTTTGCTTGGGGTAGTTGTCTTTTTTTTAGTAACTGGGGTTTTTTAATACTGGTATGTACGTTTTTTGTTGATAACTGTTTTTTAACGGCTCAGGTGTTGTTTTGTTCATATCATGGTTAAAAAGGATATTTTTGTGCTGCAAATATTAAAGGAATTTTCGTGGATGGGTCGAATATATGCCAGATGTAATTAGAAATGAAAGTTTAATATTTTATTTTAGGAGAAGTTGTTATGCATATTTTGGAAAACGCAAAAAGGTGGATTGCCGAGATCACAGAGATTGCACTGTTGATTGTTGCCCTGGGGATTGTGGCTGAGATTCTTTTTGGCAGCGGTTCGTTCTTTGGTATCAACGTAGTTGCAAATCTCACAGGGCTAATAAGCTCACTCGGTGATAACGGAGTGGTTGGGCTTATCGCTCTTGGTGTTATTATTTACCTGTTTAACAAGCGGCAGGTAGTTGCACAGCAGCACCAGCAGTAATATTGCAAGTTTTGGTCGTACTCAGAAAGTCGTTGTTTTTTGCGTTATGGAGTAGGGTTACGACGTCTTTTTGAGTACGGCATTTTTATCGTATGTCGTATATCGTATATCGTATTGGGAATCAGTTCTGGTTCGCCGGGGCTTCGCTTTGTTCAGCATGGTCAAGCAAGTTGCCCATCCTACGATCATTCCTTAATATCTCCAAGAAGGTGGCGGTAATCGTTTTTTTTGATTAATAAAAAAAGTGTTGCCCGCGTTTCCGACCGAGTCGAATCATTTCTATTTGCATCCTTGCGTTATAACCTGGCAGCACAAAAAAATTCCTGATCCTTCAGGCAATCATAATAAATTGTCGCCTGTTTGGGGCGCCAAAGTCAAGTATTACTTCGGCGCCCCTTGTCAGGCGTTGTCCGTGTTTATCATACTGTGCTTAAAGGTTATGTTCCTTTGAGCCAGTTTGCGGCAAAAATGGCAAAGTCTAAGAAGTCATTGTCGCAGTCTCCGTCGAGATCGCCAACCGGACATGGCGAAGAGCTGCTGATGACCGGTACGGCGAGCCATGGACAGTACTCGGCGTTTTCTTCGCTGACGTTATCGCCCTGTCCGTCGGCATTCTTGACCACGTCGACACTATGGCATGTTACGCCATCTGTCTCCGTGGTGCCGTTAGGATCCTGTGGTCCACTTTCATGTCCCCAGAAGTTGTATGTTGCATCGAGATCGACGGTCGAATCATCTGAGGCGGCCCCACTGAAGACACCGATGTTCCGGTTGTTGACAATGGTGTTGAACCTGACGCTTGAAGCCGAACTCTTTGCGATATAAGCTCCATCGTAGTTGTCGTGTATGAAGTTGTCTTCGACGGTTACAGCCGAATCAGCTTCAGCTCCGTATGCGAGCCATCCGTTGACATAAACACCGGCTGAGCCCCAAGTTGGTGCCGGATCAAAGGTGTTGTCGCAGTTGTAAATCTCGTTTCGTCTGATGATGGCCTGAGAAGCGGTAGCGGGATCATCGGTTCCTGACATGCCTTCTACTTCGATACCGTAGTTGACCTGTCCCTCGCCGTTATAGACCTGGCCTGCAATCTCGTTTTCGAGTATTTCGACGGAGGTTCCGTTATAAACGAGGATGCCTATTCTACCGAAGTTTTCGAGGAGGCTTCCTTCGACGGTCATTACAGAGCCGTCCCAGATGCCGATGGCAGTGCTAGACATATCACCGCTGGTATTGGGCGAAACAGTGCAATCGCTAATAGTGCCTGTGGAGTTCTGCCAGATGACACCGTAATTCTTGGCGTTTATGGTGCCCAGGCCGAGACCCTGTATGTCGAGTTCGTTAAGGACTATGTTGGTTGAATCCTTTACGAAGACGACGCAGTCTCTGGCTCCGTACGAAGTTGTAACAGACTGTACACCCTGTACGACGGGATTGCTTCCTGCGGAAATCGTCAGGTCGTTCCTTCCATCAATAATGAACGGGGCGTAGTTTCCGTTTGCAACACTGATGCTGTTGCCGTCTGTGGCGGCATCGATAGCTTTTTGAATCGTGTCGAATGCATTGAGGCCTATGTAGTATGCTGTTCCATCGACATCAACAGTTGCCCAGTCGGGCTTACCCACCCAGTCGTCGTTGACGACTAAATCAGACGCCGACGATGGCGCTATGTCTCCACAGTCATCACTTAGCAACCATGGGAAGAAATCAACACTACCATAGACAGCATCACCGGAGCCGCCGCCATCGCCGCTGGGTCCGTTGACATCGCCCCACCAGTTGTTCTCGACATTGAGGGTTCCGGCAGTGACTGTCGGATGGACTTTGATACCAAAATCGGTGTTTCCGGTGATGGTATTACAGTAGATGGCACCACCCGGAACGGGGAATTCATCGAGGCCGTAGATCATAATCCCCTGGAAGTTATTGGTGATTTTATTATTGTTGACATCAAGAGTATCGATATCCCAGAGTTGGAAAGCCTGTCCTTCGCCATACTCGCCCTCGGCGACGCCGTTTACATCGTTATTGTAGATGTTTGCCTGTACTGTTCGATTAATCTCGAGAGCAGCCCACTGTTGGCCCTGCTCTGCGTTGTTGTCGCCGATGTTGTTGAAGGTGTTTCCGTAGGCGTTTACGGCATCGGTACGGTCTGTAGAGAGTCCTCTAAAGACAATGGAACCGTTGCAGTGATGAACATTGTTGTTTGCGAATGTTACGGTTCCCATAGCGGAGCCGTCGCCTCCGCTACCGCTTCTGCTGTCGAGTACGGACCATGCGAGGACGTTCTTGACCTCACAGTTTGTGATGGTGACATCTCCTTCAAGCTGTCCTCCTGAGAGGCCGTGTCTGTCGGCAATGTTTTCGCCGTCAATGACACAGTTGTCTATTGTCAAGTCAATGACAGGTCCAAACATACGAATCACACTGTTTTGGCCTGCTACAGTTCCTGAGAGTTCAAAATTCTGCAACGTAAATCCTGTCAAGCCACTGGCTAATGCAACACCGCCGGTAATGGAGGGCATCGAGCCCAGATTGCCAATTAAGCTGAGGTTATTGACATTTATGGTGACCGACTCAGGATATGCAATAGGATCGGCAGTTATCTCGTCACCATCAATTGCCTCGTCGATAGCAGCCTGAATGGTATAGTAGCGAATGTCCTGGTCTACATTGTAGACTGGTTCGTCATACTCTACGCATTCTGGAGTCATCTCAATACAATTGTAGTATGGGCTGTAATCAACATATTCAGAGACCTCATCGCCGGAGCCTTGTCCTACAGGGCCGGGCCCGGAGGCATCTCCCCACCAGTTGTATGTCGCATCAAGTGTAGCGCTGGTATCGTCATTCTGGACGCCAACATTGCCACCGTCCAACTTGTTTCCATTAACGGTGGTTGTCGCGGCCTGGCTTCGAACTTGGATATCAATGTCATGATTGGTAAAGGTGTTACCGGAGACCTCAATACCGTTGCCAGGCAACGTATCGTCCAGCCGTAGACCAATGGATTGGCCCGCTGCGCCGTCGCCGCTATTGCTGATTGTGTTGTCCAGCAACTTAAACGCAAAAGTTGCACCGGATGCATTGACACTTCCTTCAGCATAGACACCACCATAGGCATCTCCGACATTACCCACGCCGTTGAAGCTATAAAGGTTGTTATTGTTAATGGTGTTGCCCTGAACTGTAATATCAGCTGGATGCTAGAGTGTAATCCCAGAGTTCCAGTTATCGTAGATGTTGTTACCGATTACGATGTTGTTTATACCGCCGATGCACAAAATGCCATTGTTCATATTGTCATACGATTCATTGTCATGGACGTTGCAGTCGGAGCATCCGCTGTCGCCATTGTAAGTGGACGCGGCTAAGTAGATACCGGACTCAATATTTCCATAGGATTCGTTGTGATGTATGTTTCCGTTGGTCCCATCCTGAAAGCGGATACCTCTTGCGTTTTCATAAACAGTGCAATGAGCAATTTCCGTGCTGGTTGAGCTTTGGATACGTATTGCTCCGCCGTTGGTCGTGTGACTACCGGCCCAGATATCGGCTGCATTGCTCTGAGTGGGCGGACCGTCATACGGGTATCCATCGTAGCCGTTGTGATAGAGTGTGCAGTGAAGGACGCTCACATTTCCGGCGCTGGAGCGAATGCCGTAGTCGCCGTTGCGGATGGTAAGTTCTTGAAATGTTATATCTTTTCCGGGAGCGTTGACTGTGAAGACATTTTTTCCTGCGACAGGCCCACTAGCGTCGGCCTGAATGATCACGCCAGCTTCACTCTCACCGACGATGGTCATATTCTTGGCGTTGGAATCGGAGATTTCCACAGTCTCGGTAGTATATAATCCGTCGCCTATCCAAATTTCACCTCCTTCAATGACGTACTTAACTGCTTTCTGTAGAGTACTGCAGAGCAACCAAGTGTCCTCCTCCGGGTATTCCGCATATATATAGGGTTCGCCGGGACCAGGCGACAACACACCAGCGGAACCATCTCCCGCACTTACTGGGGATGGAGCCGGCACAGAGGGACTTGTATTGCTGAACATGATGGCAATTGTAAACATTACAATTAGCTTTTTCATTTTCTTTGTTCTCCTTTTAAAAAGGTTTTTTTGCTGCGGACCGTCCGCAGCAGATTTAGTTTGCGCACAACAAATTCCTTGTATCAAGTTTTCGTTTTTTTCATAGGCATACTCCTTTCTGTCGGTTGAGAGACTGTCCATAGCAACCAACGCGAAGCCTTTTAGATGTGTTGACAGAAAGGGCGATTTTTCATTTTAGATGGATGTTTTTTAAACGTAATCGCCCGATACATCAGATTGAACCAAATCCTGACTTTTCTGTCATCCTTCCTACCTGTCGTTTTTCTCCGTCTCCACTTTCGCTGATTCGCAAATACTGGCGAAAAAGCGGTGGGTGTGGCTTCGGCACAGTAACAATATTTTATTAATAACAGCGGTGGAAGAAATATAACTCCATTCGTCCACGGTATCACCTTGATATTATTAGAGGCCAAAGCGGTGAAAAGTTAAGTGGAAAATTTTAAATATCCGTAATATTACGGGTGCATTTTGGGTTTTTATAGGACGATAGCCTTCAGGGCTCTATATAGAGGGTTTTTAGGAATTGCAAACGGAGATTGGTAATTTGAGGTTTTGTGTTATTTTTTTGTCAATAGTGCAAGAATTCGCGTTTTTTGGATTGTTACGTAAGCGTTTGTCGCAAAAGAGGTTATGATCGCCAAGGTTTGATATATGCTAAATATACAAATATCTTTACAATAATAACGCATAAAAGGCTTGACAAAGATCATATTTCTATTAAGATAACAATAAGTTAGTTAGATAGTTAACATACTAAATAATATAATAGATGGTGATGAGCAATGCTTTTATGTGAGGTGGTGAGTTGGAGAAGCGGTTGTTTTGTTTATTTGGCTTCGGAGGTTATGTTGGTATGTTCGAGGAGGATGTTCGATGAAAGCTGTTTATGTAAATACGGGAATGAGTACATTCGAGTCTCGGATAGAGTGTCGCAACAAGCTTGATTTGTTGCGAAGCCGTGTATGTCTTCTTCGTGGTCGAGATCGTCTTTGGATGACGATGTATCTTGAGAACGGTATCCCTATTTACCAGATGGCTCGGATGTGCGGTAAGAATCCATCGACGGTACAACGTCGAATATGTAAGGTGACGAAGCGTTTGCTTGAGGGCACGTATATCAAGTGCCTTCGTATTCGAGATCGATTTAGTAAAAGGGAGATGGTTATTGCCCGGGAACACTTTCTTTACGGTCTTTCGTACAAAAAGATAGCCAGGAGGCATTGCACGAGCCGTTATAATGTTGATAAGACGATCAGGGGGATACTTGGCGTGCTGGAAGGAAATGAGTAGATTTTCGATCCATTCGGCTTGGCTCGATGCCGGGAAATCCAAGACACAGATTAACTTGGAGCAGCATAGCCGCAACCAAATATGCAGCAGATATTTGCAGGATTTTTGAAATGTTAGAGGCGGGGATAATTTTGAGTTTTTAATTTTGAATTTTTAGTTGCGGAATCGCCACACCGTAGCGGGTCTGCGACTTTGGCGATGTTGTTTTAGAATTGGTGCGATACATCTGGCCCTACGATTGGTCGTGATTTTTGGCTTGATAGTGAAGAAGTTTCTTGCTCGTTGGTTTTGAGATAAGTTGTTTTATTGTAAATAGTTATGGCATTAACTTTATAAAAACGCGCATAAAAAACAAGGAGTTGAAAGATTGTATTACGGATATTTGGTTGATTGTTCCTGGGATTGGGGTTATAAAGATGGTGGCCTTATGGGAAATTAATTGGATGATTGGCCGGAGAAATTTGTTCGGATTGCGTATTTAGTATTGCGTATGTCGTAGATTGGATTGCAGGCCCCACGCCTTCGCGGGGGCAGGTTAGGAATTACTGGGATATGGTTTTTTGAAAGAGATGGTGGGAAGTAGAATGGACGAAAAAAGTACTGGTTAACTTTAATTTACATAAACTTTCCGAATGAGGCGAAGGAAGACATATCATGAGGAAGAATCTAATATTAGTGGCAGTAAGTCTTTTGGTTTGTTCGGTAATAGCGTTGTTAGTTGTACTATCGCAAAACTCGATCATGAGTCTTACCGATGCCGAGCTGCAGACTGAAAAGTTTAAAAATGAGATTTCAGTGGATATTGATGATGAACTGCGCGAAAGGATAAGCGGCTTAATTGATGATCTTTCTCGATACGACGAATATGATATTGAAACCAGTGGAATTAAGCTTAGCGTGGCAATGCAGGCGAGTTTGGATCTACGTAAGATGGGAAGGGAGGTGATTGCACCTCTAATAGACGCGGCGGCGGAGTACCCGGATAAATGGGTGCGATTGAATTCTTTAGGAACTATTTATGCTCTGGCGGAAAAAGACAAAGGCAGGGGCATTCTTGATTATTTTCCCATAGTCGTGCGAGGAATGTATGACAGAGACAAAAACGTCAGGCAGGTTGCAGTTGCTCACATTGGCCATATGGCACGACGTTTCTATAAGCGAGAACCACAGAAATACAAACGGGTCATACCTTATGTGATGAAAGCACTCGAAGACAGGCAGGAAGTTGTGTGTTCAATGGCAGCAGCAATACTGTACGACACAGGGCAAAGGCATTTAATACCCAAGGAGCTACTTAACACTGTGAGCCCAACGGAAAATTCTGAGTCTGCAGGTAATATCATTAGCGGGGTGTGAGAAGATCAGGATTATGAAGTTGAGGATGATAAAGATTGACAGCATGAGCAGGGCCTTCGACTATATTCAAGGCAGGAAAGTTGTCTTGGAGTTTGTTAAGCGTCCTGCTGTACTTGATGTTCTTGATTTGGAGAAAATGCTTCGAAAGCTGGTTGATTTTATACGCAAATCAAACGACCTTTAGCATATTGTTAGCTGTATAATAAGATACGATAAGAGAATTTATAGATGGATACTCATTCGATGGAAAAAGCTGATGTAGAAACACAATGCTCGAACTCCGAACGGAGTTATAAAGGTGTTTTGAAAACCAAGATTCTGGGGATTTGCCTGATTGTTTTCTTTGGAATTGCTTCGATTATAACAATTCTGGCTTTCTTCATCACCGACAGTAGTGGTACTTTTCCGATCTCCACCCTTAAACTCTTTCTTGCAACCATAATTAATTTGGCGTTTGTCATAGGTGGTATCGGCGTTCTTAAAATCTGCAGATGGGGACTATGGGTTACTGTGAGTTTATGTGGAGTTAGCATTGTTAATATACTTTGGGAAATTGCAACTACACTAACGCCTGAAACAGCCACAAAGGAATTAGAATTAGTAGTATATGTCGTTGCCGGTTTCTACCTTGCTATTGCTTTCTTGCTTACCACTGATTCATCGCGTAAGTTATTTCGTGAGATGTATACTGCCAGGCAGAGAGAAGATAGCAAAATAGCAGATAACCAGAGCGTAAAAACGATAACCGATTCCAATATAAGAGGCTTAGGAAAAGGAGGTTTATAAATGGGATTGAGTCTTAGTGTTGGGATATTGGTTGAGCTGAAGAAGTGGGATGAGGAGGGGTATGATTATCAACTGGATCAGTTTTGTAAGGTTAACAAGGCTTTAAAGAAGGCCAAGGTTGGAGAGCATTGTGAACCTGAGGATATAGCGTTCAGGGACACTTTCTCGTGTGATATGTGGGGGTACAGTGGTATTCATTATTTGAGGAGGATCGCGGCGTATATTGCGCTTGGCAAAGGATTGCCCGAACCGGGGAATGAAAATACTTACAAGGATGGGATGATTGACAGTTATGATGAGGTAGCGGCTAATTCAAATACAGGTCTTTTGAAGTCGTTGTTTAGTATGAGATTACCTAATGAGTTGGATTTTCAACATCTGATTATGCACAGCGATTGTGAAGGATATTATATTCCTTTGGATTTCGAGGATGTTTTGTTGTGTCCAAAACGGTTTAAGATTGCGGGCGCTATGTTAGGGTCAACATACAGGTTGTATGATGAATGTAAAGAATTGGCAAGGCACCTGGAATTACCTTTAGAGCTTGATTATGAAAGTGAACGACTCTTAAATGCGGGAGAAAATCAAGGTAGCGGATTAAGCAAATGGGAGAGATATGGGATTGAGTCATTTACGTGTCTTCGATTGTTGCGGGCATGTGAGGCGTCGCTCAAATATAAAGGGGCTATAGTGTTCGGTTGATTGTAGAAAACCGCATGGGCAAACAAGTTGCGCATCCTATAAAGCTGAAGGCGGTATGTTTGAGCATTAGATCCGGTGAACAGTCGAGCATTTGAAGTGGTTCCCCGCCTAATACATGCGGGGACAGGTGTAATTCGCATCAAACGTGCAAAGGGTTGTTTGGGAAATTTCATTATTTTGAAAAATTTTATGTTGTTTGTGGGTAAGGGTTTACGTCAATTCTTTTTAACAAAATTTGTTAATTTTCGAATCAAACGTGCAAACTCGTCTAATTATAGAAGGGCTCGATGGGCTGAGTGAATCGATTTTCGATTTGCAATTTTCGGTTGTCGATTTAGGTATGCGTATGTTAGTGAAATATTTGGATTGAGTTAGTGAGGGATGATGGTGGATTATATTATTTCTAAGCGGTTTGGGTGGGATGGTTTTGTTAGTGAGAAGGTTGCAGGTGTTATGCGTATGTTCGGGCTTAGTGTCGATCTTATGAGTGAGCGTGCGGTTGAGCATTGCTGCAATGTTCGGATTATTCGTGGTGATGTTGTTTATATAACTGGGCCTTCTGGTGCTGGTAAGAGCGTTCTTCTTCGGGAGCTGGAGAAGGAGTTCGATGTTAGTGAGCGAGTGAATCTTGACGAGATCGAGCTTTGTGATGGTCGAGCGGTGATCGATTGTTTTGATGGCGATTTATTGGAGGGGCTTGGATTTTTGAGTGCGGCGGGGCTTAGCGATGCTTTTTGTGTTTTGAATGAGCCGGTTCGTCTTAGCGAGGGAGAGCAGTTTCGGTTTCGGTTGGCGATGGCATTGGCATCGGGTAAGAAGGTTATATTTGCGGATGAGTTTTGTTCGAATCTTGATCGGATATCGGCTTGTGTGATTTGTTACAATGTTCAAAAGTTTGCGAAGCGGCATGGTGTGACGTTTGTATTGGCATCGAGTCATGATGATGTTGTTTTGGACCTTTCGCCTGATGTTTTGGTTGTTAAGGAGCTATGCGGGGAAGCGAAGGTTACATATAAAAATAGTAGATGAGTATGTTAGTAGGTTAGTATGTTAGTAGGTTAGTAGGTTAGAGGGTTTATGGTGGATCGCGGGAGTTTGTATAATTCTGTTGAGGTTGTTGGTGGTTGTTTGTCGGATTATAATCGGTTGGCTCGATTTCATTATCGTGTTGGTCGGTTGGGTCCTTTTGTTAAGATATTTTCTTTGAAGCTTGGTCGGGAAGTTCGTGGTAGTTTTGGTGAGGATGTTGTTGGTGTTATTGTTTATAGTATGCCGAGTATCGGTAGTGAACTTCGAAATGTGGCGACGGAGGGTATATTTAGCGGATTTGATCTCAAGACACGGATCAATCTTATAAATAAGAATGTGGTTTATATAACCCGTGTGATAATCGATCCGAGGTTTCGCGGGTTGGGTCTTGCGAGTCGTCTTGTTCGCGAGACTATGGGTCAATTGGGCAGGCCGATGGTGGAGTCTGCGGCAGTGATGGGACATGTAAATCCATTTTTCGAGAAGGCTGGGATGCGGGCCTTCGAGGGGAAAAAGTCAGTGGGTAGTGTTCGTTTTGTCGAGGCTCTTAGTTCGGTTGGGATTGAGGGATCGGAGCTTGTCGATGCTGGTCTTGTTCATAAGAAGATCAATCGATTAGGTCGTGTGAAATCGGGATTTATTGAGAAGGAGTTATGTAAGTTTATCGGCAAGTATGGTAAGAGGCGGCGGATGCCGGCGTCTTTTGATCGGACGGAGTTTGTGTTGAGTAAGCTTGGTCCCCGGCCTGTTTATTATGTTTGGTTTAATCCGAAGATGAAAATGAAGAGTGTATGAGTAGATGGGTTGATGAGTGTATGAGTGGATGAGTGTATGAGTGGATGTGGCCCGAGGGGCGAATGGAGGTGTTTGGATTGGCGAAGTTAGAGGGGCAGTTAAAAAATGGGGGACGTAAGCCGGAGCTATTTCTTAACGCGATGGTGTTTTTTTTGGATGAGGATCAGTTGGGAGTTGTCGAGGATGCTTTGTCGTTTGCTTTGGGGTGTGTTGATGGTAAGACGCAGGCAGCGCGAAAGGCGAGTTGTTTGACATTAATTACAGAATGTTATATCGAGCAGCAGAAGAATAAGAAGGAAGGGTGAATTATGGCGATTCGGAAGACTTTGGTTAAGCGTCAGAAGAAAGTAATAAATGATTTGTTCAGTGGCGAGAAAGGTGAGCAGGAGGTGTTGCGTGAACATAACGTAAGTGGAGCTCTTTTCGAGCGGTGGCTTAATGATTCGTCGTTTATTTCGGCGATCAAGCTTCGAGTTCAATGGAGCGAGTTGATGTTGTTGCGGAATAAAGTACTGGCATCGGAACAGCTTGTCGTTTTGAGCAATTGCAATAGCCACGCGACTGCTCGTAAGGCGTGTCTTGATATACTCAGGATGAAAGGGGTTGTTGATATAAGTGGTGAGGGTGGTGATAAGGAGAAGTCTGAAGGTGAGCTAACGCCGGAATTGGCGGGTCGGGTTTTGGCGGCGATGGCTAGGGCTAAGCGAGGTGGTGATGCCGGGTTATAAGTATAGAAAGGGGACCGGTTATTTTCTCGGTCGGTAGTGTTTGACCGGTCCCCCTCAACGGATAGGTGAAGCTGCGGTTTCGGCGCCATCCTGTTTGAGGAGGGCGGCTGGTTGTCTTGTAGTTCTAATTAAAGTATAATCCGTTTTTCGAGGTTGCCAAATGGTTTGGTTGAGAATTATTGTACTTAAAGAGGTGGTCGGATGAGTGTTAGGGGAATGCGATTTTTAGGGTGTTTTGTTGTTTTAGCGGTGATTTTTATCGGTGGTTGCGGTGGCGGGGACGATGGGGAAATGTTTTTATTTTCGTCTTTTCGGGGTGAGCGTGAGGGATTGTATCTGGCGTATAGTGAAGATATTTATGGCTGGACTGAGATACCCGGTCCGCATATGAAGGCGATGATAGGTGATAAGGTGATGCGTGATCCTTTTATTCGGATGGGGCCTGATGGTGTTGTTCATATGGTTTGGACGACGGGTTGGAAGCGGCGGGATATCGGTTATTCGCGGACGCGGGATTTGAAGAACTGGAGCGAACCGAAATTGATACCGGTGATGAAGAGTAAGCCTAAGACTAATAACTGCTGGGCTCCTAAGCTTTTTTATGAGGAGGGGAAACAGCAGTGGATGATATTGTGGTCGAGCTGGGTACGTGATGGTAGTTTTCCTGAGCCGGAGCTGCCGCATACTGGTAAGCAGCATCGGATATGGTATGCTACGACGAAGGATTTCGAGAGTTTCAGCGGGCCGCAGTTGCTTTTTGATCCTGGTTATAGTTGTATCGATGCTTATCTTTTGAAGGACGGCGGTGAGTATCTGCTGTTTTTTAAGGATGAGCGTTATAATGATTCGGATGTTTTTACTCCGGCTCATCAGAATATTCGTATGGCCAGTGGTAATAGTGCTTATGGGCCGTTCGGTGACATTAGCGAGCCGATAACGGGTAAGGGTGCGGGTAAGTGGCATAATGAAGGGGCCTGTGCGGTTAAGTTTAAGGGTGAGTATTATGTTTTTTACGATCATCATAGCGGCCAGAAGTATTTCGGTACGGTGAAGTCTAAGGATTTGAAGAGCTGGGTCGATGTTTCGGAAGAGATGAGTTTTCCGAAGGGGTTTAAGCATGGTTCGATTATTCGTGTTCCGAAGGGGATTGTTGATGGAATAGTAGAGAAACTCTAAATCCTAATTTCTAAATTCTAAACAAATTCAAAATACTAAATTACAATGTTCAAAACTAAGGCAGAATACCGAATTAAGAATACGGAATACAGATTGGTGCGATACATCGCACGCTACATGTGACTCAGCACGACAAACGCTTAACGTTAACGACTTTTGGAGGTAGTACAATGCGAAAGTTAATATTTATTGGTGTGATATTGCCGGTGGTATTATCGAGTGTTGTTATGGCGGGTGAGGAGCCTGTTGCGTATTGGGCTTTTGAGGATAGTTTTGATGGGACGGTGGCGGAGTCGGTTAGCGGGGTGAAGGACAGGATCAAGGGTAAGTATAAGTTTATACCGGGTCTTGAGAAAGAGGCTCTTAGGTTCGATGGTTTTACGACGAGTGTTGTTCGTGCGGCGGCCAAAGCTCCGAAGTTGGGTGATTCGTTTACTATTGAGGCCTGGGTTGCGCTTGGAGCTTATCCTTGGAACTGGGTGCCGATAGTATCTCAAGCGGAATTCGGTAAGCGCGGTTATTATTTCGGTATTGACTCGCAGGGTCAGTATGGTTTTTGTTTTTCGGCAGGTGGTAAGTGGTACGAGTGCAAATCGGATAATATACGTTGGCTGATGGCTGGAGAGCGAGACCCGAAAGTAGGTCTTGAGTTGCGCAAATGGTATCACTTAATGGTGGTTTGTGATCAAGGCAAAGTTACTATATATATAAACGGTTGGGCTTCGTCTTTTCTCGATATGGAAGGTAAGATCGATTTTGCTCCGGAGCTTGATATTTTGATTGGTCGTAATCGTAAGCCGATGGCACCAACACATCCTGTTCGTGAGTGGGCTACTTATCCCTCATGGTATTCTTTCGATGGGTTGATTGATGAGGTTAAGATTTACGATCGCGCTATTTACAAACGCACTCTCGGCAGAAGGACGAATGACGAGGTTTACGAGATTCACAAAACGGTGAAGCCCAAATTGGCGGAGCGTCGTTTTCCGCGTGTTGATCGTACGGGGCGGTTCGGGGCGTTTTATACTAAGCTTAAATATTATAAGCAGTGGGATGATCTTTGGCCTGTTAGTGATGTTGCAGATGTTGTTGTTGGGTTCGATGAGCATCCTATTAATGTGATGTTCTGGCGTGGTAGCCGGTATTCGCCGTGCTGGGTGACAGAGAACGGTAAGTGGATGGCGGACCAGAGTCGTGAGGTTGGTTCTAACTGGAATTTGAAGAAGGGGCCTCGGACGTCGATGCCGACTGGTTGCTGTGAGCATATGTCTGATGCGCAGTGCCGTCACTCGCATGTTCGGATAATTGAGAATACCGATGCCCGTGTTGTTGTTCACTGGCGTTATGCATTACTTGATGTTTTGTATCGCCAGGCGGGTGTTGATCCTGTTAGTGGGTGGGGTTACTGGGCTGATGAGTTTTATACTATTTATCCTGATGGTGTTGGCGTGCGGCATGTGTTGCCTGGCAAGGGGGGTTGGCAGGAGACGATATTTTTAAATGAGCCGGGGACACGGCCTGAGGATAACTGTGAATTAGAGGCGATAACCTTAGTCAATCTTGAGGGACAGAGTAAGAGCTATTCGTGGGAGAAGGGATATCCGAAGTTCGATCTGGCTGATCCAGTAATTCAGATGACGAATTTGAAGTCTCTGTATAAGCCTTTTTTGATATTTTTGCCGGGTTCTGGTATGAGTGTTTTTAATGTTGAGGTTCGGGCTGATTATTCTCATTTTCCGTGGTGGAACCATTGGCCTGTTGCTCAAGTTATCTCTGACGGACGGCATTGCCAGGCGGCGGACAGGGCAGCGAGTTCTTCGTTGGTCTGGGGTGATCCGAAGGGTGAGGCGGCTTTGTATGGGCTGACGAATAAGCCTGCGGTTGAACTGGTGGCGCTGGCGAAGTCTTGGTCGAGTCCACCTTTGGTGATTGCCAGGGGGAAAGGTGCGGCGGATATGGATGTTGGAGTTGAGTATGATTATAAGCAGCGGGCGTTTGTGGTTAGTAAGGACAAGGAAGGAGCGGTTGAGTTCGAGATGTTGGCCAGTGTTGATAGCCCGGTGTTTAATCCTTGTTTTGTAGTTGAGAGTTGGGGCGAAGCGGATGCGGAAGTTAAGATTAATGGCAGGAGTATTAAGCGTGGTAGGGATTTGCGGATTGGTTATCATCATACTCTTGATGGGACGAATTTAATCGTTTGGATCAAAACCGAAGCGACTGAGGCGGTGACGTTGTCGCTTAGGCCGATTCAATAACAGGATTTAACTTTGTAAATGTTTTGAAAGGATAAGGCATGGGAAGGTTGAGCAAATTGGTTTTTTTGTTGATGGTCGCTTTGTTTTTTGCTGGTTGTGGTCAGGGGAAGGTTAAGCGTGTTGGTATGGTTGTTGGTCTTCGGCCTGAGATGATGGCGGAGTATAAGGCGGTTCATGCGGATTCTTATTCGGGTGTGCGGGATCTTCTTAGTAAGTATCATATGGAGAACTTTTCGATTTTTCTGCATCAGATTGAGGGTAAGTGGTATGAGTTCGGGTACTATGAATATACCGGTGACGATTATGATTCTGATATGGCGGCGATGGGTGAGGAGCCGAGGATAAAGAAGTGGCTTAGCAAGTGCGATCCGATGCAGATGCCGCTTGCTGGTGAGAAGTCATGGGCTATAATGGAGCAGGTTTACTTTAATGAGTAGATGAGTAGATGAGTGGATGAGTATAAGAGTACATGAGTATGTTAGTGGAAGTGTGAATGGGAATCGGCTTTTAGATAGTTTGAGGCGGTGGGTTTTAGGTATAATTTAGTGAAAAGTTGATAAAAAAATTGCGGTAAATATCCGGGTTGGTATAATAGAGTCCGACAAAATGAGGGACCGCTATTATGCGAGAGTTTTTTGGAGTTTATGAGTCTTGTGGGCGCGAGGATGCGAACAGTGTTTTTGAGCTTAGGGTATCTAATGAGATTTTGGAGAGGCTTTTAGAATAGATTGGGAAAGGGGAATTAATGAAGAATGGGATAATTGCCGGGATTGCTCTTTTGTTTGTGTTTTCTGCTGGGGTCTGTGAAGGAGATGTGCAAAGTAGTCTTGAAGGTAAGCAGCTTAGTGTTCGTGTTTATAACCAGCCTGATGCTCGAGGTCGGGGTTATAAGTCGGCAACCGCGACGATCAGGGGTGGTACAATCGAGTTCGATTATCCTGACGCAAACGAATCGACTACGTTTGTTATTTCTCCGGAGGGCCAGAAAGGACAATGGTATCGCAAGGCTTTCGGAGAGGCTTACTACAAATATCAATATACGGAAGGTCCGCCTTACTATGTTCCTGTCGCTATGGATGCCCTGAAAGGGCGAGAAATTGTCTATCGTGTTTATGGTGATACGAGGAATGAGCCCGCTGCATATCGTAAGATGAAAGTTCGGATTGAAAAAAGAAGAGTTCCTCTCGATCCCGGTGAGTTTACCGAGTCAACATTTGTCGCTATTTTTGGCGAGGACCAGGAGGATGCTGTAATTCAGAAGGTCTTCGGTAGTACGTTCTATGCCTGGCTATATGAAAAAGGTATGTATATTTTTGTACCGCAGAAAATTGTGGTCGAGAAGGAGGAATCTTTTTGCTGGAGTTTTTACGATGCGCTAGGCAATGTCGTATCTGGCACAGAGGTTGAGGTATGGGTTGGGACAAGTAAGGGCAAAATATTTTTGGGCAAGAACAAGCTTGACGAACAGGGTCGTTTGTTCATTCACAGGCGTAAGGGTTCGGAGAGGGCATGGACGAATCATAACATTTCTTCGGCTGGATATCGTTTTGTTGTTTCTGGTCCGAGTTACGGTAAATTTGAAATTGTAGTTAGCAGATCTTTGTCGTCGGGTGAGGTGTTTTTACCCTGTGTAGCGCCTGGTAGTGAGGCGGATGACAGGTGTATCCGTGGACAGGTATTAGATTCGAACGGCGATGCATTGGTCGGTTTGCTTGTTGAGAGTTCCGGTGTGATTCCCAAGGGAGGCAAATGGATTGGGAGTGTTCAGGACCAAAGGCAGGGAATGTTGACTGACAAAAGCGGACGATTCCGGATGTATCTTCCGATCGATCTCGATGTTATTGCGATAGGTGATTTGGTACCTCGCGGAAGCGAATATTTCATAAGGATCATCCCACCTCAGGGCAGTAATCTTTTTGATTTCAAAGATCGTCTCAAGAGCGGCCAGGAGAATGTTATCAAGCTGCGGCCGACTTATTTCCACACGTTTGTTTTTGAAGGTAAAAACGGTCCTATTACAGATCCGAAAGTTCTACGGGGGATTAGGCTGCGTGTGGAGATTGAGCCCGGCAAAAGAGATCCCTATTTTAACAACCGTAAGATCAAAGACGGCGGGAGGTTTCCATTGGGTACGTATCGGGCATCGAGCGATAGATTTCGGTTCGAGTCGATAGAGGTTACGGCAGAGAGTCCGGAGGAGCTTTTGTTTAAGCTTCCGGCGGGTAGGACATATTATGGACGGGTTGTCGAAGGTGTTACTGGATTGCCGATGACAAATGCTCAGATAAAAGCCGGTCTTTACTCGGACAATACAGGTGAGGATGGTACTTTTGAGATTAAAATTCCTCCAGGTAAGGTGGTTCAACAACTTGTGGTTTCCAAAGAGAATTATCTTAAGGTTCGGATTGACAAGGACTGGAGTAAGAAAGTAAAGGACAATCTGTGTCATGTTTCTGATGTGCAGCTTTTTCCGTCGGCGACCGTTATGGTGCATCCTGTTATTAATGTCAAGACCAGGCATGATAGTCTCGAGTTTCGTCCTCAGTGGCATGTATATACGGCAAGTAGTCCCGGGTGGTCAAAGGACTTTATCGGTGCCTGTGGAACCCATCCTGAAGACGGGATATTCCGGGATTTTGAAGTCGAATCGGGTAAGGACAATAGTTTTTCAGTACCTGCGGGGCTTAGTCTTCGTTTGCACCTGCGAGTTCTTGGGGGCATAGAATGGGCACCTGTGACGATTTCCGATGAGATAAGGCTTAGGCAGGGTGAGGTTCTTGATTTGGGTCAGGTTGAGATTGGCCCGCTCTTTAATGTCTTCGTTGACGTTCGCAATTCTTCTGGCAAGCCTATTGAGGGAGTTCCGGTGATAGCGTGCGGTGACTGGGATCCTGCGATCAGCAGTAGTGATGAAAACGGTATTGCCATGTTTGATTTTGTGGGACGTTCTAAGGGCGATTTTATTGTCGAGTACAGGCCTAAGAGTCGTAAAGGTTCTGTGGAAATGCGTGAGTCGATTCCGTACAACATATCAGGGCCGGAGGATGCGAATAGTGTTTTTTCGATAACGGTTTCCGATGCGATACTGGGGCGGCTTTTTGAGTAGGTTTTTTGATTGGGGGGTTGATAATGGCGGGGGATTTCTTATTATGTCTGGATTATTAATTATTAGAAGTTTTGTAAAGGTTTTTTATGCGAATAGCTATAGCTTCAGATCATGCAGGATTTAATTATAAAGAGCAGATTAAGGTGGTTCTTGCCGGACAGGGTCACGAGGTGAAGGATTTTGGTACTCACAGTGAGGAGTCTGTTGATTATCCCGATTATATTCGTCCTGCGGCAGAGGCGGTGGTTTCGGGTGAATATGAGCGTGGGATTGTCTTAGGCCGGTCGGGTAACGGTGAGGCTATGGTAGCTAACAAAGTTTCGAATGTCCGATGTGCTCTTTGCTGGGATGTTACCACGGCACGTTTGAGTCGTGAGCATAATGACGCCAATATGCTTTCGCTTGGTCAGGATATGATGTCGATTCATGAAGCACTTGAGATTATCGAAGTCTGGTTGAATACGGAGTTTGCGGGCGGGCGGCATCAACGCCGCATTATGAAAATAGAGGATTTTTAATTTTTAATTTTTAGTTTTTAATTCTTAGTTGATGTTGCCGACTACGTCGACGACTGTTATTATTAAGGCTTGGCGGTGTTTTTTTTGCGGAATTCTTTGTATTTTCAATTCAATAGTTCACGTACAGTTATATTTTGTGAGGGGAAGTAATAATGTTAGAAGTTGGTTCGGTTGATATTAAAAAGGCTGGTGCGGTCTATTCATCTGTTCGTCGGGTTCGGCCTGAGACGAGGGAGCATCTTGGTAATTATGTTAAGGAATTTCTCGGGTTTGAAGTTCCCGATAAGGTGATATGTGACGGTCATTCCAGCCCGATGGATTTTTTGTGGGATAGTTTTTCGGTGGATTTTGGGGGTAGCGAGCGGTCTAATTCAGACGCGGTTGTCTGGGCGAATCGGGGTGGCGGCAAGACCCTTTTGGCGGCGGTTGCTACTCTTTTGGATTGTGTATTTAAGCCTGACTGTCAGGTTCGTATATTGTCCGGTTCCGGTGAGCAGGCTCACAGGATGTACGAATACCTGAGGGTTTTTTTGCGAAATGGATTCGATGAGTTTCTTGACGGTGAGATTCTTAAAGACAAATGCCGGTTTTTAAACGGATCGGCGGTTGAGGTTTTGACACAGTCAGCAAAGAGTGTTCGCGGTCAGCATATTCAGAAGCTTCGATGTGATGAGGTTGAGCTTTTCGATGAAGAAGTTTTTTCTGCGGCGAAATTTACGACACAGAGCACATCGTCAATTAAGGCTGGTATTGAAATGATAAGTACGATGCACCGGCCTTACGGTTTGATGCAGAAAGTTGTTACCGAGGCACAAGAGCAGGGGACTCGGGTTTACAAGTGGTGTTTGTGGGAGGTTATCGAAAGATGTATTGACCGGAATTGTTCACAGTGCTCATTGTGGAGTGACTGCAAGGGCTGTGCAAAGGGGGCGAAAGGTTATTTGAAGATCGACGATTGCATTAGTACTATGCGACGTGCGAGTCGGGCCTGTTGGGAATCGGAAATGCTCTGTCTGAGGCCATCGCTTGAAAATGTGGTGTTTTCGGAATTTGATCCAGCGGTGCATGTTCGGGAGGTTGATTTCGATCCCGATCTTGTAGTTTATCGTTCGCTTGACTTTGGATTTGTAAATCCTTTCGTATGCTTGTGGATCCAGGTTGATGGCGATGGTGTTGTTCGTGTATTGGATGAGTATGTTCGTTCCAAGGCGACGGTTACTGCTAATGCGAAGGAGGTTAAGAAACGTACTCCTGGCGGTGAGCAGTCGGTTGCGGCGACGTTTTGCGATCCTGCAGGTAAGGGAAAGAACGATGTCACGGGTACGAGTTCCATTCGCGAGCTACGTTTGGTTGGTATTGTGGCGCGTTATCGTCGCAGCGGTATTCTCGAAGGTATAGAACAAATCCGTCGGGCGGTCCGTTCCGGAGATGGCAAGAGCAGGCTTATAATATCTCCCCGGTGCCAAAAATTGGTAGAGGCAATGCGGTGTTATCATTACCGCGAATCGGGTAGCGGTGCCATTGGTGAGTTACCTGTCAAGGACGGCATTTATGACCATCCGATAGACGCGTTGCGTTATTTCTTTGTAAATTACCAGAAGAATAAAGTGGTTGATCGGCGATATTAGTGTCGGAAATTGTATATAGAAATTTCTCGTTGCCGCGAAAAATAATAAGACAGGGCTGGGATGCGGAGGGAGAGGAAAAAGCGGAAATTTCCCAGCCCTGTAAAGTGCGTTAATTATCAATTTTTCAAAAATCCGGTCCACCGAAGCGCTCCATGGTTACCAAAAGCCACAGTAGCCCGCTCGTTTGATTTAATATTATCAAAAACCATTTGTGTTAGCAAGCTTTTTTTTTCATTTTTTTCATTTTTTTTTAACATACCATTTCGGGTTGCACATTTAGCTTTTTCAGATTCGTCGGAAGCGTGCATTTTTGGCAAAAGACTGGTCGTTTTAGAGGGTTTATTTTGAATTTGGCTGCGTTTTTATAAGGGATTGGCTTACTCCTTTAGGGATAGGGAGCGGTAGGTTTATTAGGGAAGAGATGGCTTTTCGTAGTAATCGAGGGATTTTTTTGCACTGAATGAGGTGTAGATCGTAGTTTTTTATACGATAAAGGGGGTTTTACAATGAGCCCGATTACAAGAATAAGAAGTTTAGTTCATCAAGTGCATATGCCTCATTTAGAACTTCGTAGCAGTAGCCCGGTTGTTTGGCTTGACAAGGTCTTTTCAAGTCGAAATGCGAGGATAATCTTCGCGATTTCAGTTGCGTTGTTATTCCTTTTGCTGGCGATATGGCTCTCGGCCAGTAGTTCGAGCCCTGGAACCGGTGGTGAGACGACGTTTTTCTATGATTGGCCGTAATTTGTTGCTGAGGTAATGCATTTTTTGAGTTATTAGAGGTGTTAAGGCGGACGGGGGGTCTTTTTTTCAACAAAGTCAGGGCTTAATTTTCGCACTTTTAACAAATGTTAAATTGGGCAGGCGGGGGGGGGATTTGTGCCTCTGGGGCCCCGAACGATTTTTCTCGGGCATTGCGAAGCCCGAATCCACCTACCCATTGTTCGGAAGGGCCATAAATAGTTCTACACTCGCAAGCTCATAGAATATATCCAGGAAGCTCATAAATACGATAATATGTGGGCTTCAACTCAAGACGCCAACCAGCAAGCCGCATTAAAATTCTATAATGCTGCACTGGGAGCAGACCCTGATGAAGATCAGCGTTTGCATATTCTGTATTGAATGGGGCAACTTTATGGTTCTGCATATCAGAGAGGAAAAGGCGAAAGACCTGATTTCCTTAAGGCTATTGAGATTTACAAAAAGATCGTTGATTCCTACCCACCTGACGAACTCCTGGTTTTGAAGGCCATGAGTTCTATTGGCGACCACAATATAACCTTTTGGTGATTCGATGAGGCTCTCAAATGGTACAAACGGGTACTGGAATATGACCTGAGATATATCATATTAACAAACAACATGGGATAAAATTTAAGGGGGAATCGTTTCTTGATCCAAATGACGTATCGTTTACAAATATTCAAAGACGTGAAGCGAATTCAACTCCAGCAGTATGTACAGGATGGTTCGCTCCTCTAAGGGTAGTAAAAGTCCGCGAATAAAACCGTAACTGTTTGTTTTTAAGTTACTTACCCGCTCGCCGTGCTTCGCTCGTCGCAGCAGGCGGATAAACGGGAAAATTCAATTGAGATCAGTATAAATCTTTTTTGTAAAATAGAAGATTTTGTTTGAAAATGAGTGTTGTTTTTATGTAGCATTACTTTAGTTAACTTTCGCACTTTTTAGGCGACATATTTTAATGGTTTATAAACAAAAACATATCGACCCGCCGATGTCTTTATTGGACAAAAAATTAAGACATGGAGGTCGATATGCATACTATTATTTCGACATGGACGGATATCATTCAACAGTTTTTCCCAATTTTTACCACTCCGGGTGCAGAGATAT